>JAAUYG010036012.1_pt1 | contig 12315 bp, 10 predicted proteins | sample 7278091 | NCBI WGS metagenome assembly JAAUYG01 (sample SAMN14350201, study PRJNA611818) | marine sediment metagenome | isolation source: surface marine sediment (0.6m) | place: French Polynesia: Moorea | collected 2018-08
ACTACTACTACTACCACTACTACTACTACTACTACTACTACTACTACTACTACTACTACTACTACTACTACTACTACTACTACCACCACCACCACCACCACCACCACCACCACTAGTGCCAATACTACCACCACAACCACATACCACCACGACCCAAAATATAGAATGTAGTTAATTACATTTTCCTTTCCTGTGTGACAGTCTTTGTAAATTAAACATTGCAATGACATCCATGCAATGACAATCAGCGCATAACAACACAGTTAATTTAGGTGTGCATTTATTCCTATGGAGATTCAACATGCTGCTTCATCTGCACAGAGCCAGTGCTGTCAATCAAGCAGCCCTGTCAATCATCCAGCCCTGTCAATCAAGCAGCCCTGTCAATCAAGCAGCCTTGTCAATCATCCAGCCCTGTCAATCAGTCGCAGACGTACAGGTCTCTGTGGCACGGTCAGGATTGTGCTGACAGCAGGGTTGGGTTCTGGATCAGCGTTCTCCAGGCGAAACTCTTGTAGAATCTGGTAAAAGTCCACACCATCGTAAAAAGCATCAGCCTTTTGGTAGTCTTAAATTAAGACTTATCTAAGACTTATTAAGACTGATCTTAATTAATAATTAAGAATAAGGTAACACTTTTTTTAATAAAAATAGGTAGACCGATATAAGTGGTATTAATTCTGGTGTGAGTCTAATTCCTATCTCTTATTACGTTCCGATGTATTGTGTTGGCTAATTTTCATACTATTATCGCCGTGCACTATTCATGCAGTAAATCCAAAATAGTATGGGAAAGAATTGGCATCAGGCATAATAATCATTTGGCATTACAGTATAGTTAATATGCTCTTTGCACTGTCATTACGTGCTATGAGGAAGCCCAGCATATAACGTCATTGCAAACAACTTGTACATACTACATTGACAAATGCTCATTTGATACTGTCTAGCAAGGATGCTTGTAAATAGAAAATATCTGCGTTGTATCTTAACCTTTCGAGCAATCGACAATTGACGGTTTGCATGACGTTAATAGGGAGTATTTGGCGCCACAAATTCGCAGTATGAATAATCGGTTTCATTCGGAAGCCAAGCTACCTTGGTCATATGACTACCCTTTAGCCAATCATATTGCGACAAATAAAAGCTCCGCCAATCGTGAGATGCCCTGTTTTCGCGCCTTTACCCTTCTTTCGGTTATCTTCGGAAAAATTTCCCGCCAAGGGGTTTAAAATACTCCCTATTCTGGTGACCTGTGACAGTCTACGTCATACTTACTCTTGCAAGTAGCAACTCCATCTCCAGCTCAGCCACACGTTTTCCTGCGGAAGGGGGGAATGGCGAATGAATGTTATTAACTTGCCTATCCCATCCAGAATAATGCAACAACAACTAGAAAACAGAATTTGCAGGCAAATTCAAGATCTTCATGCCAGTTTTTGGTGTAAAAGAGTGGAAGAACCACTTAAGAGTCTTAAGATTGGGAGCCATTTCCAAGAAACAGCGTGGTTATCAAAACTGCCACATTGGGGTATGAAAGTGAGGTTTTGTTTGAAAAGATTTACAGAAGTTGCATGTGGACCCTCTTTCTACCCCAGGGGGTCAAAATTGAGTTTATTTTCGCTCTATGGGCAGTGGTTTCCGAGATACGGGCCGATTTTGAAAATTACTATATTTGGGCATGAAACCTGGAATTTGAAAAAGTGCCAGAAGTTGCATATGGACCCTCTTTCTACCCCAGGGGGTTGAAATTGAGCTTATGTTCGCTCTACGGGCAGCGGTTTCCCAGTTACAGCAATTTTAACCTATAATTAGTCTAATTAATTAGGTTAATTAATGCAGATCATCACCAAAAATATTCGGCGGCGAGCCCTCATGGAGACTTACCAGACTGCCAGGTTTGATCGCTCTCCGAACAACCTGTTTTGAGATATCGTGTTAACGGACCGGTGGCCGGAACAAAAAAAAGGAAAAAAAATTAAGAAAAGAATAAGAAAAGCAAAAACAATAGATATGCATTTGCATGCAGATCTAAATAAGGATCTTGTCATATAATTTGCCATAATTCACCATCCTAATCGGCCACCGTACTGACTATTGGGCCAAGTTTATTGCCCGACGGATTGTGTTTGAACATGACATGGAGTCTGTGGGGGCTTTGTGAGAAAGTAACAAAGAACTGTAAAGAAAGGTCAGCAAATCACCTGGCTATGTCAGGTTAGAGCTCAGTTAGAGTTCAGTCAGAGCAGAGCATGTGCCAGTGCGGGTGACACCATACAACCCCTGGATGACCCCGGCCATGGCGGCCGGGTTACTCCAGTGCGGAATGGCATTTTATTCTGAAACGGTTACGTCTAATAGCCGTCAAGCTGTTAACCAAAACGCAGATTTACGAACGGACCTGGCCATGGTATTCCAGGCCCTTGTCAGTGTGCACCAGCCGCGTCAGTTCGAACGCCGGCTCTTCTGACAGCGAGTCTGTAATTTGTCGCTTGCTTCATCAAGTCGCATCAATCGTGCTCTGGCTATCCAGACGCATTCTAGGCATACAGAAGAGAATCGTCAAAGACAGGGGAATGCGGGTGGGGGTGACGTGGAGGGGTCACCCTCCCACAGGGGAATGATGTCCTAACAGCCCACAACAAATCGCCCCCAAACACCGAACGCTAGCCAGGCCGAGCCGACCACGTGTTAATTACGTCGTACGCCTGACTGCGTCCGGGGAAGACGTCCCAGCCTGTGATAGATGCGACCGTTACCGAAAATGATAGAATAGATGACACGGCGATTACGAGGCGATATCCGTTATGACGGGATTTCCCGTCGCCAGGGATTTGTGAAGTTACGCTACCGACCGGAAGTAAGCAGTGTGTCCAGAGGAATGGGAAGTGACGTCGGTACGAGAAGGAGGACAAAAGAAATGCAGACGCCAAATTTAACACGAGGAATCCGGGACCCCAAAAGGAAGCTTTGACCGTGTCATCTTCGCCAGATGTCCGCTTTTTTCTCGTTCTTGCCATTTAAACATTCATGCATTCATATCTGTGGAATTGGTCATGTTGTCTTTTCGCCTTTGGAAGTAACTTTAATTTATAGTTTTTTATTATATTTTTATTCGCACTCGAAGCACACTGACAGCATTGTAACTGTGCCATAAACTGAGGCATTCTATAAGCATTAACCCATGATGGATGTTAAAACCGCTCGACGGGGGTATATGTCACTCTAATTTTAAAGAAAAGAGAAAATTAAACACAGAACTTCAGACGAAACAGAATTTACAAAGAAACCATGCCCTAAATTTATCAAATCTTGTAATGGGCGAATTTTCTTCTTTTGAATGGGAGTTCGTGCCAATTTAATCTGGCTGCTGCCTTGATTCCGATGGAGATAACACGTAACGCCCACTGATTTATTTGTCCCGTGATTTCCGTCCAGCTCCGGACGGCCCCGAGTCATTCCGAGTGACAATGTTCCACGAGGACATGCTAATTCAACAGGAATATCGCGTGCGTGTCCAACATGAAGAGTTACACTTAAACTCCCCAGCTGGGGATTCATTGGCGCCTAGATTCTCAAAACACCTTTAGTGGACAACAATCTTAAGTTCAGTATTCTCTTATTTTACAAGTGACATGCACAAAAAATATATTTTCCAGTTACCAAGGTCTCCTTTGCCTGGGCTTCAGTTATCGCCATCCGGATTCTTCGTCGTCATTTAATTTACGTGCTTAAGATGAAGTTTGGAACTTTGGATCGTTCAGATTTTTTGAGAAACAACCCTATTTGAAGGGTCAGGTCTTGTTGATCCAACCCCGCTCTCCCCCAGGGGTACCGTTGTCAACTTTAATCCCATTGTTTGCCGTGTCACAAACCGGACATTCGGACGCTCTGTGTGTCCAGTCCTATGTAGTCTTTCGCTCTGAGTCTCTAATTAATACAAAGTTACCCAACACATCCGGCCGCCATGGGATGGGCTATAGGGATCGGTAGCGTGCCCTGTGTGCGGTGTGTCTGTGCAAGGATCCACACAAAGCGTGGGGCGTGACTGAAATGGGACGACTCGCGGTGTATCACACCAACCCGTCTCCTCCCATTGCTGCTCAAAGACAAACAAAGAGATTCAAGTTGGTTTAGTTACTGTTGTCTGCTTTGACGCTTTTCATGTGGTTACAGATGCGCAAAGGAAGCCCGTGTACTAGAATATCGAGCCACCAAAGTAAGCTAAAGTGGAGGGTCAAGATATCGCAAACATTGCCATGGGAGGGCAAACAAGCTACTCTCTTCAGTTACGGCATCGAAAGTTGCAATAATGCTACAGGAGTGGTGCAAGGCCGCGATTTACATACGAATTTGATACTTTGACTGAGATAAACTGAATCGAATTCCCACTGCTACACTTTTTTGTTTTGTTTCGTTTCTTCAAACCTCTGTCATTTTACTATTAAAAAGCTCGTTTCATGCATTCTGACATGGTTTGTTGAATCATTAGGATTCAGGGGTTTGCAATTAATAATTTGGAATATTACATAGAAACTGCGTCCAAATTCTGGTAAACAAGACTGCAGCAGTGGGTGTTTCCCGCGTGCTGGATTCGCTTCATTTCGTGTGCTGGAACTCATACACGCAGATTTTCTCTTTCCAACATCCCTCCTGTGATCGCTGTCCGGATCCACGGCTGGCAAATCTGGAAGGCTTCATTGCCCAATCACGGACCACAAACCTTGAGAGCCCAAGGGCAATCTAATCCAGCTACCGGGTCTGATTCTGTAGAGGGGGGTGGTGGGAGGGTGGGGGGTCCCTCTCTGAGCCCCTAAATATTTTCTAGTGGCAGCTCTTTTTCACCTGACTGACCTGAGCTGATAGGTATAATCTAAGGAGCCCTGTTAATAGAGCGCTGAAAGTGATAGGCAAAGCACAAATTGCCTAAGGAAGAATTACCTGTTTTACGGTAACCCCATTCCTACTTGTCTACATCCGGTAGCACCGGTAACAACTTCCAGATAAAACAGGGATGGGAGGGGGGGGGGGGGTCTTGTACATTCTCCAGTTTTACAGGACCTACAATTTGTATACATCCACATAAAAGTATCTCCCATTATTTTGCTATTCAAAAGACATTCACGTGCACTGGCTCGGGATGTGTATTACTGGGAATTTAAATTAAAAATCCTTTACCTATAAGAAGCTTCGATCCTATTTGCAGTCTCACGGACTGTTTGTCGGTAGTGTACTGATACCTTCTTAATAAAAGTTTTACAAGCCTACCACTATTATAAGCTTTTGTGTTATGTACTTTCTCGAGTAGCAATACAAGGAAACTGCATCCGCAAAGAGCACATATATAGTGACAGGCCAAGTTGTGGCAGGTCGAACACATGCATGCTCACGCAAATGTGTTGCGTTCTTTCTCTTCTGGACACAAATCGTAGTCATTCCGGCCGTTCCAGGTGCTCAGCCCCTGCAGGCAGAAGAAGGAAGGGGGGGGGGGGGGAGCTTGCACCTGGGGTCAGCAGGGCACTTGCCCCCACTTGTTTAGGTCAGGGCAGGTTATCTCTCCACGTGTTTATACCCCTATACCGAGAGCTGGGTAATGTATCCGCCAGGTGTCGGCAAAAACCTCCAACCACCGCTGTTTGTGTAAACTCGATAAACGGAGTAACAGTTTAACAGCACTTGGTCGCTTTTAATAAGAACTTAGTGACGGTTAAAGCGCCGGTGATGAAAGGCAGACCTATCTCGGATAGGCATGGCTCCGGGGGCTGCGGGGTATTTTATATCCTGACGACGTTGTTTTGGTATCCATTTCATTTCGCGAAAAAACACTTTTGCACCACGCTCATGGAACACTCAAGTTATAAGTCACCAAACACAATTTATTTCCAAAGCTCCATGCGTAGTATTATTAACTAAAAAAAAATCTCACGGTATTTTTGTGTAAAGTCCGGTGGATTTGTTAGAGGCCCACAGTTATGCTAATAATGTACCAGTCACTATCATAGCTCGAAAGGCACTGATGAAATTAAGGCAAGATATACATGACGGCCAAGGAGGCGGCGAACGGCGGCCGGGACCCCGGCCTTGGTTACAGCATAACTACCCGAGGTCATTACATCGGACTGCCTGGATAAACACGACGTGTTTGTCTATTTGTTTTTCGGTATCAAACTCGTGTTTGTTCTAATTACCGAAACGGACAGGCGCAAGTGGTCACCGAGCCTCGAAGGTGGCCGCAGGGACGCCGCCCTCCTGCCGAATCGGGATTATTGCTCCCTGTGACTTCCGGCTGCTTTCATGTCCCCCTTTGGGCGATATTCGGGAGCTTTTTGATCCTCCGTGGGTCTGTTCAGATGACTGATTATCGTCCATAACTGCAAGACATTTTCCCCCAAAGGCTGCCCAGGGGGTTATAACCCTGGTCACAGTATCCACCATCAGGACCTGTGTGTGCAGAAGAAGCGGTTCGGGATCATGGGAGATTGAGAGGGGGAGGAACGGGGTGTGTCCATGGACATGTCTTATCCAAATCCCGCCTCCTTCATCTGAGACAATCGGGACATCCCATCACGTGGTTCGGGTTTGTTTGGGTTTCTTTGAAGACGGTTTTGTCTTTCTGCGGTAGTCTCCATAGCGCCGGGAGGGGTCATCGCCCGCGGCGTGTCCGACACGTCGATTCCGGATCAACCTTTGTTTTCATTCCGGATCCGATCGGCATTCTGCGGGGACTCCAGTAACTTCAAACCGGAGCTAACGCAGCAAGATAAACAAAAACGCGGAATCTAAACCCTGAAATATCGTTCTTCCGAATCCACAACAGAGTCCTTCGCATTGCAACGGTCGCTTTTATGAGCTTATCTTGGCTAGCTAGCTCATGGTTCATATTTTTAAACAAACCTTTTCTCAACTTGAACAACATTTTCGTCTAAAAATTCACCTTCGCACGTTATTTTTTATTGCATTGAAGGCAACCACCTGTAATGTTTGTCCTCTTTCGCCTCTGTATCTGTGAACCACTGAGTTTTGAGACGCGCCAGAATCCAATCTGCAATACCAGCGGCATTGCCAAGTTTACTTTTATATCACACATTGGCTTTCGTGTGTATAGTTTTTAATGTTTATTATATATGCACATATGTGGTAAATAGCCCCGAGACAAGCGTTAATTGTTTCAATATCACAAGAACCTCTTGCACCGGTTGAAACTCTACGTGCGTAAATTAGACGGGGATCAGTGTACTTTGTGTCCGCCTGTGACATCTCTGTGTGCTGTTACTGAAGCCTTATGTGTTGGTGGACATCTTCGTTTTCAGTGATTACCCGTCATCCTATGTAATAGCTTTGATCGGCGGCCTTCAAGACCGACTTGTGTCTGCTTGGCAGAACAATAATCTTTCTTTAAAGAATGAGCAGGTTTACTTCCTGCCTTGCACCGGGGACTCCAGCTTCCTCGTTTAAGCCTCTTTCCCAGGTACTGTAAGATCAGGGAAATGGGATCTCGTGTCCACTCGGACGCTATCTAATCAAGCCAAGTCTTCGCACTCAGCCGGTAGCGTTCGGTGTTAAGACGATATTTTCCCGCGTCTCACAGGACCGCACAAATCTCTCTGTTACAACGTGATTGGTCCCACCGGGGACGCCACCAAACACGGGATAAGCTGTTTGTTGTCGCTGATTTCGATATTTTCCCCACAAGACGGAAGGGGGGTAGGGGTAGGGGAAGCTGGAAGTTTCCAGACTTATCCGAGCAGCACCTGCGTAAGGTGATAGTCTAATAACACTCTGATCCCCTTGATCCTCACCTACCTTTTTCCACAAGTCACCTGAGCGTTGAACAAAAAAGACCAACTGGATTTAGATTTAAAAAAAAGGTTGTGGTCACAAAGTTTTTTAATAACATGGCTGACGATTCTCTGTTTACGCTGCTTAGTGTTCGGTGCTCAAAGCGCGCAAGCGTAGCTAAGCGTCAACTTTGGCAGAAGATGGGGTTGCATGTCTTACGAGAGCGTTGGCTTTGTAATGGTATACTTTCAAAGAAAAAGGAAAACTTGTTTCATTATTTACTTTTGAACCAGAGCTTTGGCGGTATCGTTGACAGTCTGTATCGGTTTTCACAAAGCTAATTAATGCTTAGACTGTCATTGGTAACCAATTAGCAAGTCTGTTGTGTGTGTGTGTGCTGAAGGTATTTTTAATCCTGTTTTTGTTTTCCAACCTATATGCGATCGTTTGGGCCAGGACGCTCTTAATGTTAACAGGTTGGATTTTAATTATATGGCCAATTAAGGTAATCAAATTTGGCTGCGTGGGGTGTGGTGTCTTCTGATCGGTTGTGTAGTAATCTATTACGACTAATTACTGTGTCATAGGCTTCTTCCCAGTCTTCCACATCTCGCTCCTCTTTTTCTCGCCCTCCTTCTTTCATTCCTCTTGCCTCTTACTTCTTGTTTTCCAACGCATCTTCTGTCCTCTTGAGGCTGCAGTAAGCATACATGATCATTTGATGTATACTGTTATTGCAGGCTTTAATTTAGCCGTGACCTATCACACGCCTTGTATACTTTGTCTTTATTATAGGAAGTGTTTCTGTATATTATAGCCGTTACTTTTTAATTTGTGGATATAAGTAAATGTCACATGGTTTATTCAGTAACTGAGTGTTAAACCGTGTTGAAGTGTTGGAAGAGAGCAAAAGTATTATTTGGAGTATGAATGCAGAGGGGGCGATCGATTGAGATATCCGTTTATGCATGTACATAGGAGTTATATAGGTTACAAGAGGAATTTGGTGGGTGTGACAGGGAGTAGTGGACAGGTGACCGTGACAGGTCTCCCGCCCCCTGACCCCACATACAACTAGAGGGGACATGAAGGTGAAAACCATGGCACCCACAATTATTCCAACTCCCGCCCGCTAATTAACAAATTAAAACCATCGCCTTCCCTGTGGTTTGCTTAATTATAGCGAGGCGGGAGTAAATCCCAGTGATTATCTCGCCACCCCAGCGGGTGGTTTCACCCCCATACCGCACAGAATAACGGGAACATGTTACAGGGGAAGGCAAAGCAAAGAACAGGCGCGCGCCAAATCGCAGACGAGTAACGTATATTTCCCTCGGAGGCGCTGCTAGTTTCCTGTAACGCAACACTTAGGAGTACCTCGAGCCGGAACGGTTTACAAATTGTTGTGATATATTTTATGTGTTATTTATGTTATTAAATACATGTGTTGAGCCTTTCAGAGCCGTCTCAGTGTGCGCGGGTTTGAATTTCCTAGGTGTCTACGCCTACTCAAGTTGTATCCAGCCAGGCGGATCCTGCCTCTGCGGACCCCTGTTGGACTGAGCCAGGCACCCCGGCGCACAGCCTCGGGCAGGCCATGGCTGGGGCCACGCGGGTAGTATGGGCTGGAATCTCGGGGTATAATTTGGCCAAAGGGAACAGCACTGAAAAATGGCACCAGCGTTGTTTCGGGTAATGAGATCAACCCCCGACCCGGCGGGACGCCATGTTCAGGGGTGGGGTGGGTGACGACCCGAGGGTTGAGTCTACCCCACAGTACCCCGTGGGTACCCCTCGGTAATGACTACCTGCCAAGCTTAATCACGGGCATATGTTAAAGTGCGGGTCTGCTCTTGCCTGTACCAATCCGTGTACGGCACATGGCCCTAACTTTTCGGCCGTTCACGGGGACGCAGAAAGAAAGCCTCGGGGCAACATACCTGTTACCCATTTATCGCCCATCCAACCCCCTGCCTACCTTCACCGCGAGCTCTCTACCTGGGCAATTACACAGGAAATTTCCACTTTCGAGACACCCTCAATTTGCCTCAACGCTCTTCGAGCACCCCTTTGCGAAGACAAATTTGGAAATCCAAATTCAACGTACAACCGATACTTTCACTACATGCCGCTAGTCTACCGCCATAGACAGTTGTAGCGGAGAGAGAATATTTAATTTGTCGAACCTGGATACACTCCAGAACCGACGAAACCCTACTGGGTTTCGAATGCGCATGATACATGTGTGAGAGAGTGCAGACTATAAAAGATCACCATCACGAAGTCTTCATGCATGCCAACATTCTTCAATCTCATGAGAGAGAGAGAGAGAGAGAGAGAGAGAGAGAGAGAGAGAGAATGCGATACCACCCACAGTATGCAGCCGCCTGTACCTGCAGACCTACATCGACTCTCTCCTTTACAGAGGAAGGCTAGCTGGCATAGGGGGGCTCTAGCCATCCCTGATCCAGCGGAGAGAGGTGTCTTCTCCTGGCCGAGGTCTTCAGGATCTGCCAATGATCAGTTACGCCTCGTCTCCCGAACGAGACACGCGATAGACAAAACACGGGATACGCCCGAAGATTTAGCTGTCGACTGGCCCCAATGAATCATACTCCGCAAAAACACGTCATTTTTACGCACCCTATGTATGTGAAGTCTTTACACCTTGGCACGATGCGCCACACAAGGAAGTACTTAATAATCCATCTTAATTAACTGACACTTTGACGATTTGGCAGCTAGCGGTGGTCGACTCTCCACCGGAGGCATACGGACCTCACAGGGATAAAGTTCGTCGAGTCCAGCTCCATTGCCCTTCACTCGGCTGTCCTGAAGTCAGAATGTAGACCGAGCGAGCACCGAGAGTTTTCCAAATTCTCACATGCGTAAAGAATGTGAGAGAATGTGAGAATGCGTTCACTTTTTTGTCAATGTACACTTCTTGGAAAGGTTATACCTTTAATATGCTTGCTTCTTTAAATTCACCTTTATATTTTCATTTTGTCCGATCATTGGCCGTGCACAGAAGCAGCTGGGCATTCTATGTCTTCGTAAAAACACATTCATCGTAATGCTACATGTAGGTTTTACTTTTACTTCTCTGGAACCATATCTCTGGATAGTTCAGTTGATCTACGAACCTAATATAATGCAACAACAATATTACACAAACAAGAGAGCCAGAGGCCTTGGCATTCTGCTTGGCGACTTACCAGGTAGGCAAAGTTCATTTTATGTCTAACAACCATGTAATTGAAGTTACTAGACACGGATTGAAACACAAATTTTTTCCTTACACGGACACTCGAGGCATAAAGGTATACCGTGATAGACATATGCTATTCTTCCCGAGTCAAACTTAAGTCTGTCTTGCTGTCTTTTTCTGTCGAATTTCAGTCTGTCTTGCTCTACGGGCAAATCATTTAACAATATCTCAAAATGACCTGTAGCTACGAGTTACAGGCGACAAATGCCAAAATGATCTCCAAGTGACCCCGGGTCGTATTTACCAGATCACCAGAAAAAGCAATGCCTGTATTCACCTCTGATGACCTTATTTTCCATAAAGTCTGGTTGAAATTGGATGAAAAATGGGGGAGCAGTAGCCCTTTGAAAGTCTTAATACCGGGAATTTTGCAAAATGTACCGAATGATCCCAAGTTGAACTCAAAGAATCACACATGAAACTTACCCCATATATGCAGTTCTCTGGCCGCGAGTCCCAAATTTTCATCCGTTTCGCCGGCTCTACAGTCAGCTGTTTTTAAGATATTGCACATTTCCTATTGATTCATATGTTTCAAAGTGGCACAAAAAATTAAAAACTGCCAAGAAAAGAAATGCCTTGTATCCCACCATGATAGCCGATGTCCTCATAAACTTGGTCTTAGATCGGATGAAAACGGATGAAAACTGTAGGGGGAGTAGCATTTAAATTTCCAGTTACATGGTCACAAAAAAATTGAAAGTGCCATAATTTTTTTTTTCATTTTTGCCAAAGGGTCAATATATTTATAACTTAATATTCCCCCATGACTACCTAATTTATCGTAAAGTTTGGCTCTTATATTACAAAAAGTGCAGTAGGAGTAGTATTTTGAAATTTTTGTTCCCATAGGCCCCATGTAATAAAACGAAAAGGAAAAACAATCATAAAAATGTGAAATTTAAAATTTCAGAATTTCAGAAAAAAAAATATCCTGGAGGTAGAGTGGACAGATAGGTTCGTATAAAATTTGGCCTGGATCCATGTAACGAGTTTACGTCCATCCATTTTCAAGATATAACAACACATTTATTTATTCCCTATTGACTATCTTGTTACCCCGACCCCCTCCAAACAAAAAATAAATAAATAAATAAAACAAGAGGCCCAGGGGCCTTTACGTTCTGCTTGAACTGAAGACCCAGTACACAAGAATGTTTTGAAAAGTTTTAAATAGAATATGATATCTCAGGTACTAGACGCCAATTTCTCATTGCCGTATTCTAACAGGCATTTAGATTTACCATGGTAGCCAATGTTGTCACAAA
>JAAUYG010184396.1_pt1 | contig 12315 bp, 7 predicted proteins | sample 7278091 | NCBI WGS metagenome assembly JAAUYG01 (sample SAMN14350201, study PRJNA611818) | marine sediment metagenome | isolation source: surface marine sediment (0.6m) | place: French Polynesia: Moorea | collected 2018-08
AAAAAAACAAATTTAAAACTTTTTGCAATTCATGGATGTAGGAATTAAATTTGAAATATTCTTTATTTAGACTACATAAATGGTATATGTACCTTTCAGCTTGTGTCAATTATAATACATATACTTTCAGCCACATATGGTGCCCATGTCTTAGGACACATGTGTAAAGTGGAGGGCCATTTATCCTGCCTTTCAGCTGATTATTCTACCTTAATAAGTATCTTTAAATACAACAGAGTTTACTAATCAGCAACAGGTATATAAGCCAAGTACCGTGGATTCCACCAATTAAAGACCACCCATGGCTGACCCCAAAGTGCTCTTAACTCTGAAACAACAGCATGGAACTTTTGGTGGCTCTTAATTATTAGTCTTATTCATGGGCTGGTGTCTACAGCCAGGTTTCACTGTACAAAAGTAAATGTTGGTTGAAAGCTTCACTACTCCTGGCAGCCCCCCTAGTCATGGAAGCCAGATGGACCTAATCATACTAACATGACACAATCACTGGGTATCCATTTACTGTGTGGCTTCCAAAACCTGATTAGAGTAGCACTGAACAAATTGAAACAAGGAAGACCAGTGCTGGGACTGCGGAAAAACCATACCAACAAAAACGTTATGTGACATTCAGATTGATATCAAACATTACTCTTAAAATCTACACCGGTCCCTTTCAGCCAGAAAAATGGTCTTAAATTGGAGGTGGTCTTAAAATGGAAGGATATGTATATTAAAAACAGAAGTGGTGACATTGATTGCTGGTCTTAAAATAGAGGGTATTGTTAAATGGAGGGGTCTTAAATTGCATAGACCACTGTACATAAAACCCACTGATCTACCATTCAAAATTTAGGTGGCCTTGACTAACTTTTCAAGGTCACTCAATATCAGATGGGATGGTGCAGTTTGACTCGCCAAACAGGATTTCCTATTAGTATTTAACAGTAACATATAGGCTTCAAAATCTGAGTGACCTTGAACTTGACCATCGAAATCGGCACAGTTGTGGGGTTTTGTGTTTAGCAACAACAGTCAAGAAGAAAATCAGGAAACAATGGTACAATTCTATTTATTGTGTTCCAAATATTTATCAACCTGTTTACACTGTAGAGCTGCCAAGCAATGGGAAGGCAAATGCTGGAAAGCAAAACTTAATCAATATTTGAGAATGCTAGTTGACTAAGCCCTCCACATAGGAAAGCAAAAGTGAGACAAAGTTGGGAGATTACTGTAGAACAGATGAGACAAAATTTTCTTCTACTATGAAATACACAATTTAGTCAAATTCACGCATTTGCACATTATCCGAAGCTTCACACAGACTGTTAACAAATACATTTACACAGATTGCAAACATGAAAATTGTGATCTTATTGGCTAGCAGTAACCTTTAAAAAGCAAAACCAAATTCATTTCGACAAGGCAGGTTATTAAAACTTCTGCCTCAGAGTGCCCGCCCGCACTTAAAATATAAAAGCACTGAATATCTTCTGTTCACATTTTATATATTTCCATTCTTTTCCAACACAAAAAAATATGCATAAATATATTCTGATGACCTTTCAAACGCTGATGGTAGTGGTCAAATTAACATAAAATATGATTTATCTGGTGTACTACAACAGTTAAGGGCCACAATCTTTTCAATGGTAACGGCAACAAAAATAAAACACTACCAAGTATTCAGAACTAGCCAACGAGATACTCAACCCTGACTGGTTGGTGAAATATGTACATGTACATTGTTAAGCAAGGTCCTCTGTTTCAATACAGTAGTCCCCCTCTTATAAGGATATCCCCCGGATATCCCTTCTCCCAAGAAACGTTATCCTTATTAGAGAGGTGACCTTTGGTGGGAGGGGGCATCACATGCGATCCCAGTACTTGATGCCAAGAATCTGTGTCCTTTCTATCTAGAGGGGTGTCCTCTCTAGGCAGTGTCCTTTAAGAGAGGGACCACTGTATATTTAATACAAATCTGCAGCAGTAATATGTTTTGCATTAAAAAGTTTTAACACTAAACGCTCTTATCTATAGCAGTGTCCACGTAAATTCACCCGCTTCTACTTGGGACCTGCTCTTTTGTTTATATTGCTAGCAATTCATTTAAGCAAGGCACTAGGGATTAAAAGATTAAATTCAAACACATCTTTTTGAAAGCTGCAGTTTAACTCTATAGTGAGTACTATGTAATGACAGCAAAGAAAAAAGATCTATGCATCTAAAATAGCAGCGGTCAAAGAGTAACAGTAAGGTGTACTATTAAACAGTTCCATACAAAAGTAAAATTTACCGGGAATTAACAATACAGATATGTTCACTTCCTCTTAGCCAAATAAATGACTGCCACATGGGTTGTTACAATATCTACCACCACACAACAGAAGCTGGTTTTGTGTACAGATTCCACTTTGGCTCGTATAATTCTCTTGAGTTTTTGTTTTTCGTCATCCAACAACAGTCCCTAACAACAAATTTGAAACCTCGTACAAGAAACGGCAGAATACTCCATCCCATGCGGCTGTAGACAACAGCGCAAGTATGATCCGAAAATGCTGTACAGTCGGCAAAACATTGACTCCATCACCATGGCAACCATCTAGTCATCACCACGACGACCAGGGCTCCTTGACCTGGGAATAGCAAAAGGCGAAGACAAAATAAGAGCCTATCATGTCTGACCAAAATATTCGGACAAGTATGAACAGAGTTTAAATCTAGAAGCATAAATGATGAATACTAAGATTAGAGGTACACATGGGTCTATAAAACATGGCTTGATTCGAGTTTTTTTAACAGAGAACTACAAATATGAATCGCAGATCATTATTACTAGTATGACCCCTATCTGAATTGTATATCAATATTTAACTGCCATGGCGACTTTCAGATCACTCTTTAACAGAAATGGTCTAGTCACAGATCAATCTTTAGCAGCCATTGTCTAGTTGCAGATCAATCTTTAACAGCCATGGCCCACAGATTGGAATTTAACAGCAACTGCAAGCCGCTGATCGTTAGTTTAGCGAGGGACTGGCTCATCAGATCATAGTTTTATAGGTGGGCTGGCTCACGAATCAGCAGTTAACAGGGGCAACAAATCGCTAATCACTCCTTACTGAGGAGTCCAGATCGTGACTTGCAAGATAAGAATTTGGTCGGTTTGCTAGATCAATTTGCCAAAACTGCCAGTTTGCGCCATTCGATTTTAACCCATGTATACCCATAAGACTGATCATATGAACTGCATCTGCAGACGTTTAATAAGAGATGTGTTAAAATATATTGTAGATGCTACCATTATCGATAGTTAATACATAATAATATAATCTACATACACAAATTTAGCATTTCCAGCGGAGATGCACCACAGCAAAGCAAGGTGCCCACACACCATACTGGCCGCAATGTTTCTCTCCATTAAGTTTATTAATACTGCATACTGACAATAATGTATGAGACAACCGAATGAAAACCTTCGCACTAGTATACATGGTTGGTACATGCAGAACTAAGCATTCAATCAAGGTCTAAGCAAGATGTCTAAGGTCGTAATTGGTAAATTGACACTGTAGAGTCTGCCACCAGCTTGCTGCTACCTTGACTTTCCGTGGGAAGAAGAGGCAGAGCGAGAATGCATGCGATCGGGCCGTTCTCTGAAATGATAGGCATGCCACCAGTCCACCAAGCATTAGCAATGCAAGCATACAGTGAAAGCTACCATGCACAGAACTATAAGCGACAGACTTTGGCACGCTGGGACTATCACAGAGAACATACACGCTCACACTGCGACAATGACCCAACAGGGAGTGGCAACCAGAAACAAGAGGTCCAGACACCTTGATGTTCAGCTAGTATTTACCACAGGTGGTGTCATACAAAAAGACTTCTGCATGATCATTTGCATCCCACAAAATAAAGTAAAGTGAAAGGATGAAGCCTGTTCTAATAAATGAAGACGTGAGGATGATTTTCAGACAAGAGCACCAAATGACTCCAAAATGACCTTGGTATTGTCAAGGGCAAAAATCCAGAAGTACCCTATTTGTACACCTCACAAATATACCACATACCAATGTTTGTCTGCTTTGCCCATGATCAGTTACATGCAGCTGTTTTCGGGTTATGGACCATTTTGAGGCAAGTGCACCAAATGGCCCCAAAATGAACTAGACATTTGAGGTCAAAATTGCCCATGTGCATTCCAATGAAAAGACCTTAAATTTATTCACATTTGCCCTATGATTAGTTACGACACAAGATGAGAGATGAGATGAGATGTTTTGAGCTCTTGCCAAATTTTGAAAAGGTGCACCAAATGACCCAAAAATGAACTTGACATGTTCAAGTTCAAAAGTACCCATATGCATTCCAAATACATCACTGAGGCCCTAATTTGCATGTGTTTTGCTCTACGATGAGCCTTTACAAGCTAAGGTCTATGTCCCAATTTTTTTGAAGTGCACATTTGAAGTGAACATTTCACGAGGAGTCTAATAAAAGAAGTTTGGATGCAAATATCTAATTACCACAGGAGTAGGGTTTCATTATTTAGGGGTTTGAAATTTGTAAGTGTTGCAAAATACTGGAAAAATACTTTCTTTTTAATATTCAAAAATTTTATCTGGGCATAGCGCCTAGAGCACACCCTCCTTAAATTTGAACCATATCCACCCCGAGTGTCTTACAATGAATGAAGTGCTCCGAAAGGGAGTCAAGTCGCCCTCTAACTTCAGCATAAGCTCAAAATAAAGACGACACGTGGAATTGTTTGAACCTGATCTTCATTGTGATGTGAAGTTCCTTCGGAGGCTACTAAACAGTGAAAATACAATTTTCACACTGCTGGACAGCACTCTTTATTCTGAGTTTTTTTTTAAGTGGTCTAAAAGTGAGATTACGCCATATTGGATGTAATTCCTAAGCCTTCATATATGGCATGGATCAATAGGGAGTTTCCACTGCAGTTATGTAAGTACATTTACATGTATCAGAGAGAATGCAATGTGTATTTGACACACCTGATATTGACGAACATTATGCACATCTGCTGTACACCTGCCTTGCAGCAGGTGTTTAATGGGAATATATACTCCCCACTGACATACACAGTTTTTAAATGTCTACAAACATCTATTGATATTAAATTTTTAAGCAACATCAAACACTCCTAGTATAAGCAAACGCCCATGGGAACAATTTCACCAGACATGTTCCAGTTGGTAATCAGATACCACTGACACCTTCCTACGCCTGCCTAGAACACCCATAGAACTGTGAAATTGTGGGTTTATATTGCAGGTGGTCTTTAGTGGAATCACACTCAGGACCAAATTCTGGTCTTGTATCACACTTTAGGATCAAATTCTCTGCGCTTGTACATAATCAAGAAGGTCTTAAAAATAAAAGATTTTTAAAATAGAGTAGTAGAGGCAGATGCAGTATATGGCTGCATCGCTACATTCACAGAGTAAGCGAAACTGCATTGAATTTAACCGTAAAATGTATTTTTTTTTGCAAGAAGTAATACCAGTATGCTGTGCAGGTACTTTGTTTTTTAACCATCTCGAAAGTTTAACATATACTAGTATGTCATTGTATTACGGGCCAGAAATGGGGTGGGGTTGAGTAGAAATATCTGGAACAGCAAGAACTTCATAGTTTTTCAAGTAAAATGGAAGACCACCTAAATTCTTCTGTAGTGTATTTGTGTGCCTAATACATACTTTTAAATGTATTAATTTAAGATTATTCAGACATGTTCAGTGATGTTGACACCAAGAAAGAACATTTACAAATATATGTATACTAAACTTTTTCCATATATTTATTTCATGGCAGATGTAAAATAAATATAAAGGGATAAAGGGTAACTGAAATAAGCCTAAGCCATAAACTGGACATACCGGTAACTGAACTGTGTATAGCACATGTTGCAACGATTTAAATGGAGAAGCCAATGTTCCGGCAAAAATATCCCTATTCAAAAAAGGCAAGCACGAGCGCCAACAGGCTTACACAAGCTTAAACAAAAAGAATAATCCTTTTTCAAGCACATTAAAATGGTCTATCGAAGGTTTCAAAATGTGAAAAATACGCACACGCAGACCTTGGGTTTATGTGCAGCCATCACTGAAGAAATCCCAACTCAACACAAAGGTTAGTAGTTTCTATACAACGGGACGTCCCTGTGCATGCCATGCATGTGAGCACGAATGAAAAAGATTAAAAGTTCTACTTTGCGAAAAAAGAAACAACACGGGTTATTAGATATTAAAGTTTTAACACACACCGCGGGCATCCTTGAGACAATACAACACTACGCTAGTAATTTGACATGCACTACCAGAGAGACGAGAATACATAAATACAGTTTTCTACACCAAAGGGTTAGAAAGTGACCTCTCAGAATTAAGACCACCCGTGGGACTGCCCTAAATTGATCTTAATTGTGATGCGGTCTTATTCCGGAGACTACTAAACATTGAAATGCAATTGTGGCACGGCTGGGAATTGGTCTTATTTCTGAGGTGATCGCACAGATATGTTCAACTTACATGTGACAGCATATTTAAATTTTACCTTCTTGGGGATCGGGAATAGCTTCGGCCACGCCCTCTGTAGGGAAAACAAGCATTTTCCAAAATGGTTCCAAATGGCTGAACATATATACATGTACGACAAAGTTCTAATTTCTAAATATGAGTAATCAAATTCTAAAACTGAGGTACCGGTATTATATAAACATTCAGTGCAAGCTCAATGTTGGGACAGCCTCAATGTTCTCTGGGTGAATATAGTCATGTTTATCAATTTTATCATTTGACATATTTATTCATCACACCATTAAAAGGTTTTCACAGTATGGTCCAGTCCAGATTTAAGTCTCTTTAATGTTTTAGTCTGTTAAAGTTCTCTGTACAAGTAAATTCTGTATACAATTTATTTTTAAGTTTCTACACAATATTTAAGTTCTGCAATGCGAAAAGTATGACGGTAATGGAGATAAGCAAAATCCAATTGAGTATAAATGTGTCACCCCTTAAGACAAGCGAGCTCTGACGATAAATGTAACTGTTACTGTGCGAACTCACCTGCTACGACTTCGGCTGCGGCTGTAGCTGCGATGTCGGTCATACGACCTTGAGCGAGATCTTGAATACGACCTGCAATTAAACAACAAAGGTACACTATCCATGCCACATGAGCTGCATTCTGAGTGCAGGTTTGAGTCTGTAAAATCAAGCAGTGTTACTCTTAAAGCAACACCACAGTAAGTTGGAGGACTACTGACTATTTTGTAGCATAGAGAAGGGAGAAGAGTTAGATTTAGCATTTGCTAGGGCAATACTTACTTTCAGTACTTTCTTTTTTTTTTCTAACGAATTGTAGACCGCAAAGTCACAGAATATATTTTATCTCCTATTTTTCATGTTTTTATGATTATTATCTTTTGGAAGATGCCAGCAGTCCTGTTCCCTGCAGAATAAAAAATAATGTAAATCATGAACCATTTATTTTAAAAAAGATCTTCTCTACTGACACGGCTAGCCTTAGAAAGACAAAAAGTACCGATAATACAAAACAGCATGTGTGTGAGGCAAGCAGAGGGCTGCGGGAGTCTTTGTGTCAAGTTTATGCTTCAAGCACATTTGCAATGTGGACTTCAAAGAAACCACAGAAATCGGAAGTGACCTCAAGGATAATCTTTCAACACTAAGGAAGATGTATAGATGTACTATAGAAATACTGGACCATTAGCTTGGGACAAAGTTAAGGGATGCGTATGTTATAAATGCTCAGTGAATATATATTAGTAATTGTTTTATTAATTTTTAATAAATGCAGCCTTGTGAGGCATCTACTGGAAAACTTCAGCACTGATTTTGACAGAACTCATTAAATAAGCATGTGAAGGCAATATGTTCAAAACACGGGACCATAATTTTTATGACTGTCAATGTCCACAGAAGTGAATTAAATTTCCATGGTTTCTTGTAAAGTTGAATTTAATACATAATTCATGTAATTTTTATAGCATTGATACTGGTATTAAGCAAGGACCCGAAATGCCTACCTTCAGACGGATAAGTGTATATACTACATCCAAATTACTTTTGACGTTGTAATCCATGGGAGTTTTTCCTAAATTATTAGTTTGCGTTAATACTCCATTATTTTCCATTCCTATTTATAACATACAGAATAATATTGCAAAATCATAGTTTATGTATGTCTTAACACTTTGGGGGAGTGAGTGAGAAGAGGGGGGGGGGGGATTACTATTATAATGACTCTTCAGAATTTACTCTAAAAAAGCGATGGCCAAAGTTCATGTTGGTGATGCATCTAGCTTAAATCTGTGCCGGAAACCATTGGTGCCCCCCGTGATCGCGTGGAAGTGGCAGTTGTAGGTTTGGAATCAGATGAATCTAGCGGAAGAAGAGACGAAGTCAGGGTTCGAAAGTTGATCTCTTGATGATCTCTGCATGTCCGGTGTGGGAGGTACATGGGCGGACGAGATCAATGTGACGGTCACACATATGGGGCTGACGGATCGATTACATGTAAGACTGTTGCTCTAAGCGGGTTGTCTAGCTGAGTGGTGGGTGCTCTATCTTAAGTCATGTTGGTGGTGCTGGTCTGCAATATATTCCACAAAACAACATGAGTTAACTTTTGAACTGTTTTACCACTTTACACGCTGCTAACATTAACGCCTACTTTAACCATTTTCCTTAAAAGTTTAACCTTAATTTTCTCAAACAAGGGAGGCAAAAACTATACTGAGATTGAAAAAAAAAACCCAAAAAAACCAAACAGAAGCACGAAGGAGATAGATCTGGGAACACAATACTGGAGAAAACTGAGACGGCTCTCGAAGTTTGCTGTCATACTGTTTACACATCTGTGAATCATTTCCAACATGTCCAACACTGCGCAGCAAGTTATACAACCAAGAAAAGCACACCATACTCATTTTTCCTTTTAGATGAACATGCGTCAGCAATTATGTGATTTAAACCAAGATATGTCATGATGAAAAGTAAATATAATGCCTTAGATATAAATAAATAAATACACAAACTAAATCACAATTGAGAATAAACTATTGCCTTGCTTCCATTACCTATTACCAGAGAAATTATTTATGACCAGAGAAAATTGCCCACAGATAACAATCAGAAAATGCAACAGTTACAAGACACTTTATGCAATTAACGTAACTCATAACTCACATCCCTACTGTATTTAGACAACCACGGAAAACAGAATAAATATGAACTCTTTACCATATGCTTGCAAAATTACAGAGAGCCCCTTTTCCCCACTTTTGTACAGGACAAGCAAAGGAAGACATGCATTCAGTACCTTCGTTTGCCGCCTCTGCCCCTGCGCCTGCAGTCGTAAGCATAGTGACCCTTTTCCCCGCATTCGTAACATTTGTCATTGGGATCGAAACCCCGTCTGCCGCGGGCAGGAGGGCCGGGGCGTCTGTTCCAAGGCTTGGGCCTGGATTTGCCAGATGAAACCTCAACCCGAGCTCGGACGCCACAGATGGTGCTAAACAAACAAACAAGACAACACGATGGCGGGGTATTTGTATGGAATGATTCATTATTCCCCCGCTTCTCTCAAGGCAGACTTCCATTTTGGTGGCGTCCATCATCACCTAACCCTGGTAGAGGCAGCGGCAAGGAAGTGGCACAGAATACAAACGTCTCCCTTTACTTGCCTGTGTGTCTTCCAGCAGGATGTCAGGCAAGCCATAACCGTCACCTTACCTTCTTCTGGCACTCCCCCGGCCACGCGTACAGTCATAAGCATAATGTCCCCGGCCACCACACTCGTAGCACCGGTCATCTGGATCGAATGGTTTTCTCAGTCGCTGACGTCCCATCCATGGCTTTGGTCTCACTTTACCATTGGAAAGCTCAACTCGCACACGAACACCACATACAGTGCTAGAAATCATGCAATTCTTCTATTAAACGTCCTGCCAGGAGACAGAATACATTATGCCTAGTTCCACAAAAGAGGGCGTAACTAGCTGATAAATATAACTTACATCAATTTTAACAAGAACTTACTTGGTCTGTACCCTATGCACAACATGGACAAGGCCTCTCATGGGTGCATTTTTTTTTAATTACAACATACAAGCCTCTTTGTTTGGTGCAATTAGAACATATAGGCCTCTCACATGTCTCATGGGTGCAATTAGAACACACATCTAAAACACATTTCATATAGCAGATAAGGTACTAGCCATACTACCGCAGTACCGGACACTGAGTCACACCTTGATGCAGGCAACACCAATTCACAGTTTAGTTTTGACTTTGTCGCTTTTACTCCAATCCAAAGATTGCAATTGTAATTGATAAAAAGTAATTGTAATTGAGCCAGACTAGAGGAATTGTAATCGGCTGAAGCTAAGTAATTGCAATTGTAATTACATCTTGCATAACTGACACCAGCCCTGTTAAAAACAGTTGTCCTTTAATTCTAGTCTCAGTAAAAAACACATGGTATCATGAACTTATTTAAAAAACCTAACCCTAGGCTATGCCTGCTTCATTTTAACATGTTTAAACACATGCATCTCAAATGTTCAGTGCTCATTTAAAATAAACTTAACAACAAATAAAACTGTTTTTATACCTAACCCTTACTAAGGCTTTGTGCAGTAAATAGTATAATTCTGCTTACCTCCCATCTAAAGCTCTGACGGAATCATCGGCATCCCTAGGATCTTCAAACTCTACAAAGGCAAATCCTGGAGGATTTCTTGCCACCCACACATTCCTCAAGGGCCCATAGTAACTGAAAGCTCTCTCTAATTCTTTCTCAGACGCATCCCGTGGAAGGTCACCAACATATACCTTGCAGTCTAATGGAGCACCTCTATGACGTGACATTCTGCAAGTAGAATGTCCACGCATGCAGTTGTTACCTGGGAGTTGTTAATATTTGCATAACTATAACTTAAGTTGGGGTTAAGCTGTTTGCAATCTTCACCGATCTTAAACTTTGCAACAATATACTGAAATTGGACTAAAGGTGGCAAGCTGTAACATTGAACTACCTGTGACTACTCAAACACAGCCAACCTGGTAGATCTGGGTACAAGTGAATCCGCCCTCTCAGATGATCCAACCTTATATCTTTGAAACGACCTGCCCCAAAGATTTACATCTTTTTTTAGCAAGTTTTTGAGGAGATTTTGCCCAGTTAGGCAAAGTTTCAAAAACGCTTGTAACCCAAAGTTAAAATCAATATAAAGTTTAGCCCAAGCAGGCAAAATATATAGGGAAATATCCTATTTTAATCAGCCTTGTGGACAGACATGACTCCCTTAGCAAAAAGTAGCAAATATGACTGGTCTCACATAACAATATAATCTGATGTGGTTTGATGCATTATTAACGGAGGAATGCATTTTCAGTATTTACTTCAAACAACTTCTTTGGTACCAAGCCATATTTTGTCACTCTTGACGAGTCTTGTGAAATATTTGCATACCACTGGTGTGAACACCGTTAGTATGATCAGCACATATACATCGAGGGGAATACAAGTGAACCCGCCCCACAGACGACCCGCCCTGAAAATTTTAAGACGACCCTCCCCACTGTTACCTGCTTTATGAGAAAGTTATGGAAGGGTTTCTGGTACACTTAGGCGAATTTTCAAAAACATTTCTAAACCGTAAGTTGCAATGAAATAAAATTTGGCCTAAATAGATGAAACTACTGTTGATTTATGTGGGAAATATTCTATTTTTACCAGTCAAGTTGACATGTCTCCTTAGCAAAAGTTGCCTAGTCTCACAACTATCATGCTATAATATTAATAATACGTTTTGATGCAGTATTAACCAGGGAATGTAGTTAAGTTTCAACATTTATTTCAAACGATATTTTGTCACTTTTATGAAGAATCAGAATGCCGTTATTGTGGCCAACTTCCACATAGACCATGAGACTTAGGGCGGCTCGTCTATCAAATTTTGAAGGCGGGTCGTCTGTGGCTGTGCATGTGTCGTTGTGTGTGGCGGATTAACCTACACCATCAGCTAATTCACGCTGTCTCTGTTTCGTGTTCATGTGTCTACAACGTAGCATGTTAGTAGAATCTACAAGTTCCTGCCAAACTGCCAACTGGTAGGGCTCCACATGGGTAAAAAACGAAGGGCGACACGGTATTACGGCACTTTTACCGTAATTTTCCGAGTTCTTTTGTAACAACCGAGTTCCCAACTGATAACCAGTAAGATCAAAGGAAGTTTAAATGAACTATTTATTA
>JAAUYG010137460.1_pt1 | contig 12314 bp, 14 predicted proteins | sample 7278091 | NCBI WGS metagenome assembly JAAUYG01 (sample SAMN14350201, study PRJNA611818) | marine sediment metagenome | isolation source: surface marine sediment (0.6m) | place: French Polynesia: Moorea | collected 2018-08
GAAAACATTGGGCGCAATGCTGTGCCGAAATGGCTGTTTCTTGTGTAAAATGCGACTTAATATCACGTATATTGTGCTAAAAGTGAAGTAGCAGGTATATAATAATAGGGCAGTGATTTGGCCATACCACAATTAATCCTTGAACTCGTGCAATAACCCTTAATAATCACCTCATTTGCACATTGCTTCATGTCATATTGGTCAATTACCCTGGGTGTAATGCGTGTTAAATTTTGTGCTTTATTGCGATTTTAAGTCCCATCCTATACATGTAGTTACTCCTCGGCAGTTAGAAAATTAGTGTTTATGTAAACCATTTCTATGCAGAATGCGAGATAAACTCCTCTCACATATTCAGATCCCCTGGTACATGCTGCATTCCTGTGACAGTACCACTTTTTGAAACCCAGCGTTTCCAGTCGCTTTAAAAGTTCCATCCTCTGATGCAGGTCTTCAACTATCTTACTGTACATGTGGATTTCTATGCCTAGTTGTTTGACATTGTTCAGTACTCCATCGGCAAGCATATTAGGCAAGGCATCCCATTCACTTCTATCGATGTCCATCTTCAGGTAGTCGATAGTTTTCTGGAGATTTAATGATAAAAAACACAACGTTAAGGCATATCCTACATTTAACAGGAGCGAGAACCTATCCAACAGATTCTATATTGTTATTTTGGACTTTGCACTCATTTGACCATAACATTCTTTTCTAGTGGACTCTTTAGACTCATAGGGCAGTTTACACCTGTTTTGGCACGGTGTGACCCTTTTGGTGTTGATGTGCAGTTCAACTTTGATATCACTCTTTCGATATTGTTATCCCAGGGTTGTTATTACCTGTGGTAAAGCGTAGGTCACAACTGGAGAAAATGAGACACACAACCTGCATAATAGCAACACTTTTTGCTTTTGTGTCAGTATGGGAGCTGCATGGCTGCAGAAGTCTTTCTGATAAAAGAACAGCACAAATGAAATTGGACTAAATACTAGCCAGTCTTTACCCCGCTGTCTCCATTGTCCTGTATGAGGGTTGACAGAGTGCGCATCGTCCAGCCCTTTCTATGTAGGTAATTTCTTCCCGCGAGTCCAAATGGGTAGAACCAGATGAGTTCGCTACGCTGGTAGGGTTTTTGATGCTCCTTAATACTGAAGCAGGAGAGGACATATTTATGTTGACATAAACTACGTATTAGGCCTTACATCACTGGCATCGACAAGCGCCATACACGTCTCATGAGTTAGATGTTTGAATACATTCCCCAGATACATTGCTGAATAGTGGAGCATGCTGTCCACGACGTTGGCGAGTTTATCAGTTTCCAGTACTTGCTCTCGCCATTAGCCAACATGCAACAAGCAGGTCTCATGCGTAGTAATTACCCAGATACATATTAAAGGAGTTAAAATTCCTTGTACTGCCATGAGTGTAATTTTAAGTGTATGTACATCAGTGAATGTGGGCATTCTTTCTATCTTTCTATGAATTTGGGATTGAAGTTATGGCCTCCCCTTGAACAGCAGTGAAGCTATTACTTCTACACTTTGTAGTAAACTGAAGGGCCACACTGCATCATTGTCACTATATGTTCTAATATCTACATAGTTTATATATTTTAATGTGTTTAGTGTACAGCTTCTGGGTTAAGGATCCGTCATTTAGTTGTATGCTGTCTAGATTTGATAATGGTGTGCATGTGAAATAAATATCTATCTCTCTAACTTGTATCACTTACCTTGGGTCAAAAGCATTCACCCGACATCCATAAAGCTGTGATATTGCGTCATCAAAGCTCCAGTCATATCGGATTCTGCAATACGGGAAACCCCACACAACAGTCATCCAAATCTCCCCCTACAGAGTTATACAGTTTGTTGTGATACCTAGCACTTTTGCTAGGTGAATACTGCACTCGTGGGTCCAAAATATGACTGACCTGTTACTGACCCGTCGAAACCATTGCAAATATAAGATATCAACCTTTGACGCTCAGAGCCAAATCTAATGTTGTAGTTGAAAAGTCGCTGTGAAGAAAGTCTACTGCCGTTCACTAACAACACTAGAACTAATACTCTAATACTAATGCCAGAAGTATTGTGAAATAGTAATTCATGGAAAACTAAATTAAATATAACAGATTGATAGTGTGCGTGCAAAAGCCCATCTAATACCTATATACTAGACAATTTATAGTAAGCATCCATACAGTTATGTCAAGATTCTCGTAGGATAAAATCATTTGAATCAGGTTTAACTAGCGTGTCAGACAGTTGATTCGCTGTGTAGTGTTTACTCTTTGTATATTTTGAAGAAATCTGAGGCACTCAAAAATGTGGCAAACTGAAGAAGGTGATATATAATTTGTTTCCGGTTCTGTGACGTCATAATGAGGCTAACATAAGCATTCTCTAGTCAATAACTGTACTGCTAATTGCCGTACCCAAATGAATAGACGAGACAGTCGTTTCTTGGGTGGTACGGCCCAGTCAGACACATATCCCAACCGCCATCGCCTTCATGTCCCAGGCGTATGCTGTCCTTGCAGTAGACGTCTTTTAGTGTGGCAAACCTGGAGACAGAAATTAACATGGGTGATCTCTCTCTCTCTCTCTCTCTCCCTCTCTCCCCCTCTCTCCTCTCTCTCTCTTTCTTCCTCTCTCCCTCTCTCTCCCCCCTCTCTCTCCTCGCTCTCTCTCCCTCTCTCTCCCCCTCTCTCCTCTCTCTCTCTCTCTCCTTGCAGTAGACGTCTTTTAGTGTTGCAAATCTGACGACAGAAATTAACATGGGTGATCTCTCTCTCTCTCTCTCTCTCTCTCTCTATCTATCTATCTATCTATCTATCTATCTATCTATCTATCTCTGAGATACAGTATGGGCGATAATAGGAATGTGAATAATGAATTGGAGCAACACAGAACGCGAAATTTCAGTCTGAGAGGAAAGGAAGAGCTTATGGGTATGGGTGTCACGACTATCAATTAATTCCATTTCTAATTCTTTTTTATGGCTGATACAATGAACTTTACAAAACGAACAATATTTATACATTTTATGTATCATGGTATGCTTATCGACCACCCTTGGAATAGGAAGAGAGATTTGGATATCCCACTGAATCGCTACTGATATAACAGTATATGTATTTATTAACATCTGTGAAGTCTTACGTACTCTTGAAATGCCATTTCCGCCTCTGCTATTCCTCCAGTAAGGTTGATAGTGACAGCTGTGTAATCATACCGGCTGATATCAGGATGCAGCATATCTTTATACGCCTTCTCGGTTGAATCAATTAAAATGAAGCCAAACGGCAGACAGTGTATTAACGGAATTCTACTAAACTCTTAAAATGAAACCAGTGAGATTATTTCAGTATGTACATAAGCACACCAAGTACATAACGTTTTTCTTATTCTAATTTGCACTCTGTGGTGTTTCTCCTTAGCTAGACAGCTGTAAACCATCATCAGAGCCTGAAGTTAGTCGGAGAACACAAAAAGTCGGATAACACCAAAATGTGCATTCAAGTAAATTTCCCAAGTGAAAGAGTTTGTACATTACCTTTTAAACTGAGAGCTTTCTGCTTTCCGCCTTATTGGGCAATTAATAGAATTTATTTTATAGCATGAAATCGGTTGACGTCTGACTTACCAAGGCCAAAGGCCGGTTCATATTTGAGTTCAATGGTTCTTGTGGATATGACCTAGATGTGGCATCGGGTTCAACAATCAGCAAACAATAAGCCAAAAGTCCTGTCATTGCAATTAAGATCAGGGGAAGCACACGAGGCAGATCCATGTTGTTGTCCGTGCCAGAGGTCTGTTTGCAAATGTACCGGTAATAGGCAAGCTGGGTAACTCTGAGAAGTTATTTTATCTGGAAAAGAATGATCGGTGTTAGATTTTATCGAACAAAACGGATTTTTTTAAGTTCGTGTTCACATGACTGGCACACTGTAGTTGTAACTAGTTAAAACACTCAATCACCTGGGCCAGGTTTCCGTTATGACTGATTCCTTTCTTTTCTTCATTTCTTTCTTTCTTCATTTCTTTCTTTCTGTCTTTTTTCTTTCTTTCTTTCATTTTCTTTTTTTTCCATTCATTCTTTCATTCGTTTATCATTCTTTTATTTATTTATTTATTTATTTATTTATTTATTTATTTATTTATTTATTTATTTATTTATTTATTTATTTATTTATTTATTTATTTATTTATTTATTTATTATGGAACACATTACCACCAACTTGTATATGTAAGTCTCTGCAATGATTCGCTGTCTCTTTAAACATACAAAGCATCACCTATTCTCTCCAAAACATAACGCTTACTTGATATCTGTGAATTCTTTTCGGAAGGCCAAAACGTGTTTTCAATTTTCTGCATCAAAATCCCATCAAAATGTCATGAAATACCCAGCTCGATAAGAACAGAACAAGCAACTAGCATGACTTGCAAGTCCGGTATAAAGCTTAGCATCAGAACAGCATGGCCAGGACAGAGATTAATAGAGATTGAGGTTTAACTGTTAGTTGTGGTACTGTTTTAATCAATATTCCCTGGGTCGAACGATACGCTCTGCGGCTGTGGGTTACTGTAGAGGCTGGTGCGAATGTTAGCCTTTCCACCAGTGTAGCGTACAATCATTGCAAACATACCCGTTTTTGCCTACGCCATACATGTTAAAAGTTGTATAAGATACAATGATGAAAGAACTTGTACTATATGTTCTTGGTATCAGATTATTTTTGAACGAAGGTGCCTGTGTGGGCAGATATGTATTATTGACGAACATAAATGATGCTCAACAATGTCAGCTCCCCGAATGTTCAATTTGAATCATTTTCGCCATTCCAATAACTTCTGTGGGACTATACCCAACTTGGGAGAGGGTCATATGTATCTGAAACTTCCAGGGGAAATCCTGTTTGTTATTCCATATGGTCGAAGATTAGAAGCGAAAAAAAAAATCGTTTAAAAGTCAAAATTTCACAAACGTATTCAAGGATAGATACTCCAGGCTGGGGCTGATATCAGCAAAGTGTGCCTTTACGCAGCAAAATGGTTATAAGCAACAGATCATGCAGATCGATGAATGACTCTGCTAAACGAAGCCACAGTTCGAAACAATGTTAAATTTGTAGTTTATTATTTTTGTTTTTCCGTTATATGAAAAATATCCAAACACCCTCAAGATTTAATTTACCATACTCATGACTTATACCTGCTTGGGGGTAGCTATGAAATTAATAGCTGAAAGGTTCGAAAGTCGTAGGGAGGATTTCTGTTTCACTATTATTACTTAGCCGTAAGTCTTACACGTGTTGTCTTCGGCGCCAGCCATATCATCGTATTACTGGGCCTTTAGCTTAAAATATGATTTTCTTTTTAAATTTTACCCTAGCTTACACCCAGTTGATGATTCCTTCCTGGTCTGCACTCTACTTTCAGTGCAAAAATGGATAAGTTTTGTGTATGGTTTTGTTTCTTGTTTTTTTTTTTCTTTATCTATCTCTCAGTATAGCAATGACAATAATCTTTCTCCCCCATTCTGTTTCAAAATTATCTCCTGTGCCCCCATTTCGTGAGTAAGTTTTGTTTTCATATCTTATGGGATTCTGTTTTCGGGCAGTCTTAGGCTGGGCCTTATTTCCCTTTATGGATAAACAATATTTCATGATTTATTACATTTGTACCAGCCCAGTAACAGTCACTATGATTTTCTGAGACATGCCCCGATCCATTGTAAAATTTCATTTTCTACATTTGTGTTAGTAGCCTACCTGATATTTAAGGTGTAACATATGCATGGATATATATGCACATATATATAAAATACAATACAATACAATACAATAAAAAATATCCGTCGGACCAGATGGCATCAACCGAACGCGAGGCCGAGACCGCAGTTTCAGACGAATGTCGCTTTGCCGTTGCTGGTGGTAGGGGCTCCGCAAATGGCAAAGTTGAAAATGTAGAGTGCTGCAAGTGATTAAACATGAATAACTGTCAAGTGACATCAGAACCTAAAAGCCTCGAACTTGCCTGTAGTGAGGTTAAGGTTCCAATTGAAACTTCGTGTGTGGTGGTAGAATATCAGATGTGACAATCGATCTCACTTTGTAACTGACACACGCATTTCCAGGAACTTACAGTAACGCAGACCTCCACTCCACCCCCACCCACCCACCCACACCATTTTTCTTGCGTGGAATAACGTACATAACTTGCCTGTGTTTTAAGAAAGCCCTTTGCAACACGTTATGGGCAAAGACGACGTATGGGTGCACATCAACGTTTTTTTGGCTTTACTTTGTCAGGCAGAACACGGCGCAGGTCCGTTATCCCTTTATTTTTTGTCGGGAAGAGTTGTGCAGATAAACACAAACCTTTACAGAAAGCCTCTTGTCCACCATATCTCTGAACACTGTTTCCACGTTTCCAAGTGTTTCCACTTGACAGTTGTTATAATTTTTGAACACAAGAGAACACATGTAGTGAAATGATTTATTCAGCTAAGCCGGAAACTCCTGGTGACAGTACATCTACGTATCTCTCCAAAGATCCCATGCACACTTTGAAAATTTGAATTTTAAAATTAAAATTCTCATTTCAAGTGTAAATGTATGTTGCCATTTTTTTGCCCTGAATACATGGAGAAATTCTCGAGAATAACTAAGGTTTGACTTAAATTGGATATTATTAGCCAATCACATTGCTGAGATTGATGAAATCCAACCCTAGTCTGGATATAACTGTAAGAACGTCATATTTAAAAAAACATGCATCGGCGTCTCCCAGAAGCTACTGTCTGAGCAACATTTGTAAGCCTTGGACTGCTAACACATCCAGACATTTTATCCTGTGTTTAATACACAGACTATACACGGAATTCCCCAGAGAATGCTTCAGTTTATCTCTCCATAGCATTCATTATTTATCCTATTAAGACTTCACGTGATACCTCCAGATACCCCTGTCCTACACTAGAGACTACCGTTCCCTCGCATCGATTGTTCCAGTGTACTCAGTCAATGTGTCTAAGGATCTGGTTCTTTGCCGACCTCTCTGTTGATGTCCATGTTTTGGTCTCCAACAGTTCCGTGCTCAGCCTAGGGTGTCTATAACAGTGGCTAGCCAACTGCTATCTTGTCACATACTGTGGGCAGCTTACCACACAGCTTACCATACAGCATACCATTACAGCTTACCATACAGCTTACCATGCAGCTTACCATACCATACAGCTTACCATGCAGCTTACCATACCATACAGCTTACTATACAGCTTACCATACAGCTTACCATACCATACAGCTTACCATACCATACAGTTTACCATACAGCTTACCATACCATACAGCTTACCATACAGCTTACCATACAGCTGACCGTTTGTCCGATGTACGTTGCGGACGTTTGTCAGCATTCGTGTGTATGTGCCTGGGAATTCTCCCGTTCTGCTGTCACTGACAAGTTCTCACAGCCGTCAGGAAGTATACATGTATCAGTAAACCAGAAATTATTGCTGATTCCATTGAAAACACAGATGGCTTTGTGAACAGACTGGCGTGATATGAGCAGATCCAAAAGGGTTTGGTCCAGATAAGGTGGGCAATGGCTGAAGTGTTAGCAAGTCAGACTATCAACAACAGTATGGTGGGTTCGGGTCCCACATAAGCCGGTTGGTGCATCAAAAACCTTCTCCTGTGGGTTATTGGTGATGACAGTGGTGGTTTGGGTCACTCACCCATAAATGAATATCTAGTGATAGATATAACAATTGTAGTTTGATTACCCTTGGGCCTCAAAATGCGTATACTGGTCTATACTCCCCAATAAGTTGAGCAGGTGATGGATGGAACAGTCTGCCAGGGGCAGTAATATGAAAAAGCCGTTTGAGCTCCCTTGAATGGGGAAAAGAAGCCTATAAGAACTGCAAATTATTATCTGTTAGCCTAAAACTAAAGATAAAAATTCAAATTATACCTGGTTCGTTTCAGGCCGGGTTTAGCGTAAAAACAGCTGTAAGTCTGAATGAAAAATAAATGTACAAATGAATTAACACATAAGCTTTATTACTACAAGGAGTTTGAGTAGTCACGTAAGAAGTTGGTGTTTATATAAACCATTTCTATGCACAGAGCAATATACACTCTTTTCTGGTGTACAGATTCTCTGGTGCAGGTCGGATTTTTGTGAGCAAACCATTTCTTGAAACCCAGCCTTTCCAGACGTGTCAGGATATTCATTCTCTCAATGAGAGCTTCCGTCGATCTGCGGTCTAAATGTATTTCCACACCGAACTGTTTCACTCTGGTCAGTATTCCATCATCCATCATGTTAGGCAGGCTATCCCATTCACTTCTTTCAATATCCATCTTCAGGTAGTCCACAACTTTCTGGAAATTATTGTGCAGAAGGTATAATACCTATTGTTGTATGTGCAAGTCCTATTTGTCTGGTGCAAATCAATTCAATATAATTATTTTTAGAAACAGTTATGTAGACAGGCTACTATACTATCGGGATACATGTAAACAGGAAGTTGTCATTTTGAAGTATTTCGCACCACACGAGCTCTAGAGCAATAGGTTGATTTATTTGACGCCCAAATGATTGACGTCAATACTATGTGATAGTGAAAAAATATGCCGTAATGATAACGTCAAAAGTGTGCCATTATGATGACGTCAAAACTATGTAATAGTGTGCCCATTAGCCAACCAAACCAGGGCGGGGTTATAGGATCAAGCAAGCATAGGCCAATCATGAATTATCTGAACTTTCAAAATATTTTTCACTTTCGTTCAGGTATCTTCGGTACAGAAGGCTGTCCCCTCCTCTTACAGAAAGATTCATCGAGTGCTTAATATTTGCAAACGCGTACACAACATGGAGATAAAAAAACCTTATTGACCCCACAGAAATAGACAGCATGAGACGTGTACGCAGATCGTCCTTGTGACAAACAAATCATAACGTACTCTGTTCAGTACGCATACCTATTAATACCTACATGTATAAACAATCAGGATGTATTAATAAACTACCCGACCATTCCCATCATTAAGCAACGAAACTGCTATACTGTCTGTTTTACATTACTAAACAAAATTAATATTCCACCATCTTACATCACCATCCCCGTTTTCCTTGAGCAGTGTAGACAGGGTGCGCATCGTCCATTCCTTGTCATTTTTGTAATTCCTCCCGGACAGACCAACTGGGTAGAACCAGATACGTTCACTGCGCTGATATGGCTTTTGATGGTCCTTTATGCTATGACAGAGGACGGGTATTGTAAACATTGATGCACCTATACCTATTAAAATTCATATACCGCGGGACTGTTTCACAGCAGCAGCAGCAGCAGCAGCAGAAGTAGTAGTAGTAGTAGTAGTAGTAGTAGTAGTAGTAGTAGTAGTAGTAGTAGTAGAAGTAGAAGTAGTAGTAGTAGTAGTAGTTGTTGTTGTTGTTTTTTTTTGTTGTTGATTTTCTTTCTTGTAAAAGAAACCAATGAATTTTGGGATCAATCAGTAGCTTCATAGACCTTGACGATCTGCTTGAAGATGGTGGTATGTATGGTAGCATTATAAAAAACCGTTCTTATCAAATTTGAAAGAAAATGCATTGTATGTCCCCGCAACGGAATAGCCACTACGGCATCAAGCATGCCAAATATATGTATTACTAGTGATACGGAATCGTTTCAATCCGTTTCACTCTACAGCAAGGCTTTTTCGAGTTACAAGGTGAAGATACATTCAGACAAGTTCAGTGAATGACTCCAAATGATATTGAACACTACAAGGTCCCCCACAGATACCCAATATTTGTGTTACTGGTCTCCCATCACAGCACAACTTTCACTCTTTGACCAACAGTTTTCCAGTTACAGTTACATTTTCACAGAATGACCCACAAAATGCTTATGAGTCATGTAGTTGAAGTGACTAATCTTAATGTAATATTTATAGGCTACAACAAGCCTGATTATAGAAACGACACCACATACGTTGTCACAGTGGTATTGTTCCAGTGGAATAAATTTGAGTCCGTTTGTTTTGCTTTGCAGTTAACCGCTTTCAAGTACAGACAATTGTAACACAACTGCACCGAATGACCCCCAAAACAACTGTTTTACATTGAACACTTCGAGGTCTATATGTGTAACCAGCCATTTTCCAGTTACGGGTAAGTGTGTCAAAATGACCTAGGAAGGTACAAAATCAAAGGTATCGCGTATATGTTTCAATGGTGTCAGTCAGTCAAAAAAAGGAAACGTTGGCACATATTTATTTTTGAGATGCAAAGTTGCCGAAAATTCCAAATGCTCCTTATGGCCCAGAATGACCTTAAACTCTGTATGGCCCAGAATGACCTTGAACTCTGTATGGCCCAGAATGACCTTGAACTCTTTATGGCCCAGAATGACCTTGCACTCTGTATGGCCCAGAATGGCCTTGAACTCTGACTTAACAAAATTCACTATATGCAATTGTGAGGTGAATGCACCAAATGACTTCAAAATGTTTGCAGTGTCACCTATGTTACACCTATGTTACACCTCGGTGCATGTGTACACTAAATCCCCGCCTACACCCAAATATTTGTAGGTTTTAGCTCTATTGTCAGCCGTCTTCAAGATAAGTCTTGCGAGTATCTCAAATACATCGAACGACCCCAGAATGAACACGAACACTTCATAGGCAAAAGTACCTTGTGTACCGCATACTTATCCCAGAGGTTTAAATTTGTGTCCGTTTCGCTCTGCATCCACCCTCTTTCAAGATATTGTATTTGTAATTCCTTTGAATCAAATGTTAAATATTGAAAATAGAAAAAAAATATGTGTTAACTTTGTTTGAGGTCCTGCTTAGAGCTGTGCATAATTTATGTGGAGTGAACTTGGGATAAACTGTCAAAGGTTGCGTCGTCTGATTTTGTTCTTCCATGCTCACACATACTAATTACATACTAAGCATAGCCAAGCCTCACAGAAATAACACCACAAAACAAAATGCAGGTAAACTCACACTTAGATTACTTTCAGCCGAAACATTTGTTTATTTATGGATATGTGAGGTAATAGTTATTGATAATTCTGTACGTAAACTCGTGATAGTTACTGAAATAGATAAATGTATGTCCGCTTGCCATGCAAGTTATTGAAATAGATAAATGTATGTCCGCTTGCCATGCAAGTGCTGAAGTTGGACAAAGTTGAGGACTTTAACGCAGAGAGCCCTAGCATACATGGATTCCAATGCCGTAAAGACTTCCTGGATGCTACTGCCCGACAAGTGCTGATAGCAATATGAGCAGAAGAGGAGTGGGGCAGATGAAGTGAAGAATGCAACTCCCGATTGGGACCGTGAACCGGAACGAATTATTGGAGACAGAAGAAAATGATTCGGCCAAAACTTCCTGCTTGTGCAAGGTGCGAAAACCCAGGGTTTTAATGACACAGCGTTCCAGCGAAACTCATTGTAACATTCGATTTATTTGTCTTATGCAGGAAGATTAAAGACAAACTAAAGTAAGCCTCCAGTGGCGCCAAATATCAATGTCTTAATACCCAACTGTTCCATCTGATGTGCCAAGGTCTCAGACGGATGTGTAGAGTATCCTGCATTCTATCTTATTCAGGCACCCAGACTCTTGTTTCGAACGAACATGGAGTAGTCTTGGAAGCCACCACGAATTGTGAACATTCACGGCGGAAATGAAAACACTGCTCCAGTAGACGCACTAAAGGAATTCATTATAATTTCTTGAGTTTAAGGAAACCATGAAACGCACATGCCGCACCTGCTGAAACTGTACGAGTCCCTCAACTTGGGGCCTTTGGAGAGGGAAATGGCTAACACCTATGAGAAGGAAACGTCTAAAACGTCTAGTATATACATATTCACAGATCTCTGCCCACATCTGATTATTGACCACACTGACTGTATCGTCTTTTTTGTTTGTTTATTTTTTTGTATATTGACATCGGTCTTTTTCTGTTGTTTCTTGTGTACAGTTTACAGCCTCCAGCTCAAGTGTTTATCTTCTAGTTGTACGCTCTTTCCTGTTCTAAAATATGTATCATTTATGATTATTGTGCAACTGAAAATAAGGACAACTCTCTCAGTATGTGCACGAATGTCGTAAGGATCAAGTCGCGGGGATAGGAACCTTTCAGTGTCATGGAGGGGTGGAGAGAGCAGCCTCCCCGTGGCCCACCCTGGGTATCACGTCTTGTCGGACATTTTGTTCAGACTTGGCCTGATAGCGAATGCTCTCACACAGTGCAGTGCTTA
>JAAUYG010178274.1_pt1 | contig 12314 bp, 13 predicted proteins | sample 7278091 | NCBI WGS metagenome assembly JAAUYG01 (sample SAMN14350201, study PRJNA611818) | marine sediment metagenome | isolation source: surface marine sediment (0.6m) | place: French Polynesia: Moorea | collected 2018-08
CGAGTTGAAAACAGGGGAAAATTGGCAGAAAAGTGATACAAATTTATCATTGTGGGAACCTAGACTCCGCTGTCCAGCTATAAAGGCAGATGGTATGAGGACAGCTGAGTCTAGGTTTCCTGGACTAGGGGGGGGGGGGGTATATAATCCCGGGTATATAATAACAGGGCATGCTCAAATGCTACTTTGAAATTAAAACATCTGTCTACAAAGTGTTGCATGGTGGTTGGAGAACAATTATAACTAATGGCGTCCTTTTTTTTAAAAAAAAAACAATCCAAGATGTAAACTGCCAAGGCTGTGAACGTCAGTTTTGACTTTTAATTTAATCACAGAAACTGGTCTGGCCCTATAAAATATAAGCCTACTAGCCACATAGTTCGAAAGCTACATCTTAAAATAGCCATTATATAGGGATATCGGATGAAAAATGTCTAAGCACTGCTGTTTGGTGTAGACGCTTACTACAAATCCCGAATATATTGATCGGTTGGGATTTACTTCATACATAGCATCGAGGTTCATACAACCTATGCCTGATTGTTATGGGTATACATTGGTCTATAAAATATGGCCCAATTCGAGTTTTATTCTTAAGTGACAACTACAAATCCCAGATCATTATTGTAAGACCCCTGTCGGAATTGTATATCAACATTTAACAGCCATAGTGAGTTGCAGATCACTCTTTTCAACAGAAATGGTCTGGAAGATCATAGTTTTATAGGTGGGCTGGCTCAACGCCAAATCGCTAATCGCTCTCTTAGTGAAGAGTGCAGATCATGAATCCCAAGATAAGAAAGAATTCGGGCGGTTCACTAGATCGACTTCCCAAAGGATGATTGGACCACCCATTCAGCCATGAAAATATGGTCTTATGTGGTTGAGTGAGAATTATATTGAAAATATAAGATTTGTGTAACGGATATCCGGTCTTAGAATGGAGGAAATTGTTAAATGGAGGGGTCTTAAATTGCAGGGACTACTGTACTTAGTAGAGGCTTTTGCAAACCTGTGTTCAGTATAGGGATTTCATCCTTATGTCTAATTATCACGTACAGTGGTGCCCCTCTTAAAGTATGCTCTCTAGAGAGGACACTCTCTACAAAGGACAACAAATTCTTCGAAATAGTGCCACGAACAGGTAATTGGGACAGAATACAACCATCTCTTATACATCTATGGTACAACAGAATGCTGTTGAGCTCAAAGGAATTTCTCCCTTCTGCATATGTTGTAATAAGCAGACAAAACTGTCGCACTGTAGTGCTGCTACACACCAGACTGGAACTGTCAATTGTATTTATTTCATGCAGTCACAATACATAGCCAATCTGTAGCCATATAAAGAAAAAAAGGCAGGCAAAGGCAAAATATCTACCTACAGGACTAACAGTACACTTTCTTCAAACCAGCCATATATGACTTGATTCCACAGCTGAATTAACATCGCATACAGAATTTCCTGCTTAAATTATGGAAAAGATTTTCTCATAAATCTACAGTGAAACCTATCTAAAAGGCCACCTGTTTATAAAGACCACCTGGTTATAAGGACCATTGTCGGCTCCCCAGGGCAATACATGTATTTTTAATCTTACCAAACCTGTATACAAAGACCACCTGACTATAACAACCACAAGCCCTTGGTCCCTTAGGTGGTCCTTTAATATATAAGTTTCAGTGGCTGATATTATGGATTTATTAGCATCTGCTTCTATTCTCATCAAGGTTGCAGTCAATTATGCAACTAAAAAGAAGCCAGAAACACTGCAGAAATACATGCAAGTGGAACCCAAAATCAAATTGATCCAGTCATTTAAGTTTTTATCACAGCTGTCATAGATCCTGGCAATTCCAACAGAATATCCATTACCTAGCATAATGGAACAACTGGGTACGTATGTAGATAGATTTCCAAAACAATGCAGCCATTAGCTACATATAATTTACCAGTGAACTTTTATGCAGTAGGACTACCCATATACAACATGATATAGAGTTCCCATTAGTGTTCAACATGTGCCCAAATTCGTTGGAAATATATACAGGGCATGAAATATGACATGACGTTAAACTTGACCTTTCAAGGTCAGGTCAACTGTTCAATTCAGCTCCTTACATGTGAGCTTCTGAATTAGTATTCAACAGCAAGATGTGCTCCAACTACTCCATTGTAAGACAGAATAGGTTGAAATATGAGTGACCTTACCTGTCAAGGCAAGTCAAGATCAGCATCACTGCTAGTAGAATGGGACTTTCCAAATACGATTTCTTATTAAAGATGATTAATGACTTATAGTAAGCATGAGATCTATATTGCATTATTTAGCAGCTCTAGCCAGTTGAAAATTTTCTCCTATCTCTATGATATTATCAGTGTGCCAATATTTCACCCATCCTTCCACTTCCACCCTTATACCGGGGCGATTTTTGCTCAAAATCGAATCATCTGTTCCTTGGAGGAACGTTACCACCAAGAATGAAGTTGATTGATGTAATGGCTTTTGAGATATTTTTTACACACTCACAGAAGCATCACAATAAACCCAGTTCAGGAATGTGGGTTTGGGCTTAATATCGGCAGGAACAGATTTTCCTTCAAAGCAGACCTTCCATATTTTACCCACCAAGCCTTTGCAAAGAAATTAAGCGATGTAAATAAACCGGTAATCAAAATTTTACCACCCAGTAGAACTTTGATAGAATAGCAATAATGATACACATTTTAAAACAACTCCAGCATCCACATTCTAGACAATTTCAATAATCTTAAAAACTTTTGGGACACAAAATTCAGACACTGGCATTCAAAGTACAATGTAAACACATACTTAATACAGGCCTAGAAACCAAATTAGTCATGCATGTTCTACATCCAGTACATGTACCCGTACCACCAGTACTAGATACTTTTTAGAGATGTTTCAACTGCACTTGACATGTTTCATGCATATGTATTCAGCCAACATCCTACCACACAAGCTGCAGTAAACATGCTTCATGACAGATATACATATAGCTAAAATACTTGTACATGTATCTTGTCAAGATTTGACCCTCAGTTTTCCAAACCATTACTGGAAGACCAGTTTGAATAAAATAAACATGATGCAACAAGGCTTCAAAATGCTATTGGCAAGGTCTAATGCATTACTGTGTACTGAAATAACATGCTATGTGGCATGTTTGAGATATTTGTTGGATAAACTGGTACTCTGGGTAGTGCATGGATAGCCCACTGTAACACAAGGAGATTCTTGGGAAATGCAACAACATGAATCTTAAATGCAGGAACTACTTGATATGCTCATTTATGAATAATCAAAAGTATCAAAAGTATGAGATTCTGCCATGATTCAGGGGTAATAGCATACACAATATTATGTACTGGCTAAGTCACATGGTTGTAGAACCAGGAATTGCCCATTACTGCTATAAAAGAAGGGTCTTGCTGCACCAAACAAGATGCATGTCACTCCAAAGAACACACCTTGAACTAAAACACAAAGACTCAAACAACTAATCCTATGTTTTGACCTGTTTCTGGCTGCATGGAGGATAAACGTAAGTTGTTGGCATGGGAGACGGCCATATCCACTATTCTAAATGGGACATAAAAATACACACAAGAGCAACCAGCATATTATCACAACACTATTATAATAAATATGACACTGGTGATGACTATGGTTACACTGTTTACAGAATCACTCGAACAGAGCATGCACCTTAGCATGTTTAGGTCAGTGATGTTATTGGTACAATAATATACATGACATCCCTGGATGACATCTCATTTTCCTATTCAGGCGTGCACCAATGGTCATAGCAGGATCTAGTAGGGACAATGGTACCATCACACGGTTTTGCACACAAACTTGCAGCTTTTCTAATGTATAATGTATCCACGTGCAGAAAGAAGTGACAAATGTGTCTTTATCCAGTTCGTACCTCTCTCGACAAGGACACCTAATACATGCTCTAAGCAGACCAGAGTGAAGCACACCATGGCAAACAAAGAAAAAACATGGCAATTGTTAGTCTTTGCATTTTAAAAGCACAAGCTTTAAGCACAGTTTTCAGTTGTTTCAATAATATCCGGTGGCAGAGGTAGTTTTTCGTTGACTTCGTTCACTTCAGCAACAACGCTGATCGTACGACCAGCTACAGGCCTTTCGACAATCCCATAGTCAATGCCGTGTTTTCGAAGTATACCACGAAGAGCTTCGATTTCCATTTCCTGGGAGTTACAATATTCACGGTATTTGGCAAGTTCCTGTTCCAGAGCCTCTCGCACTCTGCGTTCACGTGCTAGCCTTCTCTCTGCCTGCTGCTTTACTGAACGTATAATGCCTGGAAATAAAGGAAACACTTTTGTACGTCTAACAGCAAAATCCGCATTGGATAAACATTGAGGGATTTAAAAACTCAAAGGTGGCCATTCCTGTAACACACCAGTTCCATCATTAAATACAGCCCACAATATTAGTTGTTAAATGAAGACATGTCCATGTAATTTATTTGCCAGTATATATGTTATTCACCAAGAACTATTTTGATATATGGCAGTCTGTTATTTTTGTAGATATACATAAAGTTACATATCCTTACTTGGTAGTGAAAAAAAGAATATAAAGAATTAAACCTGATCACCATCGCAGTGTAGTTGAAGATTTTCATGGGAAGCTTTTATCTAGGGATATTCCTATGTTTGTGGATCAGATGGGTTAACTGGATACTAGTAAATGAATTACTGGTACATCGGACCACACAAAAGAAAGGATATGTAATCAACACGGCATGAGTAACAGAACATACCATTCAAGACCCTTGTGATACGCCAGAGTCTGAGCACGATGATCAGTCCTACACCTGACTGAAGTCCTTCCTTATTGGCAAAGGCAATGTTCAGAGCAAAGGCCACTATGACTATGATGGCATCAAACACCTCCATTTTGGTTTTGAAGAAATCCAGTCTCAGACAATACAGTTTTAGTGCAATCTCAATCAGAAAGAGTGAAACAATTCCAATACTAATGTAGTGTATGATCTCTGGTACAGGGTTGGACACATGTAGTTCAAAGATTCGTAGCACAATAAGTAGTTCTGTTATGACAAGCAGGCAGTCTAATATCACTAAACATATTACTCCAATCTGAAATTTGTTGGTATTAAGGAAGTGGTTGAGCTTGTCCCGAAAGGCCTCAGGGAGGCTCTTTCCATCCTCTGAGTCAGCCGTCATGGAGCTGTTTGAGTCATCCTTCTCAATCACTCGCTCAAGGTCTTCTGCAGCCACCTTTTTAAAGCCTTCCATACGCATCTGGAAACAGCCAAAACATTACAGAGAGTCCCAAACAATTAATTTGCCTCATCTTAACTCTTAAGACCAACATCAACATGGTCAAACAATATGCTACTGATACAATGTATATATAACAACATATTACTAGAATATATTTTCAGGTATTATATATAATTTATTTTTTACAACACGGAAACTATTTCCAAATTCCAATACAATATGTACGTTACATGTATAATCTGACTTAAATACTCATTCATAAAGATGGCCATTATTTATATTATCTATTTTGTTGTTCCATTTCCATATAGATTTTAATATAATTTACCAAATGCTCATCCTCTAAGTATTTTAGTATACTTAGCAGTAGGAACAACAGGAGTTAATGGCATTCATGTATAGACCATAATGCTTGTAACTCTTATAAGAAACAAAATTACATGTATGCACAAGCATCAATTTGTATAAGCATCAATTATTTGACAGACAAAATTTAAAAATATAGCCTATTTAAACTTAAAAGTGAATGACCATTTATAAATGACAGCTAAAAAAAAAAAAGAGTGCGTTACGTACACAGTGCTTTTGGGCTAATCTATAAGCTTACCTGAACCATTTTTGTGGATTTGCTTCTGGTAAATTGACAAATTATACCATTAATACATTTCTTGAATAGATTTATATCCTAGAGATGATATTCTGATACTCCAAAATTGCTCCTTCTAAGGGAATTAACTGTTGTGTCTCAGTATGCAGTGCGCAGAGTTATCCGAGGTTATGGTTATTATACTGATCAGCTGAAAGCAGATTATCAGGCAGATGTCTCATTCACACCACCTGAAATCAACTGATTATCCTTTATATCATGTGAACAGTTATTAAATACTGCTGTTTACAATGTTGATCAAGGGGGGAAATTATTGCACAAAAAGAAACGTTTCCATGTGCACTGACTGACTGAGCAGCGAGAAAATGTCACACGTTAAGATCACAACCAATCATTCCAATACGGCTTTCCATCCTATCCAAAAGGTCCTGTTGCCAACCTTTCACATGTGTGTAAAAATGAATTCGTTTAAATACTGAGTGTATTGCCATTAAACTGCTCAAAGTTAACATAAACAAAGAACATAAAGTAACCAGTGTCTTCTCTTTGTTTATGTCATGACCATCGTGATCTCGATTATGCGAGTTTTATTCTCAGCCAAAAGTTTTTACATATCAATGTCATAGTAAAGTTTCTTAACAACTTTAGCCCATAAAAACTTAAAATAACTGACATTGAATAAGTTAAAGTAGTTTATTATTAATAAATTCCCCGAGGGTGCGAGATTATTGTTATAAAAATCGCATCAGTTTAGAAATCGATAAAAACGAATCAGTGACAACAAGGTTAGGTTAGTACTGATCAAAAGCAAGAAAATCTCTATGGGCAGATCAATACTAGTACACAACTATTTTCCAGAAATAAATGGAATGATAATTAAGTGCATTGTACTAATTATATCAATGCTTATGGAGACTGGGGAGGGGGGTCATTAAACAACTAATGAGCGATTATCCTACCTATTTCCAAAGTGCCACTATTTTAATGAGCCTTTTGGGAAATCACATTTCACAAACAGTCATCAGGAAAATTACTCACAAATCTAGTCACTACTTTAGTAAGTGGCTCGCTGTACTCTTTAAATATCCAAAATTGAGCGAAGATTAATTTGGAAGACAAAATAGCAAGAGTAGTTAGTCAATGTTTGTTGCTTAAAAATCCCATGACAACGATTTCATATCTATTAATGAACAGGGCTTCACTTGAAAGATACGTGCGCACTTGCTGGCATAAATCAAAACCTTTATTATTATGACATACAAAAGAGAATCTTTAACATATTTTTTTTAAATATCTGCACACAACTTGACATTTTGCTACACAATGGTATACTTATCCGCAACAGTTCTGACTGTGAAACAAATGATATGCTTGAAAGATAGTCGCGTATGGTCTGCCGGACAATAACATCACATTTACAGAGTTTTACTGCCAATTCAAAATTCACTTTACATGACCGAGAAATCGATATTGTGATGTAGAAAAATATTTTGCACTGCAGAATGATCTATAGTCTTTTTCTTTATGCTGCTCTGAAAAATGTGCGCCAATAGTGCAGAATTGATCTCTAATAGCTCTGTAAAATGAGTGAGTTTTCCAGAGGTTGACGAACAAAATAGTGAACATTTTTTGAAGTGCAAATTAAAAGCTCACTAAATCAAAAAGACTCATTAAATAGTCATGAGTGAGTTAGCTCAGTATAAAGAGCTCACTATGTTCTTAGTGAACCTTAATTATGCTAATGTTGGAGAGCTGAACAGCCTCATTTGGTAATGCATTCCATATATTTACTACCCTGATAGAAAAGGAACATTTACACAAGTTGCTATATAGTCCCAGTTACATAAAGTTTCAAATCATGTCCATTGATTCCATCACGGAGCACACAGTCTTTTTTTAACTTGAGAATGGGTACAGGTAGGAAATCATAAACACCCTGTATAAGATTTTATATATTTGCATCATGTCTCCTCTCAGACGGCGATATGGAAGTGTAGTGAAAACGCGGGCTAAGTGCCGAGTGCAAGAAGGCGACCAACTCTGAACAGTCGGCTGGTCACGCTTGACAGCCCATCTCAGCTCAGCTCCGGCCAAGCAGACTGTGACCCGTCGCACATGCCCGAGGAACTTCACGATGTATGGACCTTGTATTGTTGAATGTCTTTTGAATGTATATTGATGAACTGTTCACCGTTTATGCTATGTATTAACATGTAAACTGGATCGACCACTACGGATTCTAGATCTCCTAATCATTAAACGCTGTTTCTTGGACCTATGATTATGTCTACGGCTCTGATATATAACTAAGGAAGGACTGACGCTCGGATTCTTAACCTGGACCGCCATTGATTTAAGCTGTATTCCTTTGTGGTGACTGCCCATGCTTGGAAACTCCAGTAAGATCTATCTTAGCCTATTTAGTCAAACCCAAAGTCACTACAGAAGCATTTAATGCTACAACAAGTGTCATCTCTGGATAACTCAGGTTGCTCATGCTAGGCTAGTCCAAGAAATGTATCCGCCGGCTGCAGTGGCATCTAAGGATTTAATCGATTTTTTGTATCACTCTCTGTATTAGCAACTTCAACTTACTGTTTGTGCTACATAGAAAGAAATTTCCCAGTAGCCATGGATATTGATTGTGCCTGATGCCATGACCAACGGGAGATCGACATTGATCTTGTTGATGCCGGGCCACAGAAAAACGGCAATTTAACGTCTGATAAAATGCGTGAACAGAGAATCTTTCTTTTTGCCAAGGACATTTTATGATTAGGTAAATAGTTAGATAAGACTTCGATCCAGCTGACTGATACTTTTTTCTGCCACAGTTAGGTAGATTTTGCTGAGAACTATCGAGTTGAAAACGGGAAAATTGGCGGAAAATACTACGTATTTATGAAAGATTTGAAAGTGCTTTGAACAAAGGCATTTTAGCCCTGGCTGGCCTGCACACAAGCACACAGCAATTCCCACTTAGGTCCTCAACAGAATTACATCCCAGCCACACATAATCACAAGGCACAGTGAATGATTACTCTATAATAGCCTTCTTCATATGTTTTGTCATCATCTATTTTATGGCTGAATGAACCAGAGCATAGTATGATTCTTTCCAAGACACCCCAGCTACTAAAAACTAAGCATATATCACAAATCAAATCCAGTCCCGTGTATATGGGTCTACCGTCTTAATAACTAAACTATCACCCTCCCTGAAATTCATTGGTGCAATTTTATACCTTGCCGATATTGAACTTCCAGGGAGGTGGAGAGTGAACTCTGAAAGTTAAAAGACTGCATGGACATATACATTTCAGCTAAATAATAACCAGCACAACAGGACAGTCCATAGTAAGTAGTCTGAAGCACTGAAGAGGATCCGCATGCATGCATATGTATGTTAATTATTGTGTTCCTTGTACAATGCATCCAGTATTGTAAGCAACTATAGACTACTAGTTGATCAATGGTTTTGGGTTTCTGTTAGACTGCAGCAAGAGTGATTTTTTTATATACAATTATGTGATGTAAAAGCTAAGAATAAACATGGTGAAATACTTAAACATATGAATTCGCAGGCAAGAACGAAAAAAATATACATTTACATTATGCATTTAAGTATTTAACCGTACTGTACTTAGTGATTATCATGTATTACTTTATCATTTACAAACAGAATTGTACAGTCTTTAGACTTAAGCAGATGGCCTCAGACTGTACTCTTTATCAGTCCACTGTTATTTGTTAAAATAATAATAATAATAATATGCAGTTCTTATATAGCGATTTTCCTGGCCGAAAGATAGCTCAAAGTGCTTTACATATTATTACCCCTGGCAGACCTGTTCAATCCGTCACTTGCCGTATATGTACTTTCTTTCTTCCAGGTGGGTGAATATCCTGTGCTGTTGAGTTTGTGTTTCTTAGATCTTGTGAAAACCCTTTTAGGGCAACAAAGAGAAATTACATTTCTACCCAAATAAACCACTAAGAGGTATTAAATCGACACTCTGCTTTTGGTCACCCCCAACAGGAAGTATTTTAAACCCCTTGGCAGGAACATTTCCTGAAGATACCTGAAAGTGAAAAGGTACGAAACAGGCAGAGCCTCCTGATTTGTCGAAGCTTCATATGTAGTAATGTCATTAATAGTAAAGGGCGCCACATCACTAGTTTGGCTTCCGAATGAAAGCGACCATTCATGGTGCGATTTTGTGATGCGAAATATTCCCTACTGATTCCCACTACTAAGAAAGGGTATTTAGTATAATACATGTACGTGTATGTAATTTTATCTCATTAGACATTTGTAGTGTAACAGTACAGTGAATATGAAGTTGTACTACATGTACCTAACACAACTGCAAGTGTAGTATACAGGAGTGGATTAGCATAGTGCAAATACAGGTACATTGACACCCAACTGTATGATATACATTTTACATTTCTCAGTAATAAATTGTGGCAGTTACTGTAAATTCCATGTTTGGGAGGGATTTATTTGGCCATTTTCACGACCACATTAAAATCACAAAAATAAATACCTGCAAACATAATTCAGGTATATTGTACCTAAATAAGTAATTAGACCTGAGCTAAACCGCAAATATTAATCCCTGTGAACCTGCTTTTGTCTCAAAAACACAAACATAAATCCCCGCAAACATTAATGAATTTACAGTATCATGTACAGGTACCGGTATGTCAGCATACTTTATAAAAAAAACAATCACAATTTTCTGTTGACATTTGATTTTGTTAATGTCAATAGTCATAATTAGAAAATGATAAGTTGAAGCAGGAATTGGTAGGAGCTAGAACAAAGTAAACATTTTTAATTTGTGATAGAATTTATTAATTTTTAAATTGATTCGATATATATTTGTCATAATGTTAAGCTGTTAAAAGAATGGGAATGGTATAATCTTCCTAGAAGATATATCTGTCTACACTGGAGCATATATACCTTGGATGAAGCAACAAAAGCATGAATCCCAGTACATGCATACAAAGATCAAGCACTTGCATGCACAAAATATTAAACTAAATGATAATCAATAGAGGTACTCACAAATCAGAAATACTATAATGTGTAATATCGTAACCACATACCCCGGGCACATACCATCTCAGGCATGGAATTAAGTTATCGTTCAACGTACATATAGCCAATATGATTGTGCTCTATGCAAATGCTGCATACCTCAAAACACAGGTTCTGTGGTATTGCATGCTCCCTATTTTGTACCACCTGGCTGCAGACCTCTGGCAACTTAAGGATCATTGTGGAAAACAGCTCTTTACATAAATTTTTTAACTGTTGCTTATTGCTGAACCCTCTTACAGCAGAGTTCCATGTAGCAGCATTCAGGGCCGGATCCAGACCAGTGCAACAGATGCCAATGCATCTGTCAGAATTCGATGGGGATGCATACCTTACTGTTTGCATCGGTCAGATTCTGACGTTTTTATTATTATTATCATTAGTATTATTATTAGCACGCAAAAGGCTCATCACTTACCACTACCAGTTAGAACCAAAAGTCACCCACAAGCATACTAGCTACCGGGGTATTGATTTAACACTGACAGGTCATTGCTGTTGGCATCTAACACCCAAACACACAATCCCTAGTGATCCCCCACTGCCTAAAAGGGGCAGGTCAGGGTAAGATAATCCTTTGCTATAACAAGACTGTGCCCGGGCGGCTGCTACCTGAGCCAGGCGATGTATACCGATGCAGGCTGGCTGCCACAGTAATTATATAGGTGAAAAAGACATGGAATATACATCGTGCATTAAAGAATTAGAAGTTAAAACATTTGTGATCATTATCAGTGCCTTTGTTGTATCTGAAATAAGTAGCTTAGTATGGGATAACAATATTGGAAGCACCACCCCCACCCCCCTTCGCGGCCACCAGAACAAAGGGCCTTTTAGAAACCTGGACAGTTGTGCATCGTCGAGTACACAATACACATGTTTCTAGGGTAATTTAGAAATAAATTCTGCTAGTGCATTTTGAGACCAAACACTCAGGAAGATTTTGGTGACTTGATAAACAATGATGTACATGAAGTACTTTTATTTCAAAATTACATCGTAACGCAACCATATTTTATGTTGAGCGATAATATGGCAAACGATGGCAATGGGCTACATGAATATTTCTTACCATGCTCTTTAATCCAATCCCTTATAGATAATGGAAATTATAAAATCAAGGCCTGGACTCCATCAACTGCGCGATATGTAAGCCTGAAGCTTTTTCATATATATGGTGCTTGTTGTTGCATACGTTAGTCTACTTTAATATGATTGCTAACATAGTCATTGCTGTAATAAATGCTTGTAGGGTGATTTTGCTTTCTATTCACCATGCTATTGTTTACACC
>JAAUYG010025050.1_pt1 | contig 12313 bp, 13 predicted proteins | sample 7278091 | NCBI WGS metagenome assembly JAAUYG01 (sample SAMN14350201, study PRJNA611818) | marine sediment metagenome | isolation source: surface marine sediment (0.6m) | place: French Polynesia: Moorea | collected 2018-08
TCTCTCTCTCTCTCTCTCTCTCTCTCTCTCTCTCTCTCTCTCTCTCTCTCTCTCTCTCTCTCTCTCTCTCTCTCTCCATTCTTCGCACCTTCCATACCTTCCTCCTTCGCTCATAATATACATCTCCGTTTTTCAACACATCGGGACAGTTCCCCAAGTGGATATCAGAAAACACCCCTTCCCTTTTCTGCACCACTCAACCAGAGTGATAAGTAATAAACATCATCCGTCATCTGAGCCCCACACAGATGTCTTCTTTAGTCTAGGTCGTCTTGGTATATATCACCTTGATGAGAAATATATACCGGCAGCAGGGTCTTAGGCTAATAGAAACCTTAGACATCTACAACATTGGAGATGTGATCGATTTGTAGGAACCGGATGCAATATTAGTTTCACTGAGTCGGACAGAATGGTCCCGGGATTGCGTAGTTTGACCTCAGTTATATCACAGGCTGGACCAGAGCTGACTTTCATTAGGCGGCAGCACCGTATATACTCTATATATCGTATATCATAGGCTGTCACTGCCCCTTTACAGGGAGAGTTCTGGCTACTACGAAGCCCCTATAGGGGAGATGGTGAAAAAAAATGCAAACGCGTTTCACATGAGCACTTCTAACATCACGTGGGCAAATTGTCACGTCCGCATCATCATCATCATCATCATGAAATCAGTGTTTGCCCATCTTAACCAATACTATCCCACATGCATGTATGGCATAATGTTATAGGTTCGGATTACTACTTTTACTTTATTGACAGACTTACAACATGTGTTACATGTGTGTTGTCTTGTACTACGTTAGCTACTACATTCGCAGCCGGAACTAGGTACATACTACACTACTAAGACATAGGAATTACTTCACGAAAATTAAGTAAATGTAAATAGGTAATTAGACATTCGACATCATATAATGTACATATACACACATGGCCAGACCAGTTTGCCAGGATACAGAGTCTGTTGTCTTTCGTCCTAGCACTCATAGCCAATTATATTCTCATTTTCATAAAATGATCCGATGTCTTGGGAATGCTGTCAGTTACTATAAAATCCGTTTGTAACTCTCCTTTTAAAAACTGGTAGGGGATTTCAGATCTTACAAATCTAATTTGGGCCATCAAACTCACCGATATCATGTTAATGTTGTAATTTTTACATAGATCTTTAAATACATACATGTGTAGCTAGGGCCACCGTCTGTTATCGAATGTTTTAAGGAGTAAATTTAGGGTGACGTACATATATCTAACATGAATACGGATACCTAACCACTCACTTCAGTATAGTTGCACCCGGTGAACTGTCTACCGCCGTTCCTTTTTAAGGGCCGAGGAGATCTACGGAGATTACCGAGAGTTCCGAGCTATCATCACTCACGACGGCCAGGTCCACTGGGAGCCCGGGGGGATCTTCAAGACGATGTGTGAGATAGACATTACGTACTTCCCCTTCGATGACCAGCGGTGCGCTATTGTGTTCGGGGCTTGGTCCTACCATACGACCAAGATGAACTTGACCAGCGCCTCCGACGAAATCAACCTGGATTCCTACTCTAAGAACGGGGAATGGCAGATCGTGAACTCCGTGGCGGCCAGGGATGAGTTCTCCTACGAGTGCTGCCCCAACGAGAAGTTCTCCTTCGTGGCGTACGAGCTGCACATTCGCCGACGCTACACGTTCTACGTGATGAACGTCATTCTGCCAAGCATGGTGACGTCTGTGTTATTGCTCTCCATATTCTACTGTCCCCCTGGCCAGAAGGTCCAGATAGGCGTAGTCGTTCTTCTGTCGTTCAGGATCTTCCTTCTGAATGTTACCGACAGCATTCCCAAGACATCGGACCATATTCCACTTTTAGGTAGGTCCATGATCTTATCCATAGATGTTAGCAGCAGTGATATCAGCGAGGGTAGCAACGGTTTCGATAAAAGTAGGTCATGCATTTTTTGACAGACGTGCAGCGTTGCTAGGCTCGTTGCCATAACGAAACGTGTGTTTACGTTCATGCAAGATAAACAATCGCTTGTCGATATGTAAAAGCTTTGAAGTACACATGTACCCAGCGAACTACGAAGCGAATGAAACAAAATGCAACGAATTCGTGAAACCAAATGGCGAAACGAGCTTATTCTAACCCAGTCCCGTATTAAGTTTATTCAGAAATCTTAATTGTATGTTATACCAGTAATGCTTAAGGAATATTCTGGAACTTTATCTCAGAAATTTGAATTCGCGTGTTCCACACTGGCCACAGGCGCCAGCTGAGAAATATAGTACATTTTCTATTTATAGGCACGATCATAGTCTGATATTTTGCGCAATCCCGAATCTAGGTTGGCATATTTGGCAAAGTCAAAGCCACCTCGAGGAGACTTAAAGATGCTGAAGTATCCAGACTGCCTCTTGTGCACCATTGAAGACTATCCAAGCTGCAAGAAACAGTCACCTAAAACACCTTAACCTCAAAACCCCCTATATTACTAAATTCCGGCTTCCAATGGCCCTATGTCGAAGACTCTCTTAATCGTTCCAATTCATCTTCAATATAGTACATTTCTCCTATTATATTTAGCATATTTTTATTATTACTATAAGTTTTTTACCGATACACATGTGTATCCTACTATTTGTAATAAATAAAAATGCCATGTGTTACCTCCCATAAGCTAAACTGAATTACAATACGGACAATATGGACTACAAAAGAGTTGACTGCTAAGAATTTATTTTCATTTCGTTAAATGTATGTTTTCCATTTCTCTTTTTCTTTTTTCTTTTTCGATTGTTATCGTTTTTTCACTTCGTTCGCTTTGTCAATTTATTTATTCGAAAACACCGAGGCCACCAAATAGAGCTGTTCGTAGCGCTCGCTTGTCGTGGCATAAATCTTAAGATCACACAATATGTGTCTATAATGTAGTGGTGGTGGTATTATAACAGGATTATCGAACCAATTCAATAATTAATCCAGCCACGATGTCACAAGCCAGCACTTATTTCAACAGCGTTTCATCCATGCACCATATGCAAAGTTAATAATTCAAGTGGTTCAATACCACCAACTATACCAACAGCAGATGATCATCTGGGAAAAGAACCAAATTCCACTGTTCGAAAGGCCTAAGAGTCAGAAAAGCCTAGTAAGAGATTCGACTACTATAACAAGATTACGTATTTTACCGCCAGGTGTATTTAGTGTTTCAAGTTGGTGTCTGTTCAATACCTATCCCTTTCAGCAAAAGGGGCTTTTGTACATTGTATTTGGCTTTGAAAGGGTCTTTTGGTAAAACATGCATGCCTTCTGTTGACAGCGAGCATGCGTGCACGCACATACCGGTACCCATTTTTAGTGCACATTTCTTTGGTGCTTTTATGCAGAGAAAATATGTTTATTTTACGCCTATCTACGCCTACCGATTTGTGTATCCTGTACTAAAAGTACAACAAATTAAAGTAAAATATTAGTCACGCCGATCATGACAAAACTAACAAAAAAAAAGAAGAAAGATAAAAAATAATTCTTATGATATCGGTCTAGACACTTCGTTTTCAGGCATCTATAGACTATCTGACTTGCACAATTCTAATGATATCGGTCTACCTTTCGTTTTCAGGCATCTATCTGACTTGCACCATGGCCATCACCACGTTATCCATGGTATTGACAGTCTTAGTGCTTAACTTACACTCCATATCAGAGCGGCCGGTGCCGCGGTGGCTAAGAATCGTCATAGTTCACTATCTGGCAAAGCTCTTCTGTCGCTGGGACGACCAGAAGCGCATGAGCGCGAATGCTAAGGAAACGCAATCCCAGACTCAATCCCAGCCGCACGTCCGCAAGAAGCTGCGGACCCAGTACAGCGTCTCCATGGAGGAGGAGATAGAAGATGTCCCTATCATGACCATGAACGGTCTGCACTCTAGTCCTGGTCAGGACCCCAGCCTGCATTTGCTTAGGAACTACAACGACCCGGGCTCCAGGTTCAGGCGCTCGGTCAAATCCAAGGAGCAAGGGTCGTCGTCGGCTTCGTCGTCGACGCCTTCCAAAGCTCAGGATTATTCTAAGGACTGGCAGATTTTGGCAGAGGTCGTCGACCGCTTGTTCTTCTGGACGTTCCTCATCGCAATAGTAGCCATCTCGTTGTTGCTGTTCCATCCACTGACTAAGGGGAATTTTCACGAGGAATCGAAAGAGAAAGGAGAGTAATGATTTTGTGTGTTTCCTAGATCTTTTTAAACGCAATTTCTCTTTTCCCGACGGGAGGACAGTGCTGCTAACATATTTGGCATGTTGGGTTCACTTGAGATTTAAATGCTATATAAATGTTATTAGTATGCGAATGCATCAACCCATTATAAATATTTGATATCACAGATTCACTTGAGCAGCGTGCTATGACGGAGAGTTTATTATCTGTGAGCGCATCCACATACTGGATGGGGGTATATCGGCACATAGCACATATGAGCTGCCTTCAGCACAGTCACTGTCCCGTGCAATATAAATGTGTGCTATGTGTGTGGTGCATTGTATGATGTGCAGGTTTGCTGCACGGCTGGAAGCACTTCCACGCCGGTGTAAGTTTTTGATCACCATTTTCTACTGCTGCCGTTTCTGCTGATTAATACAAAAACAAAATCATATTGACGGTTTAATTGTGGTGATATATGCACAGTATTATTTCGTTGTGCGTATGGGGCATTTACACTACGTATACTGAATACAGAGATAGGGGTGGCAGAGAGAGAGAGAGAGAGAGAGAGAGAGAGAGAGGGAGAGAGAGAGAGAGTTTCTTTTTCGCAATCTATAAAAGAAGCGTCGCTCCCAAAATAACAAACCTCAGCCGATAGTTCGTGTAATTAAAGGACAACAAAGAAGAATACGGAGACCCGGTTTTCTTGAAAAAGCTCATCCGTCATTCCAAATGGTCCGCAGAGATTATCTTTCTCGCACAGCCTGCTTTCTGGTTGTACCGATAAGACAGGTGCGTGTTGCTGGCATCGTAATGGAATTGACCTGAATTAATAACGACCGCCACCTCAGTATTGGCGTTTCTTGTTGGGGAGTGCCACCATTTCAAGTGTTTTCTCACTTCGCAGTGCATAATATAACCACAGGATCACGACAGGGTAAGAAATTGAATCAGGATGGCTAGCTTGTTGATGACCAATAATTGGGTGTTTGTGTTCGGAGATTAAACGCTTTTTTATCCCTCCCCCAGTGGAACTGCCTTTCCTTAAAGTTTGAAGAAGTGTGACTGTGTATTTGACATCAGGTGTTTATATAGGACTAAACACAATGCTCGGTTTCTTCCTATTCGCACAATTATATGTTATTCGTGGTATGCAACTTTGACCCTTATCAAGATAATGAGAGCACCAGCCTTCCATGACGCATATTTATTCCATGTTGTATGCTTTAATATCAAATTTTCCTCACAAGCCATGTGACGCATTTCGCAGCTCCAGCAGCTAAATAAATCTGAAAAACAACGATGTCAAGTTTCTGTGTTTTGCGTGCACTATCTGTGTTCATCGTTCTTGGGAAACACGAGCTTAGGAAACATTAACTTTTTTTCCCAGAGGGAAGTTATATGCAGATAGCCATCTTGTTCCGGAACTTACACGTGTCTGGTCACGTTTTACACTGCAATTGACGAGAGAAGTGCATGCAGTCTACCTAAAATGAGTTTTGAAATGACATATAAAAGACAAAAGACTAACTAAGACTGTGGCAACTAGAATTACCGGCTGTTCTCCGTTTAAGTATTAGTGCCGATGTTAAAGTTTAAATCTATTTTTATATTAAGGTACAGGGTATTAGATGGATTTCGTGGAACCAAATAGGGGTCTAGTAGCGTAGATTAGAATACAAAGGCACATGCAAGCAAAATATAAAGACCCATTAAATAAGATTTTAAAAAAAAATCGTTTGGGGTTAACATGTTTATGATGAACACAATAATTCAACGACAACATTTTAGGTACCAGAAGTTTCGTTTCCTCCATTTCTACATTGTGCCTCGATGAAAGGTTCAGATTTCTTGCTGTCCATGTTTACAACAATCCGCTGCAAACCAGAATCTGGAATTCCTGACAGTGCCACTGGCTGAAATTCCATCTTGCCATGAAACATTAAACTGTTTTCTGACGTCTGGGATGACTTGTACGGATGGCATTTATTGGATTTGTTTTGCGCTTGGGGAAAATGTTGGTGTGAACTTAATGCCGCGGTCAGTTGTGGTGAATATGCAGCAAGTCCAACGTGGTGTTCAAATAATGCAAATTGCATGTAACACTATAAGTAGGAGAAACGGTGGTGTTCGTGGCAATTCATAGGAAACAGATGATGAAAAATTTGTGTGTTTTGAATCTCAATTTTGCTGTCTGGTGTATTTTTCCCCAACCAGCAAGCTGTAAATGAGGTTCTCGAACATACTTGAGTCTAAAGTTTAGACTTAACATGCTAAAGTCACCCATCTGAGCAATGTGATTGCTTAAGAAAACCTGACTTAAGGCAAAACTAAGACTTAAGTATTTTCGAGAGCTCCGGCCCTGGTGCCTCTGTAACCGCGACTAGCACGACGGATATACTTAGAAAAGGGAATAAAATATCCAAAATCGACTTCGCAACAGCAGTAAACAGTTCATGTATGTCAGGACAAGCACACAAATGAGGAATTGTCAATAACCCTACCAAAGTTTTATCCATGAAAGTTACAGTGTTAGCCTCAAGCATAAATTTGCAGCAAAATATACTGAAGTGGCAATATCGCCATTGTTTATTACCCTGTACCAATGTACATGTACATGTATGACCCCTACCTTCCACGTACAATAGGGCTGGAGTAGATATATTAACAGAACGTTAATATGTAGAGGCAGGCATGGTGTTCTCGAAATATTTAGTGAGCGTTTTGACAGAAGTATGATTCTTAGTTAAATATGATGAGAATAAATAATTGAACTTAAGTATTTTGCACACACCCACCCAGAAGATAAAATGACAAGGTGTTTGATATCATTATCCTAAAGTTTCGGGCATAAATAATTACTGCTTTTAGGTTGTGGAAATATAACGCCAAAAAAAAGCATATCCAAATCGATATTAGCAAAACCTTTTCAGAAATTAGCTTCGATCAACATAGATCCTCTCTGGTTGTCTCTCCGTGCCCATGATCTGGGTTCTGGGTTCTGGCGAGCAGGGGGGCACGGTACACAGACAGGAGGCATCTGTTGCCACGGCAAACAAAACGTCCCTTCCTCAATGGATTTTATTTGTACCCAGCGACTGGGAAAATTTTGCCTCTGATTAGCAAAAAATCCCCAGCATTATTACTGCTGTTTTCCCTCAGGCGCACAACCCTTGGCTCGACATATTATTCTCTCGGGCTTCTCGTTCGTTGTCATCCCGCGACTTTTGGGTCAGAGCAGCAGTTATATATTTTGACTCTTCCAATTTCGCCTTTATCCATTTTTTTCCAGACGGTTTTGTTCTTAAATCTGGTTGTTGAATCATGTGTTGCTCTCCATCTTTGCGTTATATGTGTTTGGTGCACAGCCAGTGAATTGTCGGTAGCGGCTTCAAAGGATGTGATACTTATATAAACTTCTGGGGCCACAGACGACTGGATGCAAATAACACCTCTCTCACAGACTGGCTTTTCTCTCACAGACTGGCTTAAGGGAGACTGTAACCTAGCAGAAAACGCCTTTGCTTCCGCCTAGAAAATTGTTTTTATTATTGCAGACAACAAAGACACCAAGCCGGAAAAGAAGGTACGGGGTGGGGCTTCCGTTTCGTCATATCCGGAGGTGGTACGATGAACGGAAACGTGTGACATAACAAAACCTACTCCCATTGAGAATATTTCCGTTCGAATAAAGCCATATCGGAGTCTAAATTGCGCGGATCCTTCATTGCATTTCATATAAAAATTCCTTCTTTCATCCAGTGTGCCTTCGAAAGTGCCAGTCCTGAGCGGCAGTACAAACTTATTAAATATATATGAAGTTTCCCGGCAATGGAACTCTGAGCTGCTAAAACCTGGCACGCTTTACTTTAGTACTCGAATGCTCGTCTATTTCCTACATAATGATTATGCAAAACCGTAACCCCAAACAAGAACAAACGAAAGTAATTTGCAGCTCCGTACCTCTTCCAGTGCACACCATTTCGACACAAGACAAAGGAAATAAAACTTTATGCAAGGACAAAGAGAATAGGTTAGAAGGCTCTCTCTCTCTCTCTCTCTCTCTCTCTCTCTCTCTCTCTCTCTCTCTCTCTCTCTCTCTCTCTGTTCTGTTCTCTATGCAGCTACTTCTCCGTATGCAAGGTTGAAGAACAAACGTTGAGCCATTAGTGCTATTCATTCAATCCCATTGGTGTAATATATATGATAATGCCCATGGTCATCCGCCGATATTGAATCTCAGCAGATATATCTTTAAATCAGCCAAAAGTTAGGCTGAGAGACAAAATACCTTTCGCGAGAAGAGTGCCTTATTAGGCATTTTTGATAGAGGACAATATTCATCAAAGCTACGGCTTTTCCTCATATATGAACAGAAAGCTAATAACATGGAATCGCTCCGTGCAACCCCCCCCCCCCCCTTCTTGTGCACACACACACCAGGCGATTGATTGACGTCGCCAGTCTTTCTTTGTGAAGGAGAAATTTGATCCGATTATTGCACGATGTCGACCGAAGCCGGAGTAAGGGTGCAGCTGAGGAAAAAAAAGTGTAGAAAAGAAACGACAAGAAAGAAATCTCCTAGGATCGTCCGACGCAAGACGGTCTAGCAAAAGAAGATATCCATGTGATAATGGCTTGGTAAAGAAAGACTGCTTCGGGGAATTATAAGGAATTATATTTCCTAACCAAACTGTCAAATTAGAGCTGCCAACTCCCATGAAATGGGCAAAAAGGCCGCAGTGGGTCCGTAGATGAGACGGGTGCAATAACTCTGGACATAGAAGCAAATTGAAAGGGAAGAGAGTTCTCTGCATGCTCTAGTCTAACATTAAATCTATTGGCTAGTGGTACAGCGACTCTCTCTCTCTTTCTCTCTCTCTCCATAATTTAGGGAAATATATTTATTTCAACCGGCCATCAAAAGGAAGACATTAATTGTCAGTGTTGAGCATCAAGTTTGAGGGGACAGTCGACTGGTTTAGATATTAGTTGGCACTGAAATATGAAAACGGGTCACATTTGTCAAACTCAACTTATTGCAAACACCGTCCCGTGTTAAGGTTCATGCAAAATTCATGAAGCTTTGTCTCGCACCTTTCCTCATTATCTATAAATTCATACCAAATATGCTGACGCGTGACATTTTAGCACCTTATCCATTGCATATATCAAATGGGCCCCAAAATCATTGCCGTGACCCCAGTTTACTTCCATACGCGTGACATTTAGTACCTTGTCTCTTCCATATAACACATGACCCCCAACCCAAAACATTCACAGAGGACCAATATAAGGTCCTCGTTGTGATGTTTTTTTCCTGGTTTTATGTTGCTGTCGTATCAGCAATTCAGCAGGATGCAACTCATCGTTGCCAAATACTTGTAGGCACTTCCTGTACATACCTAAATCTTATTTAAATAGAGCGTATTTATATTGGGTAGGCCAGGAGCAGTAACAGTTTTCTTCCCTGTCGCCCACGTACAGGATCTGACAATTGCTATCAGCGAGTGATATAAACATACAGTGAAACTTATATATAAAGACCACCCCAGGGACAAACAAAACATGGTCCTTATACACATGTGGTCTTTATATACAGGTTTAATAACATGGAAAGTATACCCCTGTGGAATTGTAAAATGTGGTCTTTATAAGCAGGTGGTCTTTATATACAGGTGGTCTTTAGAGCAGGTTTCACTGTATGTAAATAAAAGTACCATATTTGACATTCTGCTGTGACCAACAGGGGCTAAGTGTTATTGTAATCTGAATAAGTTGACTATATATACATTATTTAAGGAAAGATACATGTGTTTGTATTAAATTATGAAAAGCGCCAGAACATGTTTTATGTCGCGTAAAATTGCCCTTTTCAAATGTTATCACATTGAGGCTCTGAAGCATTTGTAATGGTGCTGAATTTATGGTCATCAAAGAAGTCATCGTCTAGACGAGATCACGTATCTCGTGTCGGCTTAAGGTGCGTGTGCAAGCGCAATATTTAGATCTGGCGTCTGTTGATTTGCCATTCAAACCATCGCGTGGTGGCACTGCCGTAACATACAAGCTGCATGCGAGAACGCAATTTGGGTTGCCTTCTTCCCTGGCTCAAGTGCGTCAGTAGTGTCCGGCCACTGCCAAAACTTTGGAACTGACCTTCGGATAACCTACGTTCTGTGAAATTTCAGGGAAATGTATCGCCTAAATGGTTAATGCATAGCCATGTCTTCCAATATTACCCGACACAATGTGTTTTGTTGTTGTTGTTGTTGTTGTTGTTGTTGTTGTTGTTGTTTTTCGCGTTCACCACTGTACTATCACATGTGTATGTACTATATTCCGTATGCATGGTATATACACAAGTCCTATGCTGAATGCCACAGCTGCGTTGCGTGTAGTATTTACATGCACCATCCCATATAGTCCCATCGTTCCTTCAACCATTGCAATTCAGTGTTGATTTGCTAGCTGCGCACAAAGGATAGCAATATAATATAGCGAATAAACATTATAGCCGTCCAGTATGTTGCAATAGGTAGTTAGCATACACAAGACTACTAGGCGCCCTTATATTGGAATATATAGCGTGCTGCAAAGCACCAGAACCAATCACAGGAAGCATGTCTTGGAGAAAATATCGCAGTTTCAAAGACATTCTGAGTGTTTCATTTATTGATACGGCGTCTGAGTCTAGAAGCCGTATCATACATGAGTGAAACATTCGAATGGCAGAGAACATGCTGTGCACTACTGCTAAGGGATTACTTTAAATTAGAAATGTATGGCCTTACTGAAAATAAAATTGTTGGACTTGTAATTGTAGATGGACAGTTAGAGATTTTTGTTAATTAAAGCCATGAAGATCCGGATTTTCGTCTCACATTTCCTTTTGGGAAACTAAATGCCTTCCATCCATAGAGTCATGTCATCTTCTGTATGCCAAATGCATTCACCCTCGCAATTCCGTTTGCACCATCACAGGACTATAACCGAGTCAAAGCAATTATCCATGTATAGTAACAAAAATTACAGGGTAGTAATGTGCGCTGGGCTGCAACCACGTCCCTATTTAAAACACAGGCCATTTATTGTCTCAAGTACTGGTATTGCAGGTCTTGTTAGCTACCAATGCGTACGAAACTACCAATGCGTATGAAATGGCCTTCCAGTCAGGCATGTAATGCTTCCTCGCTGCTTCAGTTCGTACCTGTTGACCTTCTATAAGAAGAGTTTCTTGGGTCAGTGGTAAGCTGGTACAACGCCCTTAAAGACAGCTCACTGTATCTGATGGTGTCCGCCGCAGCTGGTGGCTTATAGTGACCGGACTTGATGGCAGTAACGTCTTTCTTGGGATTAAATCAGGTTAAAGTCCTGATGTCTGTTTGCTGTAGTCGCGGTATTACCAGATGATGGAGCTAATCCTCTGAGAGGTCATTTGTGTCTCCATTGAGGTCAACAAATTGTCTCTTAAGGAGCTTTTATTGTTTGACCGATCACAGGTGGTCAGAGCCGGGCTGGTCTCGAAGATAACTTCCGGTAGCGTGGGAGCACTCTCGGAAGCTATAGAGCTTTCTTTCTGTCTTAATTGTTTTGTAGGCCATCGTGAGCGAAACCATTAACAGTTAGTTTACTTCAGTCAGACCAAGGTCGCTATTATTGATAGAGGGTCCTTGATCAGACCATGTCACATTTGTTATAATACGAGTTTCATATATTAAACCTTTGTATTTTGAAGATAATGTAATGTATGGATGGTTTTATGGCCACCTTCTTCCATTTTATTTTCTCCACCATCAGCGTGTTTTGAATCAGCAGAATTTTTTTGTCCCTTACTCCCCACAAAATAGGCTGAGCCTCTATATGTTATATTGTGCTGCAGCGAAAGTACATATAGGTCACACCCCACTTCCGGTTTGCTACGTACATGTATGCAGGCATCTCCTTCACATGTGATAATCAATTCTCCTGTTCCCGGTTTATTCTCCTGTTCACGGACGCGGATTCGAAACGCCTGTTCACGGAGTGTTTTTATTGCCTCGTGCCATTCGAGAGTAATGGAGATGACGTAAGAGTCATTTTCCCACCTGTAATCACTTTTATCTAGTAA
>JAAUYG010070919.1_pt1 | contig 12311 bp, 6 predicted proteins | sample 7278091 | NCBI WGS metagenome assembly JAAUYG01 (sample SAMN14350201, study PRJNA611818) | marine sediment metagenome | isolation source: surface marine sediment (0.6m) | place: French Polynesia: Moorea | collected 2018-08
AACTGCACTTGCTAAATCCACTATGGTACATTAAAATATCAAATAATTTAAAATGTTCATGTCTGGCAGAGGACGGGAAAGGACCTGAAATCGTCTGTTTCACTACATTGCACTAAGAGAAGCCATAATTTTAATAATAACATGTCAGCCGGGTCAATTTGACCATAATACGCAGCTTCCAGACAGTGCACACATCATTGGGCACCTTTTTGTCATTGTAGGAATAAGTCTATAAAACTGTCCCGGCTTAAACACCCAAACATGAACACTAATTAATTACCTGTTGCAGAGGGGTTAATGTGGCAAACACCTTGCCTCAGTGACCCATTGTTCTGATCTAAGTTATAACAAGGGATAAGTATGTTAGGAAGCCCAAAGCACCCTTAAAGGATCCTGGTGCCTGAACTAGACATAGCTGTTTAAATAAAGTAATTGCTTTGAATTATGCTCAGTTGAAAGGAAGGTTTTTGAAGGTCTCATTTAAAAGGTAAATCTTTGGAATGTTCTGTTGTCATGTTTTAATATGTTTGATTACCATATGTAATATCATATCTTCCTTATCTTGAAAATCAGTAACAAGAAATACCATTTCTACAAAAAATTTCTGCAAAAAACATTTCTACAAAAATTAAATATATAATTTACCATTTCTATACGGTATTTATCCTATTGTTATTCACAATAGTTAAAACCCAATACAGTTTACCATCAGTAGCACATGTAGCATGTGTATAGCATCAAGAGCATGATCTCCACTATGTCCTGTATATTCACATTTATACATGGAATACCCAGGATTGAATAGGAATTCTCAATAAATTGGGGTATTCTTTTTCTGTCTTTTATCAGTTACCTTTTTGTGTGTTTTTACACTGGATAATATTAATTGACAATTGATTCCTGTTTAGTGAAGCTAGTATAGAAAACTACCTAGAAACTCTAGTGTATATAGTATACTTTAAGCATTTCTACCATTTCTACCCGGTATTTACCATTTCTACCCGGTATTTACCCTATTTCTACCCACCGTAGGGTAGAAATACCTTTCTACGGTAGAAATACCTTTCTACCCGGTAGAAACCCAACCCTGCGGGTCATCTGTGGGGCGGATTAACCGTACACCCTAGTTCATAACCCACAGTTCTCTAATTAGAGTATTACCTGATTACGTGTACAGTGGTGTATGGGAAGACAGCCGGACTTAAACCACAGACAGATCCATACATCAACAGATCGTATATATATATATTGGTGGTAGTGTTTTATGATTGCTGCCTGTACCCCGATGCTGTACCTGGCTTGGGCACTTTTGTGCTGCGCTGTACCATGGGCACCTACCCCGGACACGTTTATGCTGCGGCAGTAGTGCTGTACCCCATGCCAATACTTCAGGCACTTTTTTTTTGCTGCGCCACTAACCTGTTGCGTTAACTGATAACAACTTTTGTTACGAGTCAACCACATAGTCCTCATAATCCCATTATGCATGCCAATTTTTTATTGTACCCAAGGTACTGGGCTACATTCAGGCCAGCAAACGTTTTGTTTTCTTTTTGCAATAAGATTCTGCATGCTGATTGGTGGCTGTTTTACAGTTTAGTAAACTATTACACGTTCCATTCGTCAAAATTTAGTGTAAACAGTTGTTTCTGATCAGAAAACAGAGCAACTATTTAATGAATCATTTACCAGATGTTTGCTCCATTGAACAACTGTTTACACCAGACATTTGGTAGAAGGCATTACGTGAGGGGATAGCCCAGTGGCAGAGCGCCTGCTTTCACGCTGAAGGTAAGGGGTAATCCTTACCTGGGCCAACAGAGTGAACAATAAGAAAAGCAGGTTCATGTGACTCAAAATGCCCCCACAAGCCCTCTGTGCAGAGTGGGATACTATAAAGCATAGTTATCAGTCACTGTGTCTAATATGCGATATGGGCTTGTTGATACGTATCTGATTAAAGCAGGAAATCAAGAGGCGGGAAGCCAGTTCACTAATATCCCACAGTCAACAGGCAAATCAAACGGAAGCCAGTTTTAAGCTGGGCCAGAAGTCCCAATATTACCTTATGATATTACCTTCAAAGGCCACAATTTCAGAGACAAGACATCACAAACCTTGGAAAAGGTGTAACTTTGTCTGCAATCAGCTGACCGGTGAGGCGAGCACGCAGTCATTCAATGGTCGGGAGGTTTGGCTTCACTGTGTGTTGGCCCCTTTAGGTCTACTACCACAGGGAAAATAAGTGGCTGTGGGTTGGGGGTTATGGAGCATACAAGGTTATGGCCTGCTCTATACTCCATAATGCTCAGACTCCCCCAAAATAAACAATGTGATGAGCTACACTAGGTAGCACTAGACAAGAGCAGACTTTAGCTAAATGGCTAAAGAAGCTAGCTGCTTTTTCTTTCGCCAAATGCACATAACATTAGCAAAACTTTTTAGCCAAACCCTTTAATTTACTATTACTACTAGCCATTTAAAATCCAAAGTATGCCTGTGTCTCTCTGTTCCTCATTTATGGCATATGGTTAACTTTGAACTGGTTAATCTGGCCCTCTGGTCTTGGATAATGTGCCTTCACCATGCTCAAGCAATGGAAGCTGCATCAGAAAGTCCACCTGGGATTGGAGACAGACTGATCATGTGGTTTATGCCACACAGGCACTTGGGCATGCACCCGTGCTTTGTTAATATTAATGCGGTGCAGATTAATATACACTTTGAAACATTTTAGCCACACATCAGCATGGTTTTATCCAATCATCAGCGTGATCAGTGATCCAGTTCCTGCCAGGCTTATCCCTTTTGGAAACTGAAGAGACACCATGTATTTCTGTTATCATGCAGTGTGTGAAAAAGACTGGATATCTAGCTTGAGAAATAAAGTTATTAGGCTGGTTATATATAAGACTTTGTTTCCCAATTATTTGTTGGTACAGACCTTATCAGCATGATCAGTGGATCGTTCTGTTTACCCCTAGGTTATAACTACCATGCCGTGATGGATGACTTGGTAGAGTCTAATATAGAACATGATCTTTCTGCGGTGGCACGCCTGCTGGCAGCGCACGAGCTGCCAAGTCCGTCCCAGGTCTTTCTGGAACAACTCACCAATCAGGTCAACAGAGAAGATGTCGTGCGGATGATGGAAGCCCAGAAGCATATGTAAGCACATGTATTTATTCTTAAACATATTGTTGATATTGTGTTATTTCTGGCATATGTTTCACTTTTCAGACAATATAACACTATTAACATGATTAAAACATATAACTTTAACAAGTAATGAATTAACTTACTAGTTGTCTGAGGTGTTTGGTTAATATTTTGTCACATTTTGTTGCAAATTTTGACATATTGGAAAATCATGTGTGTTACAGGCGAAAAGCAAAAACATGGCTGTTTAACATGTCACTGGTCTCAATTATAGGTTGCAGAGGTTTGAGAAGACTAATGAAATGCTGTGTACCTTTAACACCATTGCGGACACGAGATACGAGACAATGCACAGAGAGTTTCAGCGCCATACCCAGCTTCTGACAGATATGAAAAAGGATCTGGATTCCGTTTTCAAAAGAATACGGTAGGGTGAAAAGATCAACCATTTTCTACCAGGAAATTAATGAAACATTTCCGTGCTATTGAAGTTTTACAAGATATCTATGCAATCTTAATGACATTCAGAAGTATACGTGTCCAAGTACAGTATGCTATACATCATTCATTGGAATGCACTTTCCTACTAGGATCAGAGGATAGGTCAGGTGTTTAATAGTCAACTTACAGATACCATTCAACTTCCAGGGGAACACGTGTTGAGCAAATTCAACCATAAAACATAGGATATGATATTGGCTCATCCATATTTGGAAGAGTGTCCCCATATACCGGGTATCCTTCTGGTTTCAATTAAACAATCTTCGCATTTTAACTGTAAAACGAAAACATTTTGAACTTTGTGCATATGTTTTCAGGGTAATCAAAGGCCAGCTGAACAAAAAATACCCTGCTGCAATGAAAGGTATGCGATTCATAATTACGTACATGACTGATACAGAGCAATATAAGCAAGTGCCTAGCTGTAAAACATATGTATATGATGGCTGTCTTTAATTTGCAGAGAGACTCCTGGGACTAGTCCAATGCTTACTTGACAGACTGCCAAAAACATAACTTACAATAGATTGCATCGCACACTCACAACTATAGTTGGCTTTTGTTGTGGGTAATGTAATGTGACCTGAGTTGTGGGTAATGTAATGCGACCTGACCAGATCAACAATTTAGCAAGGTTTAAGTTGGATATGGCTACATCATCAATCTATCCAGACAAACTGTTTCTCTTGTTTTGAATATTCATTTATCCTGGTAGATTTCCATACTATTGAGTTGTGTTGATCAGTAACCGTGTTTTTTTTTTTTCAGCTGCGACTGGGGAACTGAGGAGGAGTGTGCTGAGTGAGGAAGGGGAAGAGGAAGAGGAGGAGGAACAGCATCGAGACATGGCGCCACCACCCCAGGGGGCGACACAGGCTACAGCAGACCAGGGTCACAGTGATACCGGGGTCAGATCAAAGAAATCCTCAAAAAACTCTGGAGCACCGTATGTTCCCCCACCTCCGAGGGCCACATGTGCCCAGTCTAGTGCCAGGAGTAAAGTGGAAAGTGACATAGTTAGCAGTCCAGCTAGTGCTAGAAACAAGGACAAAGGAGACAGGGAGTGAATAGTTTATGATATAGAAGCCACCCATGTGTGATATTGTGTCACAATGTTTCCTCAGTTTGCTTCATTGGTGCTTGTTTATCTCGTCATATGAATAATTATAGTGACAGTAATAACTGTGTCAGGCTGCAAACGTGGATTTGAGCATTCGTTTATTCAAGGTCAGCCAAACTTTTGTCAGTTCTGTGCTGGTTGAGAAGCATGTGTGATGTACTCTGTCTACGTGGGTTGCAGAATGATGTAGATATCGAGATTGTATTGACACTAAATCGGTTTTAAAGAAGAATCTGACTGATGTATTGATAATTTTATTGTGACCAAAACATGTCTGATAAAATACATGTCATGCAGACCCAGCGTGGAATTGTATGTCAAGATGGCACTTCAGCAGATGACGTTTAAAAAGCAAAATGTGCACAATAACATTGTACGGTTGCTAGACACTAGTAGACAGATCTTGGTAATAGTGTGGCAGATCTTTGTGGTTGTTAGGCAAACTGTGGTTGCTAGGCAGGCCTTTGTATGGTTGCTAGGCACACCTTGTAGCAGGCTGGCACCTGTTTTCCAGTTATGTTTGTAATATCTTACCGGTATACACATGGTATTTGTGTGGATGTGTTTTGACTCAAGTATATGTAACTTGTTGTATGTTGTCTGTGGTTGATAAACATTCCAATGTTATACTAGTGACATGGCACATCTTGTTTAATAAACACATTGTGTAGAAGTAATTTATTTGAACCTACTCATTACCTGGATACAAAGCATAAGCATGTACATTTTTTATGCCACCATAGAATACTAGAATGAAAGAATGAAGTAGTTACATTATTCACAAGCATGGCCTGCTTGATTCTGCTAGTATTTGGTGCCATAATTTGCTATATGGTTCGCTTGGGAACTAAATATGCAGTTTTAGTAAGTCTTTCATCTGAGAGTGAATCCTTCTGTTTTCAATTAACCTTATAAAATAACAGAATAAAGCCTACTGAACTTAGGGTTCATAACATAAAAAAAAAAACTTCTATTTTGAAGAAAATTTGATATTGGTTCCCAAAATTTTCGGCAAGCTTCTCGCTTCCATTTTCAGGGGAATAAAATACCACTCAAACTTGATAAACCTGACATAGTTGTGTTAGGTATCATGCATATTTGGTCATAAATTCTAGCACAGCTGGGGCAAAATGTTTCCAGATTGAGAGTTGGGCAGGTCTACATGGCTAGATTGTCCACTTGTACTGTCCTGTGGGGAAACTGATTGTATTCTGTAACGACCAAGTAATGCTGGAGAGGTATCAATATTCATTGTACCGCTGGAACATCTATTAACTTGGCTCAAAGATTCACTTAAATGGATAAAACATACACAAAGTACCTGGTTGGCTTTTATTTTTCATACATTTAATCGTAGCCTGAAAATTGCTATAAATTCAGGAATGACAATAACAAAAATCTGGATTAATTCAGCAGATTTTACACTTATCACAACATTCTCTTTTAACATATATGACTTGACACATATGCAGGTAATCTGCATTGTATAGGACGGAGCAAAAATAATACAAATTGCGCAAAAGTAGCTAAAGTATTGCAACAAAGGCACATGTGGCTGTAGAGATATCCATGTGTTGCAGCACTATATACATGTATGTGCAACCTCATTTGAAAAGTACACCAGGGGAATCTAGTTGAGAACTTGAGATTATAAAATGTTCCCATAAAAAACAAATATCGATGCGAATGGACGGAATTAGATTCTAATGATATAAGATATAAAATGCAATATAATGAAATATAAGTATCAAAAGAAATATATTTACCACAGTGCTTGTAAATATTTACAAACTAAGGCATAAATTACATGCACTGGTATTTACTAGAGAGCACATCCAACAGGTTCAAAGATCACAGCTGTGCAACATGCAACAAATAAAAAATTCACTAAACTGAAATGTTAATTTTCAGTACGACCTATCCAATATGAGTCAGATGTATCATTGGATACATCTACTCTTGCACCTCAATCTAGCTACTAAATGCTAAATGCCAGTTTAAAAAAATCTTAAATCCCATCAGGGAGCATACTGTATAAAAGTAACTTTACTATAGGTGTTGATAATCATTCCAACTTGGCAATTTTAATGTTACCGGTACTCCAAGAAAGTCATTTAGCAAATGTTCCACTAGGCCACAAGGGGTCACCACTGTTGATTATTACCACTTGTTGGTCATTTAGGGAAGTATAGGCAATTCGACATTGTGAGACCCCTAACGACTGGACAAAGGGGATATCTGTTTACCTCAGAAAACTTATGGCATGGCTGGCAAAACTTCAGGTCATGAGCAAGGAATAGAGGCCATAGGTAATGTTGTCGGCTACTGGTGGAAGGTATGCCCTATGTGACCGGCAGCCAGCAATGTTACTATATACAGTAAGCTCCCTGACTGAAATCTGCTACCATGCATATTCTAATTCCTACACATAGATCAACTACATATAACAGAAATGAATACAAATAAATAACTTTCAATTGTCAGGATTCAGGTTAAATCCTAAAATAGAAAGAAAAGTGCATCTCCTGCCATGGAGTAAGATCTCTATACTGCTACAGTTCAAGGTGTGCATATACCATCAGCAGACCTACAATTTAATCCCAATTTTATACCTTATGATTACCCCATTTTGCCGAGTATTACCGCTGTACCCTAGATACCAACTTTCAAATACCAGAGCATCAAAACAATATATGTACCCAACTTCAAGAAAATGACATTTAGGCACTTTTCAGCAAAAAAATAACAACTATTGGCTATTTTACAGGCACTTTTCAGCAAAAAAATAACAACTATTGGCTATTTTACAAGTTGTAGGAGACACATTGAAAAAAGGCACATTACACCACATAGCACCACGTGTAAATATACCTCCATCTCACTCATAGCATCTTCAGGATATGCAATATTTGCTTGTTAAACGCAGGTGATCAAAATTTACCAGGTCATGTATCCAGCAGAATCAATCTATACCACTGGCAAACAGGTGCTTCAATATTCAGCAAACAATTTACAAAAGTACGAGATCTAGGCCCAAATAATTTCTGTCCCAGCACAGCTCAGTAAAGGCAAGCAAATTTCATTGCGAGTATCAGCAAGAATATTTTTTTTCTAATAATAGTTTGGTAATAAGACCGTACTGGTGTGAATTCTAGGTACATGTATTCCAATGATCCAATTTTAGTAAAGTTTATAACATGACAGAAGCCAACACGATCATATAATTTAGTATATATTGCACAACCTGCATGTGTAAACATTGCACCTTTATGCCTTTCTCAAATTCTTACCTCTCAATATCTACTGGGAACTATATGTACTGTATACCGAGCTTTAAAATAGTTACGGTAATTTTTCTTTTTTCTGCACTTCAAAGAAAATGTAATGCAACAGAGACATATTTGCCTTACTTCTATACGCTAGTTTCTAAGACAAGGTCATGATCACAAATCAGATCTTTTCTTCTGAACAAAGCACCTTAAATCATCAAAAAGCACTATAATTATCACCCTGATCTAGTTTCTTGCAACATGCATGTCCACTACAAGCATAACAAATGGTACATCTAGTACCGTATATGTACCGGTACACCGAAATCTTGCTGCTTCCTATATTTTTATGATTCTTCAAATGTTACAATGCATTAATTCACAACCATGGTTCTCATGAGTAATACATTGGAATGGATCACAACATCACCAAGATCACATTTTACAAATCCAAATGTGACTTATAAATAGCAGTACAATGAAAAAATATTGTACATGTAACATGGAATCTAAATCATATAATTACACGATGGTGTCTATTAGCAGTTGTGTACAGTTTGAGCATTACATACATGTGGTTACATTGGACATGTACAGAGTTCTATAAGCCCCTACATTGTATGTGTCACAGTTGTCAACTTGTCATTGCATTAATATTTCTACCACTGATGTCTACTATAACCATGATGGCCATCCTGTACCTTGACATAAATTTATCCAAAGTTCATGAACTCTCCTCAAATGGTACAGTGCTGGTACTTCAATCCATAGGAGCCATGGTAACATGTTGATGTTAGCCATGCTAAATACAGGAAGTTCTTCAGGTATATTTGTCTATAGAGAGTATATAGTCTAGGTTTCTGATATGCCTGTCCTAAAACAGTTAAGCCACTTGTACACTAAAATTGACTTGCCAAGCCCACTGAAGTGAAATTATCCTTGTCACACAGCGTACAGAGAAGACTAAATGACAGAAAGGTAAACTCTGGAAATAAATTAAGTGCAACACTATGGCGATCATTAAGGCAAAATTAGAGGACTGGTTTTGATAGACCGAAAAAAAACATCACATTTTTAGTAACAAAATGTTAACTTACAGGTCGGATTTTAAAGCAATAGCCCTTAATTTATTTTTATTTTAATACTTAGTAAAACTTCATTGGTTATAAATCTTATCCAAGGCTGATTTTGCAGACTTTGGTTTTTGTAAGGCACTGCATAATTATCATCATTTTGATCGGTGTTGCTGGATTGCTTTAACCATTACTTTTGCCCCGGCTATCAGAAAAGAACACATAAGAAAGCTTATACATGTATAGGCAAACAATAATAATACTGGAATTTGTTAAGTTCGTGCAGTAGAAGAAAATGATATCCGTCAAATATATAACACAATAGATGCTGACACATATTAACACTATCATAATACTAACTGGTATGTATATGATGTATAAACATGAACTATGAAAGTAAACAATATTAGCATTAGTAGTACAAATTTAAGTAATGAAAAAAGGACATTCATTTATGTAATTCTGTATAGAAACAAACATATTTGAGAATTTGTAAATACACATATATGTGGTGTCAACAGTAAATAGAATATTATTTCACAAGAGAAGTGTAACACAATAGAGTAGTAATAGCAGTAGTACTATTGCTAATAGATGTACATGTAATAGTAAAAGTACAACTTCTGCTGCCACTATGAATACCACTGTTACTGTACTGCAGTAATAGTTCTAGATCAGGTAGTAGTACAGAGCCATACTGTAGTTCTAGTTTTAGCACATATATCTAGCACATATATCTAGCACATATATACATGTAGCCAAGAAGCCGATGGCAGCCCATAGTTGCTTTGTTCCTGTGCATTTAACATGTTAAAAGCATTAAGCGCAAGGCACCTGTATAAATATATGTACATATTAAGGGGGCTGCTTATTGAAAAAAAAGGTAGACTATTCAAATGTTGCTCTTAGCAATCACAGGTGGTTTTCCAAAGTGACAATGTATCTTTAAAAGCTTATAAATGGGCTACCAGCGTTTGTGGTAAAGAGTGATCTTTTTGCTGGTAACAGGAAGGTATTTTTTATTAAAGTACCAAGCAAGAGTTTGATGTACACTGCAGGCAGAACATACCAGTATGCAGATTGTAGTGTAGATAATACGAGCTGTAGGTCTGGCACTAAGGAGTTCACAGTTCACATACATGTAATGGCAGAAGTTCTATTCCTCTTGGGTTCTATAAATATGTAAGCATTTGTAGGCACAGTTTACATTGAATAATACATGTAATTAGTATGTATGTTCTTTCAGCTTTTTTATCAATGAAAAACCGGAACTCCTGAGCACAAACCCTGTGAAAAGGCCAATAGCACAGACATTAGTAATCAATGTATATCTACATGGCAATATGGAATATTTACCATCTGGTAACTGTCCATCAAGCAAATTTGGTCCTGCTGTAACAAATATGTTACAAAACATGCCATTAAACTGTTACATTGCCAATTATGTATAATATTATGAGACAAATTACCACTAACACTATAACTACACTTTATAACACCATATTTTGGGTGTGTAGTCACATCCATGTATGCTTTATATATAAAGCAAGAATATGTGTGCAAGGACAAAACATACAGTAACTAAAGGCTTTATTATTTATTGTCCAAAGACTTGATTGCACTCAGGCTGAACTGGACCAACCCATTTTCTCACCTAGGTCGGATTTCCAGCAGATCTGCTCTACGTAACGGTGGGAGAGCAGAGGTTTCACCTGAAGAATCCTTCTGACTGGGGAGCTGCCATGGAAACTTCTTACCCTCTGTGGACCTAGATACATCAGTGAGGCTAGAATACTTGCGAAGACCTTTCTCCATGAAGGATCCTGAAGAACCAATGCTTTTCCTGTCAGGATCACTCAAGTCAGTTTTGGACGTCTTGCCTTCTGCTGCAGAGGGACTTAGAGTTCGACTCCAGGGGGCCTCCAGATTTCTTGAAGAACTGCTTTTCTTTGAGAGCTTTCCCGTGCTCGAGTCTGCAGATATGGGTTTAAAATACGGTTTAGGGGTGAGGAGAGAGAGGTTCATGTTATGTTCCGATGACTTAGGTGTGGTATTGTTGCTTGGAGGAGATTCTTTCTCTTGACGTGGTGATCGTAATACTGGCTCTCCGAATGCTCGGATTGGCTTTGGTCTGAACAGCTTATCTGGTCTGGGGGACTTCTGGACAGAAGCAGCATCAGTACTTCCAGAGAGATGTGTGAAGGCACTGGTTTTGTTGTCAGTTGAGGAGTCTGGTGTTCCAGAAAGCTTATTTCTTTTCGATTGCTGCTGCTTATCATTTTCTGCAGCGTTCTCGTCCTCACTAGAATTTCCCTTCTCTATTGTCCAGCCTAGGTCGCTGATATTCTGAAGTTTTGATCCGGGTTTTACACTGGATTCCTCATCTTCTTCCTCACTGTCTGGTTTAGATGGCGTCGAGGTGCCTGAGTTACCGGGAGACAATCTCAATGTCAGGCCCAGGTCTGCGATGTTCTGTAGTTGTCTTGGTGCTGAGTCCTCCAGTTTCTCTGGAACATCGTCATCAGTGGCATCTCCAGATTGTCCAGGATTATCAGCTTCTATTGTATCCGTGTCCTCATCACTGCTGATGCTGCCTGCAGGGGACATGGAACGTCTTAGTCGCCTGCCTTCCTTTAACTTGCCAACACCGCTTCCCTTCCCCGCTTTGTCAGTCTCGTCTCGACTCTTACAAAGGTCCTTTGTGTCATCATCGTGTGCCCGCACCTTCCTCAACAAGGCATCCATTCGTTCATTCATTCTGGCATAAGTCAGCTCCTCTGAGGATACGGAGGTCGAATCGCTCTCTCGAAATTCCCGGTGAAGGGTTTTAGGCAAGATATCCATGTTAACAGTGGGTAGGGTTTCCACTACGGAACCTGTTACCCCTGATCCAGTTTCCTGTTTGCCTGATCCAGGATCCTGCCTGGAATTTTTTCCCAATGGCTGGTCCTCAGTTCCAGACACACTGTTTGTGGTGCCTAACACCGGTAGGTTGTCTTCCTCGCTGCTGTCTGCCCAGGTGTCGTCACTCTCCGTACTGCTACGTAACACCTCATCCTTACCCCCAGCCACTCCACTCCCTGGCCCTGCCGTCCTCCCAGCCTCACTGTTCAGAATGTGTAACTGGCCCAGATCCACGCTATGTGATAACGGAGGATCCCCGGCGGAGTCCGTGGAAACTGGTTGAGA
>JAAUYG010121719.1_pt1 | contig 12311 bp, 12 predicted proteins | sample 7278091 | NCBI WGS metagenome assembly JAAUYG01 (sample SAMN14350201, study PRJNA611818) | marine sediment metagenome | isolation source: surface marine sediment (0.6m) | place: French Polynesia: Moorea | collected 2018-08
GAAGTAGTAGTAGTGGTAGTAGTAGTAGTAGTAGTAGTAGTAGTAGTAGTAGTAGTAGTAGTAGTAGTAGTAGTAGTAGTAATAATAGTAGTAGTAGCAGTAGTAGCACTAGTAGTAGCAGTAGTAGTAGCAGTAGTAGTAACAGCACCAGTAGTAGCAGCAGTAACAGTCATGCTAAGAAAGTCGACTGGGACAGCGAAAAATAGCACCGGCCCACAACATTGTAATGCTGCGAACTTTCATTAAATTTTACCATGATATGAAGAAGCAGATAAATGCAATATCTATAGGTAAACTTGTAAACTTGTAGTTGCCCTTTCAGTGTCACAATGAGATCTAACAGTGTTACTGGATTCCCCATAAATGAATTCCTATTAGTGTTCAACAGTAACATATGCCTCAACTCTACTTCTTTCTGGGGTATAAGGTTTGAAATAGGAGGGTCCTTCAAGGTCATTCAAGGTCAAATCTTGTGGTGCAGTTAGATTCGCTATACATGGCGCACTCCCAGTGTCATAGTAGTAGCCATGTCTCTATACCGCACGGCATACCTGTTATGGCCACTTGAAAGTAAGTCTAATTTAATGCCCGATAACAAACGTATGTCTACAGTATCGTTTAGATATGACAGCCACTTGATTTCTACTGTTTAGTCAATATTGTGGACCCAGTCACCCTTTCCCTGGGCATTGTTTTTATCACAATGCAATCAACACTTCCTTGGTTCACAAGCATTGCCTTCAACAAAGATGATAGATCAAAACAGTTTGTACACAGACACACACACGTAGCACACCTATTATGGTTTAAAAAGGGAAAAAGGGAAGGCACAAAGAGAATTCTAAGCGAGAAACCCCGCTCAGACCTTGGGTGGGGTTTAACAAAACCTGCAGTGGCTCGGAAGCTAAAATACCCCCAAATACCCAGAAATACCAATTAGTGGGGAGTTTAGTCACATTCACACAGTTCAAAAGGACTATACTCCTACTTTGGACGGTTTGGTTGAAATTTAAGAGAAAACAAAAGCAAAAAAAAAAAAAAAAAAAAGAATAAAAGATAATACTCTGCAATAAAACGGCATTCCGACAATAACATTCCTTCCAGCATTTCCTAAATGTGTAAATTAAGCAGACTGTAAAGCACAATACAATGTAGTGAAGATCTTATGATGGAGTATAGGGTATTGCGCAATAATGTCACTTCAGAAAGTAAAAAAAGCTCAAACCAGCTACTACAAGTCCAAAATCGAGGGGAAATGGTAACAATAAATGTGTGTGGCGCACAGTTAAAAATTTACTGGGTAAAAGAAAGAGTCAATGTGTTAACAATAGACCATAGTCCGAGTAAATTTAACCAACACTTTGCGTCTATTGATGCACAGCTCGGTACAAAGTTTAATGACAGTAGCCCTTTGTCTTGGAATTTGCCTGAAAGTATACCTGAGTTTAAGTTTATAAGTGCCGATGCAGAGTTAGTCGAAAAATAGCTCTCCCTGTGCTGAGCACGTCCCAATCTAGATGTAATTGGTTTTGGTTCTTATCTTCTACACGTGGGCTCTAAATATTTAGCTAAGAGCTTTAGACATATTGTCAACCTGTCTCTGTGTCAGTCGAAATGCCCCAGCTAGTGGAAAATAGCCCGCACTTGCCTTGTGTACAAAAACAAAGGGTCTACTGAAGACTTGCGTAACTACAGACTAATATCTGGCATTCCATGTGTAGTTAAGGTATAGAAAAAATGTGTACAGCATCAGCTGAAAGACTATTTACTAACGCACGACTTCATTACTGTAAATCAGTCGGCATATCTGCCAGGCCACTCACCTGTAACTTCATTGCATGGGCTTCTTGTGGAAATTTTAGATAGGGTAAATGAAGGTTACGTTATCGGGATATGCCTATTTGACCTAGAAAATGTTTTGACACGATTGATCACTCTCCTCTGTTATTTAAGTTGGGCAAATATGGTATAAGGAACATCGAACTACACTGGTTCCAGGGTTATTTGTCAAATAGAAAACAAGGGGTGTCCCTCAAAATGGTGACATCTCTACTTTCTTACCGTGTAACATCGGTATTCCCCAAGGCTCAGTTTTAAGTCCCTTTCTGTTTTATTAGTCATCAATGAACTACCTGCAGCAGCTACATACAATTCTACTGACGCTTCAATGTACAGTGGCAATGCAGGTATGGAGAATCTATAGGAGTTTTATTGCAAAATGATATTACTAATATACGTGTATCTAGATGGTTTTATAAAAACAAGCTGAATATAAATATTAAAAAGACATGTGTAATAAGATTAGGTCAAGACATAAAGTTAAGACCTCACGCAATTAGACTGCACATAAATGATATTATGATTTATGCTTAATCAAGTTGAAACTGCGCCATATCTAGGTTTTACCCTTGATCAATATCTCCAATGGGACGTCCATATCAACGCCTTGGTCACAAAGCTATCGCAAAAGTTGGGTATCCTTAAGTACTTATTATAAAGAAATATGTTACCCAGTCTCACTACAATTAATTGTATAAAAAGTTTTTTCAACCATATATATATTATTGCATTACAATATGGATTTAGGCAGCTGACAAGTATTTGAATAAAGGTATTCAACGTATTTGCATAGAGCTGCCAGAATTATAACAGAAAATTTCGAGTATGATGTACGCGGAGTCAAGCTACTCAGACAACTATAGGATTAATCAATTTTTAAAGGAAAAGCAGTATTATTTTGTAGGTGTGCTTGTTTTTAAGTATGTTAACGGCACTGCCCATTTTGTTTATGTGGTGTTTTAACGCCTGAAGAAAGTATACATACACAGATAAATAGAAGTACTACTGATAATTTATTATAGATCCCATATATCAACTGTGATCTGTTTAAGTAATCTTTTGAGTACACAGAGCGTCGGCGCTCTGGAACTCCCTGCTGGTCATCGAAGGAAGGCACCAAGTATCAATGAATTTAAGAAGCTGCATGAAATAATGATATACGTGTATTAAATGTTTTAGCCTAAACCATGTTTTCATGTATCCTTGTATTCCTGCCATATTTGTATATTGTACTGTTTTAAAAAGGCGCTTGGGCAGAAATGCACTTAACTTGTTTCTTACAAGTCTATCCTGTATAAATATGTTCTGAAATAATAAATAAATAAATAAAATAATGAATAAATAAATAAATAAATAAATAATAAGTATATATAAATAAATAAATGAAAACTAACTAAATAAATAACTAATAAATAAATAAATACATAAATAAATAATAAGTATATATAAATAAATAACAAACTAATTAACTAAATAACTAATAAATAAATAAATAAATAAATAAATAAATAAATAAATAAATAAATAAATAAATAAATAAATAAATATGGTCTTAGGGGTGGTAGGGTTATGCCGTTGAACTATACTGTTCTGATGGTGTGTTGATGGTAGTTGGGTGTGTGCGTCTAAATATGTGCCTGTACACAACCCTTTCTGAAGGGTTAGCGTGTATGTAGCCCTTGCCTTTACACATAACGTGATAAACGTCCCATAATTCTGTTTTAGAGTGTGTTAAGATGTACCTGAATTCCATCACCAATAATTAAAACGCCTTAGCAGCCTGACATGCAGCACTTGTCTTTTACGTTTCGATAATACCACTCAAAGTCAAATCGAATGGCCAATGTGTTTAGTTTAGCAACTGTACCGTGGTATTAAGAATCAGATAAAATTACATTCGATACCGCGGTAAGATTATCCACATATTATTTCTTATTAGTATTCAATACAGCAATAATATACTCTATTCATTTCTAGCCTAGAACGGCTTGCAATGTTGACCGATTTGAGTGACATTACTATTGACCTTGAAGGTCACCCGAGGTCAAGTCTAGAGGTTCAGTTGGTGTCGCCACATCTGGTTTCCTATTACCATTTAACCGGAACATATGACCTAGCTCGCATCTTTTACGATGTACGAGCTGCTAAGAGCTGAGCGACCTTGATTTTGTCTTTACAAGGTCATTGAAGGTCAAATCTAATGGTATAATTCGACTCCCCATAATGACTTCCAATTGGTGTTTGATAATAATGTATGCCTAACCTGACTGTGACAACATTCCTGTTGTAGTGTTTGTTAACCACGGTTGAATCACCCACACATTTTTTTCTGTATGGTGTTAGTTGGCTGAAATGATCCTAATTAACTGAGGATAAATACCAGTGTACTAGACACTATCCAATGCGATTTTAGATGTAAGGAAAAATCAATCACCGAAAAGCAAGTAAATTTTAATATATCTTAAAGAATGCCATTAATTTTTAACACAGTAGCAACAGATAATACTTATACGGTCGATATGACACCTTAGGTTCTTTTGTATGTGATTTCTGAAAGAAATAGCAGAATGTCAAATGTAAATTGAACTATTTATTATTGAAACCAACTCCAAAATGTAAATTACAAAATGTATAACAACACACCAGTACAATGAGGTTTACACAAAAATAATACAATAACATAGGAGTCACGAAATAGTTAACGTCCTTGAATGATAAGATATAGTTTTTGAATCTTAGAGATGCACACAATGTGCATTTAGAATGTCCTTCATCCAAGGAGACTTTTCTAGACGGGAGCAGTAACGCCCAGATCGAGACGTCTCAGAATCACTATCGCAATGATTCTCACGACAGGAGTAACATCCACTCTTAGTGTTATGCTTTCCGCAGACTACGAAACCAAACTACAGAAAATGTCTGTACTTCTTAGCTGGCTATACACACAGCACAGTCAGCTGCTCAAATTGTGATGGTCTCATCAAACGTCCAGATTTTGTCAAATTTCAATGATAATGTCACAATTTTTCACTAATCAGGCGTCAACTTTCTAGCTACTCGAATAGCTTAGCTTTTTTTTCACAACAGTTAATTCTTGTGGCTATACAACCAAAACTGGCTAGATAGCTCATTCCGTGTCATAATATCGCTTAGTCTCAGCGTTTTGATCACAGTATCGATCTAGCAACATAGCCAATAGTATTCTCTAGCAGGTAGATTTAGCAGACCTTATATATCCAACGCAACAGATTCTTTTCTGAAAGGATATTAAAGTATTTAGCAACACTGCGTCAATTTCCAGATCTTTACAGCACACTCAGGAAAGACTAGTTACATCTTCACAACGTTCTCATACCTTTACTAAATTTGCATAACTGAAACTAGAGAATGGGTTTTCCCCAGTATAGTTTCGTAATCCTCCGACACATGAACACAAAGTTTTGGCCTATCAGAAAGCGATAACAAACACGCACACATAACAAGATAACAATATAACAATATAGCACACATAACATATATATATATATATATGCATATCCATAATCATAACATTTAATATATCATACATAAAACAGGTTTAACCACATGCTACTTACTCCACAGGCTGTTTTAAATACTATATTTCTTTTGACAGCTTGAGGAGTACGCGTCTATTTTCGATATACAAGGCCTTAAAATAACATGAGTGACAGTTAAGGTGAGATCAACCAAGGTTAAATATAGCAGTGCAGAGGGACTCTCCATATATACTTATTGTGTTCAACTTTGAATATACCTTTGTATCCTCTAGCTAGGCTCTTTTCTCAGATACCAGGGTTTGAAATAATTTACCGTTATTTTGACATACGTTACACGCTACCTACAAGTTACTAGGATTACTTGAATTTTACGTAATAACTTCTGTCAGTGCTATAAATGCGCGGTGGCTGATGCATATTTGTGCAAGAACATTCTCACGGCTTTCGTCCCATATGGCTAATTAATTTCAGTATTTTCCCTGCTCCGCGAGACTTTTTACCTACTTTGGTGGCGTGTTTAAACATATCTTTCCTGCAGACCATGCGAGCAATTACGTGCATGGCCTATGTGCATGGACGTATTCTAAAGCTTCGGTACGGCAGGGGGATGGTAGACTAAGGTTTTTGAGTAGTTGACGGGGCGTAAGCCATCAGTCATAGTCGCGTAACCGTCACTCTAGGTGTGCAACCTGATATTAGTCCTTAAGATGTTTTTTTTTAAATGACTGCGTGGGAAAATGAGATATGTCCTGCTCTTCGCATATATATTAAAGAATCTGGTTTTAAACGAGTACATCATGGTCTCCTCTGCGGCTGCTGTGATTGGCAGGTGTATTTGGAGTCGTTTATTTGGCAGACAGGGGAACTGCCCGCTGTGGTCAGAGAACAGTTGGGGAGACTGGACTGGAGAATAGAAGCAGATTTTACACGTCCTCTTTACCTCCTTCCCCCAATAGACTCCCTCTCCATATACATGTAGCCTCTATATGCGCTTGCCCTGTACCTTCTTGTCCATGGTACAACCGCATCTTCCATATATGGTACTGGGGCGCTGTGTTACGAACGTATATGTGCCTTTAACAATGATATCTGTATTTAAAGTGAACTTAGCATGTCTGTCTGCGGAGTCTCTAAGCCAAACGTGTCTTGTTTGGACTTTATTACCGACCGCTTATTTGGATAAATCCGTATTCTATCACAAGTTCAAACAGAAAATGTCAAATTCTCAACTTAACATCTCCAAATGTATTTGTTGTTTGCAAACTTGAAATTTCTTGTCTCCTTCCCTCTGGTTTTCCTTGGTCCTGCATAAGACATGCTGGCCACTGTCTGGCGATGTTCAGATGAGCCCGCTGGCAACTGAGGCAATGGTGATAGAAGTAATGGCGATATATCAGTCGACCATGTTATCAGGGTTGTTCTGCACCACGGCTGTGTTATCATTGGCAGGTATTATGCGCTGGCCGGTCCTAAATCAAGCCTCGTGCCAGGGTTTCCCCTCTCGCCTTCCCTGCAAGGCATACGTGCCCAGTAAGGCATTTCTGGTGCCCGTCATGAAGCGCTGGGAGACCACAAAGCGCCGACTGACCCCTGAAGGACCTCCGTCACCATCGAGGTCATGTCGCTGACCTTTGGCATATGGCGGAACGAAGCTCGGTCCGGGCCGAACGAGCCAATACCTGAACGAAAAGACGAAATGACCACCCCATAAAAATGAGGGATTGGCTTCGAATTTAAAGATAATTGTGGCCATGCCCTTGACTTTGCCTTTGTTTGATGGATTCATTGGATTTGGGAATTTTTTAACGCGGGATTGAAACATGATACCCTGTAGAGAGAAGAGAAGCGTTACAATATGGTAACCCAGGAATTGACCAATAGAGAAGGGTAATAAAATTCGGTAGTGGAATTTGCCGGTCATCTGAAGATGCTTCTTGTGTTTAATCTACCGTGTTGTCGGTGTGCATTTACTTCGATTCCAGGCCCGCAAAAGGGTGATGTTTCTGAGTGGCCGTGACAAGCAAAGGGAAGAATTTCAAACTTAAAAAGGGGATCGGCTACACCGAACTTGATTTCTGTAATGTGACGTGGTTAACATACCTGTTAACCGTGGGGTTAACATACCTGTTAACCGTGGGAGAATATATAAGACATCACACACACAAAAAAAGAAACTACTCCATTCACTTCAGATATTTAAGGCATACTTCCAATGCCACAATGATTTCGTGGTGGTCATTCCATATCCTAAACGGTTTTCTTTTCAGAGCTGTGTATGTATATAAATAACTTTCGTTTCATGTGGGGTACTATGTACAGGCTTGAATAGTATGTGCCCACAATTGATATATAACGGACGCGACATTCCAGGACACCCGTAAAGCCACAATCCGCAGAATCAAAATTCAAAAAAGAAAACGGTTAGTGTTCAGACGGTTTCAAACTGGCCTTATCATTCAACCTGGGTCTTCATTCATTGGGCCCGGGACACATTTTGTGATTCGTCGAAAAGGCCTTGTGGGAGATTGTCGGGAAAATCATCTTTAAATAGTCTCTTTCCATTCTCCGTGCACTTCTGATATCACAGCGTAAATTGGGCGATATAATACCCTTTTCATTGCCCCCTCCAAGGCTATATCGCCACAGTAAATTAGCATAGAATACGATAGACCCTACTCCCTGCTTTTGTGGGTACGTGAACTACTTGTCTTTGGTGGAGACTTTAATGCCTGCCGCTGAATGGAACGGTCGCCTCAAATTTCAACTCCGTTATCTTTTCTCACGCCTCCAACGGCCACCGGAGCCAGCCATGCAGCCAGCCATCTCCTCTACTTACGGACGGCGTTACCTGGGGCTGAAGCAGTCCGTCTATGGCTACGTAACCTCGAACATTGAAGCCCTGGGCACATCCAAGGCAAATCACGTTTTCAGTAAGGCATTTATTTTGTCGTGGTCAAGGGTCACGCGATGCTACTGATGCTTTGTGTTTGGAATCTTTCTAAACTTGTCATCAGAAACAACACCAGGCTATTATCACAGTACCCCCGCCCCGTTCAATGGAGCCCCATTGTCGGTCTCGTCCCGTTCAGCACGAAAGGAGGCTTTACGGAATTTTAATAACTGGCAATAAGAGCGGGAGGGCAAGAGATGATCAATTTGTAGACAAGCTGCCTAGTCTCTGTTCACTGCCGTGTCCACTCCCAGCTCCTCGCTTTGTCACAGTAATACAATACGACATCTGAAAGATGTTGTAATTAGAGAAGACTTCAGCAAGGTATTCGATACGGTATGCAGGGTCGGTCGCTGTGCTCTAACAGCTCCCTCGCTCTGCAGAATGCTCGATTAAGCTTATGTGTCGGGTCACCGAGACACAGTTACATATTGTTCGTCCAAACAATGATCACAGATATCGCTTTTGTCTCCTAACATGAACTTTGTAATCTGAAAATCAGGGGGACCATCACGTGCGAAAAAATTTTCGACAATTTATACAAGCAAGTGGTAGTAAACAACTGCTAGTAAAGCCAATCCCAGAATAGATTGGTATACTATTACTGTTTCGTTCTTTTTTTTCGAGTTTTTCGAGTTTTCGTTACCTATTCTCGAGAGGGGGCTACACTTACAATACATGTCTTGGTGTGGTGGTAGTAGAGTATATGTTAAATGAAGAATGTTGGGCACAAAAATTTCGAAGAGAGAGAGAGAGAGAGAGAGAGAGAGAGAGAGAGAGAGAGAGAGAGAGGTACAAAGGTATACCGCTGTAGCACAGTTAAGGTTGGTTTGACGCTGTTTTGTCTAATGGATCTTTTTTTATGTGCCTGAGCAGTACCAAGAAGTGCTATCAAATGGCCTACTGGCCCGTGAGAAAGTTACACAGAAAAAGTCACACGCGAACTCTTATAAAACCAGACAGGCCTCTGTGCATGAAGAGTTCCCTGCGAGGTGCAAAGTAATTCTAAAATTGAATGTAGACTTCAAAGCCAGGAATTTGACTGGTATGAGGCGCCGTGTGACTTTCCTGCCGGTGATGTTAGATGGAACATGGCGGGCAAGCGAGAATAAGTCTCGGAACAATGGTACTTTTCACAAGGCTTGTCTTTGGCTCATATCCCGAAAGGGACAACGCTTGTGCCAGGCTGTTTGCTGATGAATCTGTACGTGCCCCAGGTGGTGGCAAACTGATTTTCACGGAGTTCTTTTAGGTGACCTGCAAATGCTGTGTCAACGTGTGAACCTCGGGTTTTATCCTTTTAATGTCTCGCACATTGAGACCTTAAGCTTCCTTATCTTGGTCATTTGAGAGTTTTTATTTATTTTCAGAACAGCGGCGTCCCCTTTTTTCTCGAGCCTCGTTTTGGAGTTAAAGGAGTTTCGCCACACCAAAAAATGCAACCCGTGAAGGTATATACACAATACTACTGGACTGAACACGGCACAAAATCCCCAAATAAGGCGATGGATAGTCGCTATACCTTTGAGAATGAGGAACAACCGACAAAGCGAGTATGCCGTTTCCCAAGTACATTGCACTATGAGCTACGAAATATGTTACACTATACGAGCCACGCAAATTTTCATTTTTCTTGAATTTTATGCACTTGCAATAATCCGGGCAAAGTAAGTAACGTCACACCCCTGACAGCTCACGATTCCCTCCTGGGGTGGGCCTTTGAGTTTGTTTCGTTGTGTAGGGGCAGTTCAGGTGGTGGTCAGCTACGAACTAACTGCTCTTCCTACATCAAAGTACAATGGACAACTGGTAAAACAAATATTATCTGCAACCCTTGAAATGTTCCCGGTCAAACAGCTTTCGTTTGTTCACCTCATTGCTCGTGGGGACGAAGCTCCCATGTCGTCTGCCCAAAAAGATGTGACCCGTTATTGTTCACCGGCGGATGACCCCGTTGTTTGCGGAGATAAAAAGATCAAACAGGTATGGCCATTCACAACTTCTTCAGCGATTCTTCTACTATTTACATTCTCACACTGCCTGGCTCGACTGCTGAACCCGCTTCCCAAATACCTCCCAGCACAGGACAACTGTTGTCCGAGCTCTCGGCGTTCACCGCGCATGCAGGAATGGTGTCCTTCCCTCTGTCGTCTGCCAGGGGCCACGGACGACGCACGCGAGGGCGCCACTTCGTCAACTCGCAGCCAACTGTAACAGAAGTGTACCTCGCCGACTTCACTGGCCACAGTGTTGCTACTGAACTTGAATTGTTCAACTGAACTCGTCCTGCTAGAAGATTTACCGCTCTTGTAGTACTAGTAATACTAGCAGCAGTAGTAGAGTAGTAGTAACAGTAGTAGTAGCAGCAGCAACAGCAGCAGCAGCAGCAGTAGTAGTAGTAGTAGTGGTAGTAGTAGTAGTAGTAGTAGTAGTAGTAGTAGTAGTAGTAGTAGTAGTAGTAGTAGTGGTAGTAGTAGTAACGTGTAGCTGTAGGAATCATAGAACAGAACCATTTCATGTTGTTTTTCGCTATGCTCGTTGTGCTCAACCTTTAATCCACCCAGTGCCCCTACCCCACATCAGTGCATTACAAGAAACTACATGTTGTGTTATGTAAATATGAACGTTATTGTTTTCTAAATTATGTTACATGGTCTTCCTAGCTAAGAGCCCTGAGGAAAGTAGATGCAGCTTCTTAGCAGCATCCGATCTGTACAGTTGTTTTGTTTCACGCAAGACAGTCTTGCATCCCTGTTCACACGACTGCATGTGCAAAGTCTTAAAGCAACTATTTCCGCAGGTGGCCAACATCCATGGTAGATATATTGGTACATGTATTAGGTGGCGTGCCAATGAACCTTCCAGCATGCATGGACTATTGATACCTGGCTACTGCACGATGGATGTCACCCCTGACAATTTTGCTATCACATGTCCTACAGATTATATGTTTAATTTGAGTGTAGTCAACTCAGATACTGCAAAAAAAAAAAAAGATTATCAAATCTGTGGACATGAATATGTGATAGAATGACATACCGTTACAAGAATATGGCGTGGGCAGGAACGTTGGAGACATAGGTCAACACGAAGTCAATGGCCACAACGTGTTCAGTTGTGTATGGGTATAGCAGGGACACCAGGCATGCGTACGGCTTCTTCTAAAGTGCATGGCGTCTCTAAAGTCAGCGATGGGAATTTTCATATGGAAATTGTACAAGTAAAGTACGGGGTGTCATTCATATCATCGACAAGCACATGACATTGTTTGACATGCACAAATGGTGCTGATGGAACGTACACGACGGCTGTCTGAATAGGTCATCCAAAAAAGAGAAACGAAACGGAAATTGGAAGAGCCACACTCTATCGAAGCCAATCTGTCAGGAGACACGAACCCGACACGCAAAAAGGATCAGGAGAGCATGGCAGTCACATTAACCTGGGTGGAGACGACCATTCAGATTTGACTGATATGCTTGTCAGTTTCATAAAAGATGCCCCCATCCAGCCTAAAGTCATTCTGAATAGTCAGCTGACAAACATTCAACGTGGCTCCAAAGATGCCCGTGAGAGACGCGTGATTAGTGTTTGCCTTAGTCTTAGGGGTAGGTCCCGAAAGGCGTATCAGGACCTGAATTACTCCGGAATGCTGTTATTACCATCTGGTCATCTATTGTCCTACTATCCTATTAGAACAGTGTACAACGGCACCCAAGCATCAACACTGCAAATAGACGTCCTTTCACACCTTCAAGTTCAAATCCTATAAGATTTGTGCCTTACTACTACTACTACTACTACTACTACTACTACTACTACTACTACTATTACTACTACTACTACTACTACTGCTACTACTCCTCCTCCTCCTCCTCCTCCTCCTACTACTACTACTACTACTACTACTACTACTACTACTACTATTACTCCTACTACTACTACTACTACTACTACTACGAATGCTATTATTATTATTATTATTATTATTATTATTATTATTA
>JAAUYG010199620.1_pt1 | contig 12311 bp, 13 predicted proteins | sample 7278091 | NCBI WGS metagenome assembly JAAUYG01 (sample SAMN14350201, study PRJNA611818) | marine sediment metagenome | isolation source: surface marine sediment (0.6m) | place: French Polynesia: Moorea | collected 2018-08
CTCCATTAGTGGTCCCACCTAGCCTTCTGTTTTGCTGTTCCACCAGGAAAAGTACATAGCTAATTAGCTAACTACAAATTGTTTATCTGGAAGCCATGATAAAATTAAAATCTTTAACAGCAGAGGCTTCAGCTCAGGATCAATCTCAACCGCCTCTGAAACGAGTCACAAGAAATTTAAAAAAACGCTCATCAAATACAAACATGAATTTATGCAGACAACTGTAATTAGTTTATTCTGTGTTGGATCAGGCGGAATAATGTGTAATTTCCTGACGAGAAAAGTCCCTGGAACAAGATTCTTTCCAACGCTGATGCGACATCTCCGTTGCAAAAGCGAAGAATCACGTGAAATTTGCCAGTGACTCCGGTGGTTGTTGAACCACAGCAACTGGTGACGCGTGCAGGAAGGTGGATTATCACTTGACTCGAGTCACGGTCCATACGTTACGTCTTATTCTCGCTCCCTGAGGACGCCCACTGACCAGCCATGCTGACGTTCTGCTGCTGCTTAGGTAATGAAGCATGGTTTATGTCTTTAGCCTTTATAGATCACAGTGATCGCTTTGATCCCCTCAGAAATGTTCACTAATGTGCAAGGCCTTGATAAGATCGCTTAATAGTGAATTCTGAAACTGATGGTAGTTTTACATGATACAGATAGATTTTTCCTTTTGTGGGAATCAAAAGGCTACGGTTTTCATCGGAAAAACATACAATGTGAATGGCGCATTGCAAAGTTTGAGCCACAAAAGAACAGGTTTTAGAAATAGCAGCTGCAAGTAAGGTTACATTGTAGACGTCTGCCAGCTGACGATATGGAACGTCCCTTGATTCGAAGTCTTCCTCCTTTTGCTCCCCCATTGAAAAAAAATTTAAAATGCATCGTTTTTGTGTTGCCATCATTCCAAGAGCTTCTAATCACACCAATCAAACGTGCCTTTTGTTTTGTAAGGTTGGATTGGCTCTTTTTGTTTTCATTGGCACACTCAGTTGAGTTCCTGGACGTGGAACTGCATTCATGGAGTTATTGTTGTTCAGGATTGAATCACAGTCGTTGCTGGAAAGACTTGGTCCCTTGATACCTCCATTTAACGTTTCATTCCAGTTATCTGACAGATAGATACAGCAAGTTAGTGCTAAGTAGCTGTTTGCATTTTCAAGAACTGAACGTCAGACGGCAGAACACGGAAATGCTATCTGGTGTGGAAGTCTTTGCTGAGCTGTTTGCCAGTCGACGGCTAGATCGATTGGTCTCGGGGGCATCAGCTTTCGTGCGAATAGAAATAGTTAACAAAACGAAGAAGTTTCCGAGGTGTAAATTCGATTTGCTGATTATTAAGTGAGCTGAATTATTCACGGGATATGGCACGGCCCTCCGCGACTCAGGCCTGGAGTTAAACTGTAAAGTGGTATCAGAGTGGCTCGGAGCTGAAATCCAGAGGGGCACCACTTTCACCACGGGATCCCAGTCCAATCAGAATCCCCTGTGCTTAACTGCTAAATTTGCTCATTCCGTGAGCACGTCTAAAATTGAATTTGGATGGAGGATATGAATAATGGAAGGCCAAGTCCGCAGCCAAATAAACACCAACTTTCAACCTCTGGTTCTCAAAGGCAAAGCAGCCCAGATTGGATAATCTGTACGGCAATGCATCAAACACTGAATCATCGCCATCATGTCAGATGGATGTATGCGATGTTTTTAATGGAAAATGTCTGTCAAATTGAGATAAAAGGAACATGAAGAGATACATACATTGCATTAATCCTGGGAATAATTGTCTTCAACACAAGTGTGAATTTTTGCAGAGTGTTATTAACACAGCATACACATTTGGTAAGAAACTCTTCTGAGAGGTGAATGCTGCAAGCGCTTCTGTATCTATATGACGTGTTCTTTGTATCCTCGCAGCTTATTCTCTTGTTCTTTCGTCTTTGCCTTCTGAGCAAGAAGCTTGAGGGACAAATAACAACAGATTAATCGCCGCAGCGGAGAAGACGGTATTCCTAGATTAAATTCTTAAACTGGATTATGCAAGGACGACCTGCAAGTTTCCCAGTCAACGGTTCTGCCAAATTGCCAGCCTGGGGACATTCAACTTTTCAGCTCCTTTCGGTAAATACAGAAGGCAGGTTGATGTTGCCTATTCACCATTCCGACAGCATCGTATGTAATACATTAATTCCGCTTGCAGCCACCTATTGTACTCGGCAGCAACTTGTGCCCGCGGTGCAACGCAGTGCATTGGAATTAGGTGAATCCACACTGAGCATTACGGTGTCTATGCGAGGGATGCGCCTCTCAAGCAATTATGCAAAAAGGGCTGGGATGTTTCGCTCTGGAAGCAAACACAGGGAATCTTATGTTTGCCGTCGATTGATGGTTTTTTGTGTGTTCATCCATTTGAGAAATTGGCAATGGGAAAATTTTTTTGAAGGATGTACATAAAGTGGTAATGCTACACATTTAGGGGATATATATGCTTTTCGCGAAGAGATATTTCTTGAAGTAGGTTGAAAGGCTTTTTCAATCGTTCTTGTTTGGTTTGTTCTTCCTCTGTGTACGAACTTCCAAACATTTCAAGGGGTGCCTCCAAGACAGCTTTGCGCCGTGCACAATGGGAAGCTTTCTTTTGTTGAATTTTGATCTTTCGGATGTTTCCTGACATAATTTTATGTGACGAAACAAACTGAAATCATCAATCCTTGTGTTTGCAAGGGCAAGACCGAAAACAATTTTGAAGTTGACATTTTCGTCACTTGGGAGTGCAAAGGGTGTCTAGGGCTTGAAATAGCCATTTCAAAAACAGGCAGAATACCCACAGCAAGTTTGGTCTTTTCCCTAAGACTTGGTGTTTGGAGCGGAAACTCAGTTGTGAATGAGCACGCAGCTTCTTGCAAACATCAGTAAGTACCATCTGGAAATTCTGCATGTGAACTCGCCTTGGTGCAGCCTTGGCGAAAACTAAAATGGCAAATTTCGTTTTTAACTTGCGTTCCGGCAATGCTGGTCAGCGCACGGAATAGCAAGAGGAATCGTTGTCTGACCGTGCTCAATGGACATTTTGCCTCAATGCGTTGACATTAGAAGAAGAAATAAGAACACAACACACCAAAACGAGGACAAAAAGTGACAATTCCGAAGACACATTTGTGACACATGTGTGCGACATTTGCAGTCACGAGAAAAAGTGGTTGTGCGCTTCGGTGCTACCACAACTCCTCAAGTCCCCTACTTGGATACCAGATAATGTTCAACTTCAGACGCAAAGTCGTCTCAAGGAGGTTGGGGAAGCCATTGATGCACAGGCTGCAACAGTGAAAGGCAAGCACTTGTTAGGAATTGCTGCATTAGGCAGCGTGAAATGTTTGAACTGCTCTTACAAGGGAAAAATAACCACGAGGTGTGCCAAGGATACGAGTTTCGTGTGAGGTGGCACTTCATCTCTTGAAAGGCAAAAAGTAACGCGTTGCAAAGGCAGCAGCAACAGCAATTGCTCGTGATGATTTATTCCCCGAGTCAGGGACCCTGACTTGTTTTTATGCGAAGACGTTTGGTGAAATTTGTTCTCGGCTTTGTCAAACTTTCTCCCTGAACCATAAAAGAGGCAGCGGAAAATTATACAATGGCATTCAAAGTATGTTATCCTCTGATGTTGTACACGAGAATGATCAACAGGTGAGGTCTTGCGAACAATGTGAAAAGCAACCGTGGCTTTTTCCTCCACTCCCGGAAGTAACCAACGCTGAGCGTAGCCTCAGAACGTGGCGGCAATTGTAACGCTACGTTGCCGATGACATGTTTTTCTCTTTTTTCCACAACAAGCGCAAATTACATGTGAAGCAAAAAAACTTTTGCGGAGAAAGTTTCACAAATTTTGTGAAGCACAACAGCTGTGAATACTGGGCTGTCAGTGACTTCCTGCAGTTGAAGTTCGAGGACCCCTCGACTGCAGGTAGCTCCTCACGGGACAAACTTTTGGACGTCTTCAATTCAATGTCCTTATTACTGTAACGAATGCAAGCAACTGATGACGAGAAAGATCCCTTTTTTGCTTAAGTAAACGACACCAGTGTAGTGAAGGCGACCCCGTGACTTGAACACTGGTTCATCGAGGTGGAACCACTTCGCTTTTCAAGGTCTTATTGTCGTCGTTTAGGAGGCTGCACTCTTGAGGTAGAAGAGAAAGACTCTCGAGAGAACGGATGCCAAAACCCGTAAAGTCATTAACTCGCCAGCAATGTAAATGCAGCTACTTAAAACCAAAAGTGTCAAAGAAAGAAGACCCGTGGCACATAAAAGACGCACAGCTGATGGGGATACATTCACTTTGATGTTCGTGTAATAGACATCAGACATGGAGTAATGATAAAGGCACTATAAAGTCACACTTGATGTGATTTATGCTTCATACTGCGATTCACATGGCGAATACAAGAACATTGAATGGGGCAAGTGGTTTTTTCTTCCATTAAGTTTCTGAACGTGTTACTGTGGAAGTCAAACTTTTTTGGAGGAGAATGGAAGATATTGACAAATATGGAATAACTTGTGTGGAATCACAGGTCATTGGATAACAAAAGGCATTTGTAAGTATCTGCACTGTTTTGTTTGTTTCCCGCCCTGGAGAAAGTACCCTTGGGACCAATCCATCTACCACTGTCATGATGTAAATGATTTTTGTTCTGCCGTGCACTTCGGTTAGCTTGAACGTCACTGACCGTCAGACCAAAAGCCAATAGGTTTCTCCCAGCTGTTTCAAGTCCGAGTGGTCCAACAAATAACCAAATCAAGTCAACCCTCTCCACACTTCCTGCCACCAAACGTTGAAGGCAAAAACCTTTGCTTGTTCGGTTCCTTGGCCCCCTCATTCTGAGTGTCTATGAACCGTTTCCGTCTGTCACGTGCAACGTTTTAATAAACGTGGTCAAATAAAGATGTAAACAGTTGAGAGATATTTTGCTTTGGCAGACAAATTTCTTTGCGAAGTACCTTCACACAACTGAACAAATTTCATGTCAGCACTGTCTTGGAACGTTACCAATGTTTTGAAAAGAACGTAGCACTTCAAATGGAAAGGAAAGAAACTGCTTTGTAATTTTTATTGGCAGATTCTGGTTCAACATTTGTTCATTTGTTGAGCACTTTGTGCACAGCACGAGTGAACTGAGTTTAAAAGTTATGGGCTTGGCAGATTCCCAGTTGAGGTGTTTTCACCATTCTTGCGAATGTTTACCTTTTGAGGTCAGTGCAAATTTGTGAATAAAACAGAAGCAGATTCAATTTTACACTTGAATATTGCGTTTCTCGGGGCATTTGCTGTTCAACAAAGGCTTCTCAATCGCAGAGGATTAAGAGATGAAACCAAAGGTTATTCAAGCAGCGTTACCGCGTTCCAGTTATGACGAGGAACATTGCAAGGGCACCTGTAACAATAGCAGGAAAAGTAAGGAGGGGCTTAGGAAAGAGTTGATCGAAATTGATGATAACCTTTGCAGAGGTGATAGCAACATGATATCTGCTTATGCAGTAGAGTGTATCGTCCTCAAGGTGTTTTCAGAGGTGAATAACTTCCGTAGGAATTAAATCATGCACACTTAGTTTGCATTTTAGGCTTCTTGTGTAATTCAGTTTTGATGTTTGACAGAAAGAGGTTGTTTCCAAGCCGTTCGGTTCACCTGATCCAACATTTTCCTTGAGGGTTGGAAGGAAGGCTTTATCAGAAGCAACTTGTATCTTTTGTCCAAACGGAGTTGTTGTTCTTGTCAGCCTCAAGATTGTGTTTTGAAGTTGTGCCAAGGTTGACAGAAATTTGAACGTTTCTGCAATTGACCTGCGATGACCAACGCCGTAACAAAGGCAGCCCAGTTTGTGACACCGCGACCCTTTTTGGATACTGATATCTGTTACTTGTGCACATCAAGACCGAGAATTATCACTGTAGTGGACAGTGCCAGAAAGCTGGCCAAGATGTGGTCAAATGGCAAAGCAATGGTGAAGATCCTCATAAAAAAGAGGCTACAAAAGACGGGAATCTACAACTTTAGTACGTGGTTGGATGAAGTCAGTCGCAAAAGTAGGTCCACGTACTTCCATGTCAGAAAATGTCACGAGATGATGAAAAAATAGCTGAGAAAACAGAAGTGTGGAGGTTGCGTGATCCCCGCCTGCACTGAGCTGCTTGACCTCCTCGAGATGTTGGCTGCCTTCGAGTCCATTTTGCCTGTGAAACACGCAAGATCCTTTTGTGTAGAGAACCTCCAATTTGATCGCATGGTTGCAGTAATCTCTCTGAACAAAACACTTGAGAGAGATACAGATTGGTTTGCATGTTTGTGAAGTGAAAATTCTGGTTTCTTGATCTAGACGGGTGGTGAAAAGGAGACTAATGTTCAAATGAGAAGAACAATTTTCGCCTTGGAATCCTTTGGTCAGCATTAGAATTGTCCACTTGGCAGGTCGCTGGAAAAGCGAAGGTGCAAAGGCGTCTTTTTCCCTGAGCTTCAACTGGGAAAATTGTGTTATTAAATTTTATGTGTGACCGACTTTCAGAGCCACTTTGGCTTCTCTCCTTTGTATGAAGGTTTCCATACACTACTTGACATGACTTCTTGGCGATAAACTGACTTGTGATCCTTGTTTGGATTTCTGTCAGTACACACTTTGGTTGTTCGCTTCGTTTTGCAAGGAATTTACGCCTGTGCTCACATTTATCTGATATCTGAGAAGTCAAGCTCACATAGTTCCTGATCATAATAATTTGGAGTTTTTCATTGCCTGAAAAGGTTTTGCTAAATTGGTATTTTGGTGGATGTATCCTACTCGTGTGATGAATGGTTTGTTGTAATGGTTGTGCATGGTTGCTTTTTAGAACCTCTGTGTGTGACAGAGGATACTGTGGCTTATCCTACAGGCATATCCCACTTAAACCTCCACTTTATGCAAGAATTTTCTGAAGACTCATTCCTAGGTTTTTTGTGCGCTAAGGCGGGGACCAAAATTTTGCGCTTTGGACAAAAAGTCATCAAACCAACATGATGCTTCTGTGTGTCCTGACCTACTTAATTCTGCTTAGCATCTCTTTATTTGTTGCAGCGCGTTCTTGCGTTCCAGAATTCTGTGGCCAGGGTTATGATTCCCGGAAGAATTGCAAAACGAACACAAGGCACAATAATGCTCCGTTCTTCAGCACTCTGCAGGGAATTGGATCAATAGGAGGAATGACATTCCTTAACATGCAAATCCACGGGTGCAGAGCACGCATGCACAATCAGGGGCCCTTCTTTACATGCACAAATTGCGTGCAGCAACAAAAGCATCATCCTCCAGGGCCATATTTGATGTGGCAGCGGTGAGATTGTAAGTGTTCATATCTTGACCTGGTGGTCAGAACACGGAAGAGGTGCAATGAACTCTGTGTAACGCACAAAAGTGAAACACAAATGGTTTCGAAGGCGCTTGAGACAAGATTCGCAAAGAGAAAACTGAACAAGAAGAAGAAAGGAAAATGAGAGTTTAGCGTCCAAAGCCGCCTGGACATTTTGCATGGACGCCTCTCACGCTGTGCCCCGGTGGTTTTTTGCTTTTGCATCCATCTGCTCTCAAGCCCTGGTAGCTTGAATGTGTGAAAGCTGCTTTATCATCTCAAAGACAATTGCAGAAATGTCCGTTGAATATCACACCACCCGTGCTGTACTCAAAACCAACAAACCCATGATTTACGCCGTGACATCAACCCGCGTTGTGGGAAGGTATCGATCAGACCAACCGCAATCATTGACTGATCAATACCAGATCAATAGCTGCATTGACAGACACACTGAAGCTTTTCTCAAGAGCAATCAAAGGAACACAACAGACAAAACACTCCAGAGTGTCTTGGTTTGATGAAGCCTTTTACCACAAAAAGCGTACAAGCGTACTGTTGCTGCCAGACACAAATGTTTTAAAGGATGGAAATGTAACGTGCTTTTCTGAAGTTTGTGGACTGCTAATGCTGTTTTCTTTGTTTCCAAGTACTTGATGCACGAACACTTGAAAGAACACGTCTTGAGAGAAACGTTCCTCTTTGCAGTTTTTTGTGAATTCTGTGTTTCTTGCGAAAAGACTCAAGTTCACCTGCGAACAACGCATGTGACATGGATGTGAAGGTGAAAGTCTCTTTCAGTGTTTACTCCCCTTTCGTGAAGTGCCAAACAAGTGCTTGAGTTGTGGAAACTGTCTTGAACCTTGGTACGCAAACGCACTTGGGCACAGGTTCTTTTTTGCATCGCAGGCTTAGGACCTAATTCCACCAGCCTGCTTCCCATTTGGTGTTCATAATGGGCAGAGATCCTTTACAATATGTTCAGCCCTCCATGAAAGACCTATCAACTTTTTGCAGGGTGTCCCTTGTCAATTGAGGGGGTTGTTGCCTGAAATACTAGGGGTCATTCACCAATGCAACTGCCATGTACCTGAACAACAAATTCCGTGGTTTTATGGTCCCACTTCCACAAGGAGCAATACGTTTGCTGTAGTCATAAATTACTGGCAAAAATACTGGGTTCTATGAAAGATAGATAGAGTGATGGAGAAAATTATGAGCCTTGATGATTATTATTTCACTTACAGCTGTACCCCTGGTGCAATAGTTAGTAGGGGTTTTGTCAAGAAAATATTTGCAATTTTTTTCTGGCTACGGTTTTGTGAAAAGGAATGAGAGAGGTAATTGTAAACTTTTCACGTTGAGCACACAGAGTCTCAAAGACGCGAGGAAAGGTTTTGTTGGCGCATGACTTTTTTAACGTTCTGTGAAATTAGGTGATGCGCATTGGCATCAATGATAAAAGTTTGAATACTTGTGTGACCTCAAATATAACACATTTACGAAACCCGAGTCGCGCCTTACCAGGGTGCCACCAGAATTGTGAATACAGAGGGTTGACATGACACTGAAACCCCCTCACCTACACCTAACATGGCCTGACATCAGTAGCAATCTATTGAAGACATCTTATCCTATTTGAGCACATGGGTATGAAAGGCAGTTGTTATTGCAAGTTGTGTTGTTTTGGAATGATGCGCCCCCTTCCTCACCCCCGCCCCAAAAGAATAATGTTTGTGGACTCGCGTCTTGACACACAAAGAAACCTTTTCCCATTCCAAAAAGAAACTGAGAACTGTGCTCACATTTAATGATGAACGAGTGTTAGTATTTCGTTTTGCCTTTAAGCAATTGAAGCTTTCTTCCATACCTCTGCGTTTCAAGTGCGCATTGGGGGAGGATTTATGAGCGCAAGACACGTAAAGTGTGCTCGTACACTGAAAGACGAGGCTTTGATGCCCATGCTCTTAACGTGTACGAGGGATCGTACACGAGATAGGTAATTAACCTTGGAAGCGTGTTCTGTGTCTTTAGAGCTTGCAAATGCAAAGATCAAAAGGTTCGAGTTGAAATCAATTCATTTCTCATGAATGTGTTCAAGAATCCTTGGTGCGTTGGTGGATACTGCTCTTCTGTTGAAGTCACCTTGGCAAATTGAACCCCAACAAGACTGGGAGTCAATGTCATTCACATTTATCAGCGGCTTCTGATAGGGGGCTGGGAGGGGACAAAATGTGCTACAGTCATATCCAAACTGGTGTCAGACCTTTCCAGTCCCGTGGGAACGGCACAGGACACTCGTGGCTGATTTTCCTGTCCTCCTCGTTCTCCCAAGGTGGTTTTTCCTCTGGTTTCCTTGAGACAACATTGAAGAAGTTTCTTTGTCGTAGCATCTTTCTGCAAACAGACATCTACAGAACCAAAAGTATTCTCATACTCCTATGCGTGCCAGGTATGGTAGCTGTATGCGAAGGAATTACCAACAGGCCATGTCGTGTCCACAAGGCTAATATCACACGCCAATATTGCTTGTTGACAGTGTAAATAGCAGTTACATAGTGAACATACAGCAATGAATAGGAAGGTTGAGTTTGCGAAGCAACGTATATCCCTTTGATAGTTTCATTAGAACCAAAAATGGCTTGTTGTTTTGGAGGGTAGATCCTGGGACAAAACATGCAGCCTGATGTCAGCACGTTGAAAGAATGCTGCTAGATCTATCATTTTGGCGCTACCCAAACGACAAAATGCCAGCAAAGTCGTCTGTACTTTCACCAACTCTTGTCTTTGGCGCATTGTCGCAAAAGTTTTCTCTGCCAGTACCTGTGACAAATTGTTTTTTTGTATTTCAGGCAGGGTTGTCCACAATAGGAACACCCATCTATAGTGGTTGCAAACGAATTTGTTCCACCACTTCCGTTCACTTGTGCTGGTAAGCTCTCTCTCTCTCTCTTTGATTTTTTTTTTAAATTTGAAGCAGCTTACAACTACTTTCCTAAATCCACGAAATTACTTCCCAAATTTTTATCTGAACTAAAGACAGAACTGTTTTAGAGAACAGAAAAAAAAATCCGTTTCTACCAGTGTTGCATGATCGTCGTAACTTCGGGATCGAGCCAAAGATAGTGTGACGCATTTGACAATTTTGTCCATTTCTCTCGTGTTTAGGATAAATTTCTGCCATACCGAGGGTGCCTTCCGTCAAGTTCAATTCTGCGCTTCTTTTTATGACTCTCTCTGGAGAAAGCGGCCAAAAGAAACTTTTGTTTATTGTTCAGTTTCACGAGAGGGTGGTCTGTTTTCCGTCATCTCGGCCTTCGACGATCTGTTGAGCTCGGAGAACTTTGATGATTAACACGACATCTGGAATCTGCGTTTTGTGTAATTTCTCCAAGATTTTAATGGCGGTTGGTTGTGTGCGTCCCCTTCAGTTGACCGACCACATCTCCAAATGTGAAAAGGAAAAATGCCGGATTTACCTCAAGGTCTGGACATGAGACAGAATCGGAGTGATCCTATTGTCTGGGACCTCATTATTGCCTACCGACCCTACACGGTAAAATTTTTTAGTCATGAGCGTGGGCGAAGACACAGCCTATTCGTCTGTGCACACCTGCAAAATGTGGACATTGGTATTTGACTCGCGGCAGGCACTGCTGACCCAGCAGGCGACAACTCGTTAAACAAAGTGCTGCAAGGCAGTACCTGAGAGATTTCCCTACTTGGAGCACAACCGAGCTTAAAGATAGACAACATTGCATTGCTTCTCATTTAGAGAATGACTGCAAATGGAGATAACATTTAAACTCATGTCGCGAAAAGAAGAATGACGCATTCCGTACGTGCTGTGATAAAATTACGGAGTTGACATTTTGACGGGATGTCACATTTGGTGAAGTCGATTTCAGTGCAAACAAGTGCGTGTTGAAGACTGCCTGCAAAGACGGTCTTTGCTGCCTCTCAAGTCAACTGAAGTTGCACACAACAAAATTTCGATTGTCACGGTGTCATGGATTGAAAAACAAATAGCTGGACACACACACACACACGGAAAGAGGAAAGAAGTGTGTATCATTCTTTTAGATGTTGTCAAAAGACAAATGTGAGAAGAGCTACACAAGGGAAATTCAATATTTCTGGGCAAACTGAGGCCATTTTTCAGGATGAATTGTCAAATGAAGCAGTGTGCTTTTGCAGACAGCCAGACTTATGGGAGTTGTATGGGTTTGCATTTAACTAAGTCCAAATTACGAGACCATTGAGGGACTTCTACTTAGACATCTTGCAAAGAGTAATCTTTCTCTCAGGGACTGAAAACAATTCTTTGTTTCAAATGTAGTTTTCCCAAAGGTGTTGGGAAAGAAGCAAAGGCCATTGAGAGAGGAAGACAGAATAAACAGTGCAAAGCGAAGTTCAAAGCAGAAAATTTGTCAACGTTTCACTTGTTAAATGTCATGGAACCTGCAACTGATTGTTCCATTGCGGTGAAATCTTCAACGCTTGAAGCTCAGGAAAGGGAGCATTTTTGATGACAGCTTTGAAGGCGCCTGTGAGAATTTAAATTGACACTTTGTGTGTGAAATTTACCAAAGCCTCGAGACAGCCGAGATGAGATTTTTGATGAAGATAAAATTGCTCTGCAATCGATAATTTATTGCGTTAAAGACGAATGGAGAAACTGAAAAGTACAAATCTGGGACTGGGAGGGAAATGAAGCTGGATGGTGAAGTTGTGTGCGAGATACTGAGCTGCCATCTGCATGTACCGTGGGAGGTTTTCCAGGCTGGTAGTGCCATCTGCAATTACTTGGACAATGGGCTGCAGAGGCTGGACGCGGAAACGTATCACAATTCGGTTTCAGATGTTTCGGAGACACAGGAAAGTCTTTTTCTCGAGTTCCAACAAAACAGATCCTAGTCTCTGAAGTAGAATATTACCAACC
>JAAUYG010092690.1_pt1 | contig 12310 bp, 5 predicted proteins | sample 7278091 | NCBI WGS metagenome assembly JAAUYG01 (sample SAMN14350201, study PRJNA611818) | marine sediment metagenome | isolation source: surface marine sediment (0.6m) | place: French Polynesia: Moorea | collected 2018-08
ACTTTGCACTCATTTGACCATAATATTCTTTTCTAGTAGACCCTGCTTAGATTCATAGTGCAGTTTACACCTGTTTTGGCACTGTATGACCCTTTTGGTGTTGATGTGCCTTTAAACTTGGATATCACTCACACCCAACTGACTGATTAATTAATCTCCAATTTGGTAGCGTCTTGCAGAAGGGCACATTCAGACAAAGTTTCACTTTTCACAAGTAGCCTTCGTGCAATATGGCTACTCTATTACCCCCCAAATTGCAGCCACTTTCCCATGTTAAAGATGGTCTTTGATGAGCAGAAGATTGAAAACTACAAAAGTAGTCCACAACTATTTTCAATTTTCACCATTTTGACCATGTATTTCAACCTCCAAATAAGTGAAGTCAAATTGTAGGAACACCTCAGCTGCTCAGTGTACTTACTGGCTCTGCTTCTGTCGCTATGGTGACTGATAGCGTCTGCCGAGGGCTGCTCACTGCGCTGGCTGCGTGCCGCTGCGCTCTGTATGCTGCGCTGACTCGGCGACCGCTGTACGGCCTCCTGATATTTCAGCAGCACTTCCTCATTGTCACTGTCAGTGGACTCTGAGTTGTCATCGTCACCCACAAACGCATGACCTGCGGGAATAAATCGTAACCATAAACCTACAGACAGGCTTCATAGGGGCTTGAAGGGAGAGACAATATATTGTCACATACAAATCAAGAGACTTAGGTAGAATGTCTTGAACTCGACAAGTCACATAGTATTCCTGTATGATAACATTACAGTTATAATGCCTGAATATGTCATTAAAAAATTCAAGTTCAATCTATATTAATTTGGCAAAAGTCTTCAACAGCCATACTGTAACCACGGATACTGTACACATGTATACCAGTAGTAGAAGTACCTAAACTTGATGGTTATACCTAAAATATCACATACATGCATCTACTCAGCATGCTCAGATGATGGAAGTCTTAATGTTTCTCAAATTCAGCTTCTCAAAGTTTCCCAATGTGCCTGTACAATTGTGTAATTGCAAACCCTAGCTAGAAAGATGTTCTTTGGGTCGTCCAAGCAACATGATGTCAAAATATTTAAGACCAATATAAATTTGAGAGCAGGACCTCTGTACATCTTTATAAACATGTATTACTAGGTATAGTAATTTAAATGTACAGTGAACCTCCCTTTGGGGACCATCTCAGAATTAGCCTATAACATGTATAAGAGGTAGAATCTCAGCATTATAGACCAGTTCTATCATGTCTATCAGCACTAAATAATAGCATGTTATCCCTTCATCATGTTCATCAAGTCAGTTTCATATCAGCTTACCATGCTTACCAAGAAATGGAGTGAGAATTGCAAGTATGGATCCAATGGCATGTAATATGAATAGGTGTCCTTAAGGCACTACCCGCCCCCTATGTATTATTATATAGGATTGTAAACATGCAGCTGCAGTGTTTCTACATTATGATGAGAGCTTCATTACAGGCCGATAGTGGTTATTATGGTTTGCTTTGCATTTATTAGTAGACGGTCAATACACAATGCATTACAGTACTTCATACATTGTACATGATCTGCACCTCAATTATGTAGCACTAAGATGGAAAACTCTTATGTACATGATGTAGGAGCACTAATACCAAGTACCGGGTACTTGTAATACGGTATAACCCTGCTCAACCCTGGCCCAGTACTTAGACTGCTCCAGTGTTCATATCTTTCATCGGATGATCGAAAGTTACCTGTACACACCAGCATGACCGCTAGATTGTACATATGTATGTTTATCATGTATATTGTTTTAGAACTACAACAGAATTTAAAGCAGAAGTTTGAGAACTTTGGCTTAATTTGCCTGAATTGTTAATCCATCTAATTACTTACACTACCTGTATCATGCGAGTACTGTATCATTAATTAATGTTTGCATGGATTAACATGATTAATGTTCACGCTTTTGAGACAACACAATGATTGCAGGGATTAATATCAGCGGTTAGCTGACTTGGCTCAAGTCTTGTTAAATGACTAGCAAATGAATTATGTTTGCTGGTATTAACTTTTGCGATTTAAAGATGGTCATGAAATTTGCCAAATAAATCTCTCGCACACATTAATGAGTTTACAGTATGGGACGTATGCCCACCAGGTCGGAGGCAAGCTTTTATAAGACTTGATCCAAACAACAAAACGTAGTGGTTCTAACAGGGTAAAACCTCTTAATACTAGTAAAGACTACCTCAAAGGCCTCAGGGTCTGACCAACACAATACTGATGTTTGTACAAAGGTGATCTTTATACACAGGTTTGATTACCTGAAAAATATAGAGTTTGTGACCTCAAGATGTGGTCTTTATAAGCAGGTGATATCTTTAAGTACAGGTTGTCTTTAGACCTGAGGTTTCACTGTTCACAGGATTGGTTTGATAAAGCAGACTGAGAACTACATCAACATTGATCAAGTTTTTTTTTTAACATGTATTATGCGTTCATTTAAACAATGTTAAAAGTATATGTTTTTTGAAGTACATGTATATGGATTACTGTACATGTATGTGAAATATACACAATACAGCTACTCACGGCATCAATTTCAGTTCTAATGGTTTGGAATCCCCGGAATGTGTCTCATTCAAAGCCATGCATCACAGCCTTTATTCTGACATATTGTCAGAAATCAATAAAGTAAGAGCAGCATTAAAACCCTGATGGATCAGAGTGGAAAACTTACGGTAAATCAATATATACAGGATGATCTACATTAGCTCACAGTGGAAATAAACTTGAAATCCTTCCACATGTACATATACAATGGTCCCTCTGTTAGTGGCTACCCTCAACAGACGCCACCCTCTCTAAAAAAGGCCACAAATATTTGCTGCTACTACTATCAATATACTGACTTCTCCCTCTCACTAAAGGCCACCTCTCTAATGTGGCCACAATTTCATGGCAAATAGGGTGGCCTTATTAGAGACGGACTACTGTATGGGTACAATGCCATTGGTGATTATGTAGTGTTTTTCAATATCTTTTGCCTTATCTAGTGGAGAGCCCTACAATGTCCAGGTATAATACAGCTAATACTATACCGGAAATTGCTCAGATCACGAATGTTTGAAAGTTAGCATGGAGTACTTTTTGACTGAATTTAGTCTGGTATTGTCATGATTGTATAGATCCTATGTTGTTAACGCACAAATATACCTTGTGTCATGTGTATCTGTCTTGCTCTGTGATATACTGTACACAAGGTTGCAAAGTGTTCTAGGTACAGTAGTCCCCCTCTAATAAGGACACCCCTTCTGCCAAGCAATTCTGTCCTTATTAGAGAGGTGTCCTTTGGTGAGAGGGAGCATTGCACACATTCATAGCACTTGCTGCCAGGAATGTGTCCTTCCTAGAGGGGTGTCCTCTCTAGAGAGTGTCCTTTAAGAGAGGGACCACTGTACACTGTACCACAGGCGCTCACAGCTACCATAGCATAGCTGTACATGTAACATAATCAGTCCCCTTGATTCGACTAAAAAACGTTACGTTGTGCAATTTCTTCCTCCAAAAAAGGTCACACTTCGAAAGCTTCCACAGATAAATACAATCTATCTACAGTTGCCCCAAACATTCACAGACTTTCTAGAATCTTTGTTGTTGTTTTTTTTGCAAGGAAATAGACTCATTCACCCGGATATTCCGAAATATCACAAGAGAAAAGGAAAATGAAAGGGACGTCCTACAGCGAATTGTGCCACCATTGCTAGAGTTTTTTTGGGTACAAAATAGGTCAAGCCTGCAGCTCTGATTGCATGGAGCTGTTATTAATGGGGGGGGGGGGGGATTGGGGGGTATCTATTGGGGTGAGATGTCCATTCCAATTCCATCTTTTCATGCGATGTCTCATGATATATTGGAGAATGAATGGACTTCTTGGAACAAAAAAAAAAGGCTCAAGAAAGCAGTGAAGGTTGGTAATGCATGGTGCAAGTTGGATGGATAGTATTTTCGAAGTGTGGATTTTTTGGGCAGGAGAGTTGCAAATTCATTAATCATGTTAATGTTCATGGGGTTAATGTTTGTGTTTGAGACAAAAATATGTTTGCAGGGATTAATATTTGCGGTTAGCTCAGGTCTTGTTAATTATCTGAGGTACATGAATTATGTTTGCATGTGTTTATTTTTGCGATTTAAAGATGGTCGCGAATTTCGCCAAATAAATCCCTTGCAAATTAACAATTAATGAATTTACAATATTACGTAAATTCCCTATGTGAGACTACAACCGGCTGTGCACCTACATGTAGTGTATAATCACGTATTACAAATACATAAAAAAGTCACAAAATTTAGCAGCTAACAGTAGGTGGTTTCATTTTTAAGGTGGAGTTTTAAATGAGGTGTGTCTTCCCAAAGTGAGGTTTTACTAGACAGACACCCAGCCCAGTATATCTTCCTATTATAACATGTACAATGCAATATACATGTATGTCAATTAATATTTTAAGCCTAATCTTACACAATTTAATTTTCCATTTTTTTTATTTCTTTATGGCTTTAACTCTTCAGTCCTTTCAACTTCCCGACCCTCACCCCCACCCCACCCATGGCGTTTTTTCCCTCCTCGATCATAACATCACCCGGCAAACCCGCTCCACCCGATCCATACAAATTATACTGCTCTGCTCTGGGCTGCTAAATAATGCAATGCAACCTGAAGCTCATTCACCATATACAGCAGCAGATGAAAAAAAAAAAAAAGTCAGGGAACGTGGGACAATGCGGAATGAGAAGTCGTTTGAATCTGTGTTCTGTGTGGGATACGACATGCGTTTATGGATTGTGGAAGTGAGAAAGAGAGGAAAGGAGATGCCATTGTTCTGTTCTATTGGCCTAGGTAGGCCACTCCATCATTCCCCTCCGTGTGCACACTATGTGATGCAGCAATATCCAATTGGTCTATTAACCAAACTGTTCCCGAGTTTTAATTTGGCATGGTTCTGAGCTTGCAACAGGTCGAGAGGAACTACATTCAGATATAGGCATGTTTCACACATAACCGTCAGATGATAATGGTAGCTCAGCTGTTAAACGTGCTGTATACATGGTATATAACATATATAATTTGGTCAATTACACCATGTGGTGCCGAATGTGGATTCACAATTCAAGGCTAATTACATAGTTATGCATAATCTAAGTTGCCAAGAAGTAATATGAATCCTAGCTGCAGTGTTCCAAATATTTATATGACTGCAATATAGACGCACCATTATCTGCCAAAACATAAGGAAAAAAGTTAATAGAATACGTCACTTAATACGGTAATAATAAATTAATTTATTTAAAACTATACAATTAGCAGCATTATAAATGCATGCATACAAAGTCAATATTCTGTACAGTTCAATCCTAAATTTAATCTTTCAGTGTTCATAGTGTTTCAATGCTAATTTGTGGTAATATTGTGGTACATATTTCTTCATCATGTTCATTTATTTAATATTTATTTATATATTTATTTGCTTATTCAGACTTGGAATATATTTTAAAATTTCCGTTAATTTTTTACATGTAAATACATGTACATTGTTTATATTCAGCACAGTCCATATTACCACCATACCTCAATGTGCATGATGTGGCTCTCCTTGACAACAGTTAATTCAGCATGATAGTACACTTATTTTTATTTTTTCCCTTCTAAGTATATCCTACCGCCCTACCTCGTGCTTGTATCACATGATATTCTTCTTCCGGAGACTGTGTGACTATGACTGGCTCCACGTGTTCACTCCCTATACCCTGATCCTGATTCTGTCCTGATTCACTGATGGATTCCGGATTTGTCCGGCGCCGCTCTGCCACGGCCAAAGCCTGTGACAATCCTGATTGGTCAGAATGAATCGACCTTGCCGATTTCTGTCCCTGTGATACCACAGATTTGGCAGACTTGGCCGATTTGACACTGATTCCGGATTTAGTAGATCCATAGGAGCCACGCCGCGCATGACCGACTTGTGGCGCCTGAGTCACGACTTTGCTTTCCTGGTGATTCCGGTTCTCGTCATCGAGATCCAGATAATCCTGTTGTTCTGGATTGCCGGAAGCATCTTTGTTTGATTTGGTGGAGGAAGAGGAGGAAGAACTATAGCAGCAGGAGAAGTAGCTGCGGAGACTCTGAGAAAATGACCACTCCCCGCTCAGTGCTCGCAGGGTTGCCATGGCAACTCACTAACTATTGTAACAGGGAATTTTGCTCCCTCGTCCAGATCCAAATGCTACAATATTACGGCAAATAAAACTTGATGTGACAGGACACCAAGGAGTGTCACCGCACCTCCAGTGACGCCTCCAGTGTCACCGTTTTCCTTGCATAACTGTGAAATGTATGAATGTCCCTACAGACACATCGGCATATAACACATTCTGTGGGTAATAACATGCAGGGTCAAATTCCAAATGTCATACCTTCGAGTGGCAATCACTTAGTGGGTGTTGTCTATGGCACACACTGACACAGTCAGCCTTATCTCGGCATGAACCGGCTATAGTGCTCTAAAGATCAGATCTCTCCATATGTATACATAACTGTATCTCCTCGCAAACATAAACAAATAACGTCTCTGGGCTCCGGCATTCTCTAACAAGCCTTATATGCTTTGAGCTGCCACAGGAAAGTACTTGCAAGGTTATCAAATTGATGCTCTTTTTGTATAGAAGTTATGACATTCCGTATTTGTGCATCTGGGTTTTGCTTATAAAACCAGACTAGAAACATGATAGTAATGTATCAAAACATTGCCATGAAGCACCTGGCTCTTTCTAAAGCATGAGAATGCAGTTTTATATTATGTAGTCGTCTGTATGTAGAACACCTGTATTATCAGCCTATCATGTCATGCTTCGGTCGCTGAAGTGTGACAACCCAGAAAGCTTAGGTCCAGTGAATCTTTTATACAGGCCTGTCACTGTGTCAGTATACTGTATACATGTACAAGGCCTGAACCATGCACTAGTATACTGATAAGAAGCCTCCTATTCCGTGTATTCCATGAGGACACTAGCAAGTCTTGTTGACATTCTGAAGGGTAAAGGACCTCTTATGGTCAATTCGCAGTTTACTTTTTCAATGCCCCTCAAACAGAACTCAACTTACAATAATTTAGTTAATCCAACAGTGTTTTAAGACACAAAAACGCCAATGTATGTAAGCACGTGCTGTTGCTACATTTCCAACAGTGCTTCCCTAATCTGTCCGTTTCCTGCGACTGTATACATGTATCATATCTGTGTACTGATGTCAATATCCCTTCCAACCCCTGCTATGGGTGTCCAGCTGCATTGCATTGGCTGCCTTAATTGTAAAGGGACATATGAGTCTCGCCCACAGGTGACTAAGCAATGCATTTAGAGCAATTAGCATTCACTTGCCGTCTGGGTTTTTTCCCTTGCATTCAAACGACAGGGGCACCTGGGTAGCAGCATTTGCATTCGGCTGTAAACAACTGCCTCAGGTTGCCCTCGAAGCTTATGGCAGTGGCAGCGGCAGTAACTGGTCAATGCCCTCTTCGATGCTATATCCTCCCTCTCGACCGAGACATAATAATCCCCGATAGCTTGATCCGTATCGCAGTTTACGGCTAGGGCTATGGTACCCTGTTAATGACTGCCTTGTCCATCCTTTCTCCTACGAGCTGGGTGGCCAATCTCATAACACAGACGACCGAGCGACCGACCAACCGGACGGACCGCGGGAAGATGAGAAGCTGCCACCACAGTCCCAGTCACCCTGCAACCAGCCGCAGGCCAGCAGAGTCTTATAGACCATAAGCTGCTAGGAAACAACTGCTATATACGGTGTTTTGCTGGTGACATGGCATGCTGCTGCAGCTGCTGGGTCTAGCATGTACGGAGTTCGGTTGCTGCCATGATGGTAGGTGGCACCTGAGGGAGTGCTTGGGGAGAGGGAGAGGGAGAGAGGAGGCCGGGAGGGAGGGAGGGGAGGAGGGGGGCAACCCATAGAAGGACTGCATGTATCCCGGTACAGGATCAATAATACAGGCTTCCCTGCTGTGGCTCCGCATGATAGACACACCATCACAGACACACACGTACTGTCTGGCACCTCCACACATACAGACAGACAGACACACCGACTGACTGACAGACAGACCGACTCGCGGACAATCACACAAACAGCCACACACGTCCCGGCATTCCAGCCGATTATCGTCCCAAATGGCTTAATCACCGAGAACCCCAACAGCGGCAATCCCTCAGGTTGGAGTGCGATATAAACATAAAAGCATTACACAGCACCAACGCATATAAAATTGCTTCAGTTAGGCAATTAATGTGCCAAATTTGGAGCCAATTTCTGTGTTCCACATCCCTGCGGCAGCCGACTACTATGTAATTTGTCTGATTGGTTTTAATATCACACAGACAAAGTGTATCCATGGTAATGTTGACTGTCCACTCAGTTATAGCCTTTCCCTGGAGTTATGAGTGTAATCTAAAGTAACGGAGTTTATTTATTCATGTATTTCTAATATTTCCTGGTAATAAACATGATTAAAAGCTTAGAGCAAATTGAAAGGCTGATAGTGTCTGTGATATCACAATGACATTGATGCCAGAGAGGAGAGAGAAGGGAGGGGGGGGCTGGCTGGTATACAGTTATAATGTGTGAACAAACAGGCAAATTAGCTCAGTATCCTTGTACACATGCATATTCTCTGTGCTCCTGCGAAAACAAAACATAAACTAGTTTGACATGTTTAAAGTGTAACCTGGTAAAGATGCTTGAAACAACTTTGCCCCACCGGACCCGTTCCACCCCCAAGCAAATTTGAACAACACCACAAATGCATGGTGCAACATGTTAAGCACGCATTTTTATTCAAGAAGCATCAGTATGTTCAAACAGAGGAGCAAGATGGTCAAAATAACTTATGAAGGTCCTTATAACATGTATAAACCACTCACTATCACAAACAAAAGATCTCTCTCGACCTGCCCAACATGCTCATGGAGAATTGACTTTTGTCAACATTCTCCATTCACTAGGAACCCCTGACAACAAAGGTGGTTTGTTTTCTAACGACTTTTCCGGAAAGAAAAAAGGTTTCGTAAAGGAACCAGTCACAATAGAAATCAAGTGATGTATTCTGCAAGTACCGTTCACCCAGAATACCTACAATGCAACTGGGGGTATAATTTGGCAACAGGCAAGACAAAATGGTCATTTGATGAGCTCTAGTGTGATAAATATAAAGGCTTTATGAGTTGGCTCTTTGTGTGTTTGTTCTTCATTTATCAAACAATCCCCCCTTTAAGAATTTGCTCACAAGGGATCCACTGGGTGTTCAGTGACACCGTATTTTATCACCAGTCAAATAAATTGTAACCTACACCACACAGGCTGTGAGAAGTCTTTGTTTTACTAACACAGATGTACGTCCTCAGCAAACCAATTCCAAAATTTCAAAATTCTTAAAAGTTAATTTATACTCATATTCATGTACTGGTAAGTACCAGTAGTTATGTGGCCAGATACATTACTTCAGACAGCATAAATCCTTCCTCTGCTATTCTGAGCATATATATATATTAAAATATTTAGGTTCAGATAGGCTAAATATCTGCATGTTTTGTTTTTTTTTAATTATTATTACTATTTTAACAAATCCTATTAAAGGCATCCAACAGTTTGTTTTGTCCATAAAGGGGAGGCGCAAATTTTGGTAATTATCTCCGAAATATTCTTTGAGGATTTTACCAAATAAAAATAATTTTCTTGGCTTTCCTCATTACAGGCATGTACCAGGTACATCTAATTCTGAGCTGAAACTTCATGGATTTTCCGTGTATTAATATAGTTAAGTTTTTTTACATAACATTTTGTTAGATGCAAAAAGCTACATATCTCCATGTTTTTCTTTTTGTTTTCAGTTTTTTTCCTAAGCCGTGATAATTCCTGATTTATTATATTTTGTCAAGAAACAACATAAATGTACCACCCAGTAGTGCACACTATGTAGACATGATGAAAGTAAAACTTTGGCACATATCACATCCCAGTACCACAGACATACATGATTACACCATGCCTACCGCATCAACAACATGCATCATAATGTAACCATATATCACACCGGCCACCACCCTTCCCTGCCTGAGGCTTCTACATGTATATCCCGATATGTATAGTCTCATCCGGAACTCCAGCCTATTTTTACAGACCTGTGTATTCTGCAATGTTCTGTGTGTACTCTGCAATGTTCTGTGTGTATTCTGCAATGTTCTGTGTGTATTCTGCAATGTTCTGTGTGTACTCTGCAATGTTCTGTGTGTATTCTGCAATGTTCTGTGTGTATTCTGCAATGTTCTGTGTGTATTCTACAATGTTCTGTGTTTGCCGCATATATGTATACATTACTTTCTTAGTTCATGCAGAAAGATGGAAGCATGTAAGTCTCTAAACAGCATTCTAATGGCATTCAAGGCTTACTTACATATACAGTGGTCCCTCTATTTTAAGACCACAGATGGACCAAAAAAAATGTGGTCTTATATTGCTGGTGGTCTTAAAATAAAGGCCATTTAATACAGAAACTCACCCTTTGGGACCAAATGAAGTCACTGTGGTCTTATAATCAAGGGTGGTCTTAAAATAGAGGGTTGCAAAATAGAGGGACTACTATACCGGTATATTCATCCCATCACAGAATATTCCCACGATGTTGAAAGTACAGTGGTCCCTGTGATTTAAGACCACCCATTTAGCCAGAAAAATATGGTCTTAAATTGAAGGTGGTCTTAAAATGGAGGGATGTTGATACTGAAAATATACAAATGGGGCCACCGATATCCGGTCTTAAAATGCAGCGAATTGTTAAATAGAGGGGTCTTAATTCACAGGGACCACTGTAGTACCACAAGAACTTTTTTATCTTATTTAATGAAACCCTAAAGAAACCCTAAGGTCAACCTTGATCAGAACAATTATATTGCATATACCATGTATACTGGAGATTCCAAGATAGCATGTTTAATCAGAATTAGGGGTGTCCTCTGTTAGACTTCTGGGGAGAGGCGACTGCAGCCGCTTAACAACAAATTGTGATGTTTTGAATGCAACCAAAACGTACCATACACATGTACATTGTACTCACCATGTGTTCCGTACTGTGTGTGATGTTGATAGCCATCAATCAGGCGTTCCCCGTCACCTGGCGAAAACAGAAATGCAACATTTCTTGAATGTCATGCACTGCTCTATGGGGCTTTAACATTCAATTTACCCGGTAACTACAGTACCGGTAGTCCCCCTCTAATAGGGACACGCCTTCAGCCAAATAATTCTGTCCTCATTAGAGAGGTGTCCTTTGGTGAGAGGGAGGATTAAAGGCATTCATAGTGCTTGCTTTTATTTTGGAGGTGTGTCCTGTACCGAGAGTGTCCTTTAAGAGATGGACCACTGTACATGTATTTACACAATACTACCAGATTTGATCCCCTCTTAACATGCTTAATGACCCTGAGTTAGAACTTTGCTAAGACACAAAACAGTATGTAACCTTCACCAACAAAGCTGGGGCAGGTTTAATGAACTTTCATTTTCAAAACGCGATGGCCATAATTTTCACAGAATAAATAGTCTTACATTATGCAAAGACATCATTTACTGTAGTATCAATAAACCACATTATCATAACTACGGTACTGCCTTATTTGGGTCTCCATCTATACTGCTATGATCTAACTCTAGGACTTGCACAATCCTGCTTTATAGACTTTTGACTTACCAATGCTTTCGCTTTCACCTGAAGGTTTCTCAGCCGATGCCCGCAGTGTGACTAGCCCAGTGCCGCCACATTTACTGAAGCACAGTTTGCGGTAGAAGTAGAGCAGGAAGAGTGTGAGGAGAACCAGGAAACCAAGAGCGGACACCAGAAAGGCCAAGGCCTCTACTGGTACTAGGAGCAGAGAATAAAACGAACATACATATACATGTGGCCTTAAATATAATACAACTCTTGAATGGCATCCCTGTTTTCTGAAACGTAACCATCACTGGTGCTTATACTGTGACTGCAAAATCAAAGGAGTAGCTGTGGAGCCTTGGTTTAAGTGAATAAAAAAGTAATATGCACTTTGATACTAGAGTATGCTAGTGATCAATTCATTTCTGAAATACAATAATTACCGTAAACATTGAATTTGCTGCCGCTGCTCAAATTAGGGACGCAGGTTGGAGTCGAACCCGAGACCACGAAACGTCGGAAGAATGAAGAAATCGGCAGAATGCCTAA
>JAAUYG010167997.1_pt1 | contig 12308 bp, 4 predicted proteins | sample 7278091 | NCBI WGS metagenome assembly JAAUYG01 (sample SAMN14350201, study PRJNA611818) | marine sediment metagenome | isolation source: surface marine sediment (0.6m) | place: French Polynesia: Moorea | collected 2018-08
AGTACGCAGATTTTGGGGAAATCGAGGGTAACCGATCTAGGCACACATCAATGCTGTATACTGGCCACACAGGGAAAAATAATAAATGCAAACCATGTGCCCATAACACTACCTAGGCCATTTGCACGAGATCTGTAAAATTGTTCGAAACCAAGGTTGAGAAGACAAGCTCTTCGAGGACTCTAGTTGTTTACAATTAACCATAACACTAAAAGGACTTTCTTTACTATATCTAAACCTTTTCTATTCCTGGCAGCCTTGTTATTAAATGATATTTGCATTATGCATAGCTTCAAGCTCCCTTCTTATACATACATAAACCTTTGTTGTAACTGGCTACGTCATGACATTACTATTGTCTACTACGTGCTCTTTTCTGTCGTTTATGTCGTTGATTTGACATCTTAGGATATTAATTTCACACGTTACGTTAATTTGCAGTGACTACAGTTGCTGATCGTATCCAACACAGACTGACATCATGGCTACTGGTGGAACAGATGTCCCATTGTCAGCTACCTCTAATGCCAATAGAACACATCTGACAGAGAAGCCACCTATCACTCCTGGTGAGATGTACAGGTCCAAGGTCTGGGAGGACCTCAGAAACTTGTTCCAGCAAGATCACCTGACAGATGTTACGTTAGCAGCTGAGGGTCGGTCCATACCCTGCCATAAGGTTTTGGTCGCAGCAGCCTCCAAGTTCTTCTATGACAAGTTCATCACCAACCCCGAGTCATTGGAACATAATATTCTGGACATAGATGACATTGACTATGACACCCTGACATCCATATTGGCATATATCTACAGCGGTAACATTGAGCTTACATTGCAGAAGACAGAGAAGCTGATTCCAGCCAGTGTCAGTCTGATGTTACCAGAACTCGCTACGGAATGTGAAAACTTCCTTGAAACAATGAGTACAGATACGTCAGCTTCTGTTGAAGTATACAGGATTGCCAAAGCCAACTGCCAACTCTCTAGAAAATACAACTCAAAGGGCTTGGCAGGTCATGTTAGACAAATTCAATGACATCGTTACAAACAATGCTTTTAGGGAGCTGTCGGAAACTGAATTAAAGGAATACATTGGAGATAAAAACCTGAATGTAGCCAATGAGGACCCAGTGTTTGACGCTGTGGTTAGCTGGGTAAAACACGACATGGAGAATAGGAAAGACAAGTTTGAGAATCTCCTGGAGCATGTCACATTGTCACATTGCTCTCTTACATTTCTCAGGGATGTTGTCATGCAGGAACCACTCATGGAAAGGGGTAAGTGTTTCCAGTGGGTAGCTGCAGCATTGATTTCCCAAGCCTCATCTCAGTCTCTACAGCTGGGCACACCTAGAAGAGTGCAGCACAGTAACAATTCGCTGGTAACCATCTATGATGACCAGTGCTGGTTGCTGATGGATGGAGAATCAGAATGGAAACACAAGACTGCAGTCAGAGATAAAATGCTGACAGACAGCCATGCCTGTAATACAGGAGATGGAATTCTGATTACCGGTGGGCTTATAGACGAGACTGTGGATACTATTAATAAATGCTATAGCCTTTCCCTTCCTACCCAGGACAAGACTATTGTATCAGATCTCAATGTCGCACGTCGTAGCCATTTTGCAGTGTGTGTAGGAGGACTGGCATATGTCTTGGGTGGAATAAACGAAGACGACGGGTTACTTCAGTCTGTGGAATATCTGGATAGGAAGACTGGATCATGGCATGCTACGGCTGACATGCCTATAGGTCTCTTCTGTCATGCTGCAGTTAGCTACCAACACTACATCTATCTCTTTGCTGTATCTGGTCAAGTCGAAACATTTAGGGAAAGTTTCGTGTTTGACACTGTCAGTAAGATATGGGGTAGGATACCTGACAAGCCGCAAGCCTGTGCAGATGGATGCTCTGTCGTGTACAGAGACAGAATATATGTACTGGGTAGTTATGAGAAATGCTGTATGTCCTATAATCCTGCGCAAGAGCAATGGCAGACTCACACGCCACCCAGAGTGGATCACAGTGCTGGTTCTGCTGTAGTGTGGAGAGACCGGATCCTGCTATGCGGAGGTTATGACACCACTGTCGTTGAAGAGTATAACCCTGACACTGACACTTGGAGTGATTGGAAACATTCACTGCCAGAAAGAGGCCGCTGTACCGTGTTTGCTGTTCATCTATAACAAATCTCACTGAATAATGCTACTTATAACTGCACACTACTGTACATTATATTAACCGTATTACCATACCGTAGCACTCCAGAACTGGGCTCGATGTATAAAACTGAACACGAGCCTTTTCTATTATGTGTTTGTGAATTTTCTACTTGAATATTGCAATACAGTGATGTGTCTTGAGAGACCACTGCTGTAAGAGGCTACCTATGTTAAACGACCAGAAGATATTCCTGGCAGGTCTCATATTTCAATGCACATGAGCTTGTCAGTGAGGATCACCTCTCTTAAGACTGGTTTTACTGTACACGTACATGCATGCTCATATGATATAAATACCATTGCATACCGCTACGTTGAGGCATATGAACAAATAGCTTGATAATAACTGCAGACAGAATGTATCGAACCTTCCAATTTTGCTTTGCTATACCATTTCAACATTAACTTGTTTATTGATAAATTGCAAGTTAATGTCAGATGTCATGTTATGATCAGGTGCACTTGCACAAATGCAGCTGTGGTACAAATGCAGCTGTGGTTAAGAAAGCCTGCTGGTTAGGGAAGCCTGTTGGCTAGGGAAGCCTGATGGTTAAGTTAAAACCAGGAGTACTAATGACAGCTGACTGAATTAAAGCTTGGAATGCCTTAACTCTACTATAAGTTACAGCCACAGAGTGTATGGTTCGTGTACACACACATTTGACTATCTAAGTTCAACAAATGAATTGGAGCTGTATTGCCGGCATGTATAGCATGATTCGTTTCTTCCAAATATTCCGACATTTTGTACAAGCATCAACGCAGTGTATGGTACATATCACAGGTTATATATGTTAACGATTAAGTGTCATTGCTTGTTAAAATGCACATGTTATACGTTTTATCCATTGTACATGCGTTTTAAGTAGACCGAATTAAGGGGGTAGTGGTATAGTGGTATAACATTTGCCTCTAACTCCCGGGGTTTGGAGTTTAAATACCATCTAAAGGTATATTTTTCTCATTTAATTAATGTATAAAATTGTGTCATAATTTACAATGAACAATTCTGAATAACTTTAAAATTTGTAATAAAATTTTCTTCGGCAATTCAAGCTTTTAATTTTATTTAACATTTTGGCGAATTGTCAAAATTGCCCTTAACATATAAGTATATGGGGATAAGAATTCAAACGGCTGCTACTCTGAAACGCCAAGGAAATGCAGTCACGAAAGTTTAGAGACACACAAGGGGACAGTGTTTAGAAAATGTGTGTACAGATTTTTGAAATTATTAATTTTAAAATTTTTAAAGCAGGTTTCAAAATTGTGTTGACAGACGCATATTAATAGGGGACACACACCAAACGAGATAATTCCCAACCTTAGATTCCAAGTCGGATACCGTACTCTTTAATCACACACCCAGTGGACAGATTAGATGTTGGCTGGACCGCTTATCAGTAGCTATTAAATGGTGTACTTTCACCTTTGTATCGAACCCCGCAGTATCGTCTAGAAGATAACAACCCCCGTGTACATGTACCACGTATACATAGTATTAACCTGGCACAAAAGTCCCGAACATCATTGTGGGGGTGCGTTATCAGCTATCTTACTCAACATACACTTGGCAAAGGTAGAGTATGATATATGGGTAGCATATTGCAATTAGTGAAAAAACATTTTGACACACCAGTTGCGTGAAAATGTGTGATAAAGATGTTTTATTCATAACTGTTTGAGACACCCTTGTAGCAGGTCTAATGGCGATCTGTATACATGTAGCTACCGAAACAATACTACACAATAGTAGGCTACATTAATTTAATTAATAGGCACTGTATGGTAATATGGTAGCTAACAGAATACATCACATTACACAAGTATCAAGTTAATAGGACATTACCTCAATAACGTTAAATGCATGTAGGCCTTCGATCATGTTTTCAGCGCTTGCTACACCAGCAATATTCAGTGGCTTGGACAACTCGAACGTCCAACCGTGTACTATGTACAATATTTACATGTATAGTGGCACAAGACGTGATGGTATAATGCCGTAAACCAGAAGTAGAAATTTCTTCTAACATTCCATTCCTGGTTTCTCGTCATCGAGCGGAATTTTGTGGCTAGGAACACGGAGACACTGGACGACGTCTCGAAGTCAGGTCTGTCATAATGCCAGAGCTGTCCTAATGGTGTACTTTCTATCTGCAATTTAATATGATGCAACTATGATGGTGGTCTCAATGTTAGGATCGTGACAGAGAGAGCTGACTAAATCCACACCACCCTTAGCACCTTCAATCAAGTCGTAATGATTCTGAGTTGGGGTTGGTTTAAAGATAATCAGACACCGAAGTAAGGGTTAGGCAGCTGATAGGCATGAAGTATCAGTACGGCGAATAGCAAATCTGTCGACAGTTGTAACGATTTTCATAATCTCACCAATACGATGTATCAACTAAAAGATCATCAAATGTTTTTGAGATACCTACCCTGATATTATACTTGAAACAAAATTCTTTATAAATCAGCCCACGAACCTAAGTTGATGTATGAAATTTAAAGATACAGCAGAAAATAAATGCGAGACGTGGTCATACCGGATGGACGTTGCTCTATATACATCAGTTATTTACATCATATGAAAATGAAACCTTAGGCGGATGCGCACAAGTTTTCCATTTACGCTTTTCAAATAAAGCAAAAAGGGTGTCTGCCCAAGCTATGTTCCATGGGATGAAAAACACTGACTTGGAAAGGTTTTGCAAGCTTCTTCGGCTTTCCAATAAAACTATCAATAGAAAGGTGATTTTGCATCAAAAATGGATCGTGTGATCACTACACGAGTACAGCCAAAACAACACAGGCGGTGCACGTTGCCAAGTTACCCGACATGACAAACAGGTACTGGTCTGCAAACGAGATGTCACAGTTTGTGTCCGTGATACATATATGCAGCAGCCTCAACCTATTATACTTACAACCTCATATACATGTACCAGGTTTATAAGGTTATCAAAATACCAACAGCGAAATAGGCAGTACTCACTCAGCATGCCCAGGGCCGGCAGACTTCAACCATAGATTACAGAAGGCGGAGGAAGCGACTTACTGTAAGTTCAGTACCCAGTTGTGGTGAATAATTCAGGAGTTACGGTGTCATATTTTGTATGTTGGCTTTGTGAGCCTGTTTCGGTTCGATAACATTTACCGAACGCATTTTTGAATGGGATATATAATGACTGGTTCCCTCGGCACCTTTAAGGCATCCTGCTTGTCTTACGATTTTGGACAAACGAATTTCCTCAACCTCCAAATGTATCTTTAAGGAGGTTGTTCCATAGCATAATCCACGGACGGTGTCCTCATCGTCGTATTATTATCATATCATCACGTACATCGTCTATCATGCCACAGCAATGGGATTACACCGGCTAACGATACACCCTTCTGCGTCTTTTTTTGTCTGTAAAAGGATTAGAGTAGACTCGTCCCTTCCGTCAAGCTAGGACAGTAAAGAGAATCCAGAGTGATGGCTTGTGACCAGTCAGGATCCAATCACAACGTGGCGTAATAGCTGGCCTTCCGTTTCCCCGTGGTAGGCCAGATTAGTTAGAGAATGTCCAGCGACTCGAGGCCCGAGGTTGTATGGTATGCCATGGGATACTTGGGATGGTTGGGAATGGCCCTCGTGGCAGACTTCGCTGGAGGAATGGAAAAAGTTCTGGAGTAGCTAGACAAGATGACCAAGCTCCACTACAAATAGACAAATAGAAAATTACACCACAAATGTTACAATGTCACCAGTTAATCTGTTTCACTTTTTTTGCATTGATCGTATATTGTATATTTCTGCACATATTATCTTTCATTCAGAAGTGTATTGTCGGTAAATGGCAGATTTGTGCTTAGTAATGGTATTCGTAATATGGGAGTAAAGTAAACTTTTACCTTGTCATATCGTCAATAAGTGCTTGGTTTGCCTCCCACATGCTTGAGTTGGTGTCATGACGAAAGAATTTATAAATGCTTTCTATCCGTTTCAGCCCCATTTGAAATTACCTCAGTTCCTGATTCTTTGCCACTTATACTGACATCATGGCATCTGGAGGAGCAGAAATGTCATTCTCAGCTACCAATAACACCAGTAGATCCCACCTGACCAAGCAGTCAGGTACCACTCCTGGTGAGGTGTACAGGTCCAGGGTCTGGGAGGATCTGAGGAACTTGTTCCGGCAAGATCACCTGACAGATGTTATGTTAGCAGCTGAGGGTCAGTCCATACCCTGCCACAAGGTGTTACTGGCAGCAGCGTCCAAGTTCTTTTATGACAAGTTTATCACTAACCCTGAGTCACTGGATCATAATATCCTGAGCATAGATGACATTGAATTTGACACTCTCACGTCTGCTGTGGCATACATATACAGTGGTGAGATTGAGCTTACGGTGGAGAAGACAGAGAAGCTGATTCCAGCCAGTTTCAATCTGATGCTGCCAGAACTCACTAAGGAATGTGAAAACTTTATTCAGACAATCAGCACGGATACATCAGTTTCTGTTGAAATATACAGGATTGCCAGGGCCAACTCTTTGGAAAGTACAGCTCAAAAGGCGTTGAAGACTGCTTTGGAGAATTTCCAAGAAATTTTTCCAACCAGTGCATTCAAAGAGCTGTCAGAGAATGAGTTACAAGAATATATTGGAGATGAGAAAGACCTAAATGTAGCCAGTGAGGACCCAGTGTTTGAGGCCGTGGTGACCTGGATCAAACATGACATGAACAAGAGGAAAGATAAGTTTGAGAAGCTGCTGGAGTATGTAACATTGTCACATTGCTCTCTGAGCTTTTTAAAGGATGTTGTTATGCAGGAATCACTAATGAAGCGAGGGAACTGCATCTGGCGTGCAGCTGAGGCATTGGCCTCACACGCTTCATTTCATTCCCTACAGCTCGGGACACCTAGAAACGCCCAATATAGTAAGACGTCCCTGCTAGCTATCTATTATGACCATTTCTGGGTGTTGAAAGATTCGGGAACAGAATGGATGGAGTTTGATCCGGATTTGGTGACGTGTTCAATCCCGTATGCGGGCAGTGCCTGTAGGACATTAGACGGAATTCTGATGACTGGAGGATTGACATGCGAGCTTACAGATACTATTAATAAGGACGCCTGTAAGCTCTCGCTCCCCACCCTGGACTGCCTTGCTGTGTCTGATCTGAACGTGGCACGTCATGATCATGCCTCAGTGTGTGTAGGAGAACAGGTCTATGTCCTGGGTGGGTACGATGGCAGTGACGAACTTCAATCTGTGGAGTATCTGGATGAGAATACTGGGTCTTGGAGTGTTACCACTGACATGCCTGTAGGTCTCATGTGCCACACTGCGGTGAACTACAAACAATACATCTATGTCTTTGGGGGATTTCAAACACAAAGGTCAAGTTTTGTTTTGGACACTGTTAGCAAGGAGTGGAGTCTAAAAGCAGATATGCCACGAGACTGTTCATCAGGATCCTCTATATTGTACAGAGACAGAATCTATGTGCTGGGGAATATTGAAAACAACTGTATATCCTATAATCCTCAGCAGGACCAGTGGCAGATTCACTCCTCACCCAGAGAGAACCACAGTCCTGGACATGCTGTGGTGTGGGGAGGCCGACTTCTTCTTTGTGGAGGTGACATCACAGCGACAGAGGAGTATAACCCTCACACTGGCACTTGGTTTGAGTGGAAACATTCTCTCCCATACAAAGGCTGCCGTGGAGTGTTTGCAGTCCAACTCTAGTGACTATTACTAGGAAATACCAGGTACATGTATTACTATAATGGTGATATGGAACATGACTGTAAAACCAAAAAAAAAAAAACAAAAAAAACTTGAGGTGTAAAGTTGAAGACACTTTCTATATAGATTCTGTATCGTTTGTATCATTATATAGATTCTGTATCGTGTGTGTGCATTCCATTTGAAAGCTGCAGCAAGCGTGGTAGCTGCTAGCTTCTATTGCAATTAATCATGTTCCAGGCATGTGCATTACCTCCTATCTGATAATGATTCCATTACACATAAGTTACACATAAAGAGGTACTGCAGTTTTATTCTTGCTATCCTGGGATATAAAACACAGTATTGATAACCCTATATCATTTACAACTTCTGTATCTAACCTGCAGTATAATAGATATGCTATTGGAGTATAAAGTACGCACGCACACGTAACATTTTCATCCAATATTCCAATATGTATGATAACATACAGTATGTATGTATGATAACATACAATATGTATAACATACAATATGTCATCATACATATATTCCCATATGTATGATAACATACAATATGTTATCATACATATTGCAATATGTATGATAACATACAATATGTTATCGTATGTATTGGAATATAATTTCCAGAGGCATCTGCCTGTCAGTAGTTTTGGCATGGTGAAATTATTTTAACAGTGACGTTCGTTGCTATCACGTTCAGGCATACTGCTGCCAGGAAAGGAATCGCAGTCATGAGTAATGTCCAAGGCATACCCTAACTGAGAAAAATGCTAGCACAGGAAGCTTACCACGATTAACTATTGTGCCGCGGTTACTGGTTAGTTAGTTATCTAGGTAGCCACATGTACCTAGCTAGTTAGTTAGTCAGTTACTCAGCTACTTATTCAATCATTCAGTCAGTTATCTAGTTCATTAGTTACCTAGCTAGTTAGCTACCTGTTTAGATAGTCTTCGGTCAATCAGTCAGTTTATTGACAAACATACACAACATAAAAGTTAATGATATTAAATATTCTTAACTTTTTGAGTGGTGTATATGCTATGTGACACGCATAGCATATATACACTACACACAAACCTAAGGATATTTAATAGCCTTAACTAGACAGTTGTACGTACACTATATAACAATATATGTACACCTATGTGACTCCGTTTACATAATCTCATGCTTTAACTTCGTCTCTATAAACATGATAACACGGAGGTACATGTACTCTGAAGTTCATTGCGTTATATTTACATATCGGGGGTGGGTGTCATTTCTCGTTTAACTCCCTGTAACATGCCTGTTCGTCCTGAACACCGAATCACAAAATCCTTTCACCCGTCGGAAGGGCGGACTTATCTCAAGTGCCGGGTTGTGGGAGAGATATGTGCTTTTGACGACCGACCAGTACCTACTTGTACGTAACCACACAGCCTCAGCCGCTCCTTCCTTTGATAACCATCTCAGTCATGACGTACTTTAAGTATAGTCAAGGGTTCACACTTCCAGCTTCTTCTAAGGTTAAAGGAAACATAAATGGCTGCTTAAATGCCTTTGTAGAAAGATGATTGTCGTTGCGTGGTAAAATTAAACCCTTAGGATCCTGTATCAGGACGCCTGTGTTGCGCACATTGTCGATGTCAAAAGGTGGGTTGCAATATGCTTTAGTTTCAGCTACATGCGACCATGCTCGTTCTGAATATGCTATTCGTGCATATATTACCTCGAAGCGACTGTAAGCTAATACAAACGCATTAGGGCGTATATTGTCGATTCGTTGCTTTTCGTACGCATCGTAGTGGCATTGTTTTTGTCTTAGGACAGAAAATCACATTGCCCGGCATATGACCAAGGCGCCCGCTTATAGTACGCCAATGGGCACTTTACTGTACGCCAAGGCGTACTTTATTTTACGCCAAGGTGTACTTTATAGTATGCCTTGCAACTCGTTCGTGTTAACTTACAGTCGCTTAAGTTCGTCGTGGTGTGCTTACCTGTGTATTGCGAACACAGCCACTGTTATTAATGATATAAGGAAACGAGTTTGGATAGATATAGGACAGCATGAAGTACTTTATCCGTCACGATTACTTTGTACAAATAAAAGTTAGAGGGCTCGACACTGACATCCTGCTCAGCACGTAGAATTTTGTTGCTTCCTGAATGGCGCCGGGCAAATTTACCTTGAAAGGGACTAAAGGAAACTTTTTCGTATTGCCATATTTATTATCAGGTTTATAGTTGTGCAGGCATACATGTAGCTACAACCAAATCCGTGGACTTCCTATAAGCAATAACGCATCTCCCCGCTTATCAGTAACTATTTACTTTGATGTTTCACCTTTGAGGTGAACCTTACAGCAGCATCATGTCCACATGCCATCACCTGCCACGAAATGAAGTGTGCAGGTGAGATAGCAGCTACAGTACTCATCATACACTTGCTGAAGGTAAAGTAAGAAATATATGTATCATACTACTAAAAGTAAGTCTTGACACACATATACATCATGACATGGGAAAAGATGTTATATGTTTTAGTCGGAACAACTGTGTAGACGCCCTTATTGCCCGTCTAACAGCGATCTATAGATCGTAATGTAATGCAGTGCTTACATGTGATGTAGTTGCAGTATTTTGTGAGACCTTATGAATCATACCTGGAGAGGTATTGTCATCTCGAGGACATCACACTTCTGCCTGTCATCGGTCCTCTAAAATGTGCCTTAAGTTCTAAAACACCGCCAAGTGGATAGACATAACCAAACGTTTGTGGCATGTTACCTATGTGATGGTGGTGGTGGTGGGGGTGCATTGAAGATTGATGTTAAAAAATTCTTGTTTCTGCAAAAGTAACATTGGAAAATATTTTTCTTGAGATGGGTCTATATGGGAATAACTTTGTCACAATAGTAGTAATCATGCGGTTATTATATTTTAACTGTATCCTTTATAGACCTTTCCTTTTGCACACCATATAAAAATAATAGCTATGCTTTGTGAAATTCGCAGTTACAACACAATATTGAAATTAATATTGTGGCAAATGAGTAGATAAAAAGCAAAGACAATGATTAATCGCACAAAACACTCTTTGTCCTCGTGGTAAGTAAATCTATTTAGGTGTATTTTTAACCTTTTCATAGTTCAATAAGGACATTTTGGAGAAATGCATTGCACCTAATAATGATTTCTAGGAACAATGCTTTTAAGACAGGTTTTAAAACGTACTCCATGACTCTATGTTTCTTTCTAATCAAGCGTTTAGCAAACACAGCGTGAAACAGTCATTAACAAACATAAGCTGTTAAAAGTTAGAATTTCGAACTTAAAATTAAAAATAACGGAAAATAAATGAAACTTTACACTGTGAACAACAATAAAAGTGAAAAATGCAATTATTTCACGAATAGCTAATTACAGAGAAAATAACAGAATGCAACGTGTGTCAGGTACATGTAACATTTGACGAGTCGGTGTAATTATTTGGTGCACTTGTGATGTCAGAAATCAGATTTAACAAAAATACTATCTTTTTCCGGTAATGAGGGTATTTGCAAGCTTATCTTTAAAGCATTTCGAAGCATACTTTGGAGAAGACATACCCGTATATATGCACCATGCCGGGAAGAAAGTATTGGTATGCTTACGTTTGTAAGTTAAAAGTTTTGAAATTGCCTGTGGATTTAAATCGAAAAACGTTAAGAGCAATCAAACAAGGCTGTCCGATTTGTTGTCCTTGGCATAGCACCACAACATGTAAACTAACCGTACGTTACTATGCACTCACCACAGTGCTTGCCTACACCGCACCATGAGAGACTGTGGTGGTAGTCTACACCACACCACAGCTTGTTAGTCCCTGTCATAATGTTAAACCCGTAAATGTGAAACCTGTGAAACATTATAGGTCGATCAATCAACCGATAGCTAACGTCATGTCTGCGGTGAACCGCAAACAGAATATCATATCGTGTACAGGTGCCCAATGGTGAGACACATCCTTGGAGACTACGACCTGAATTTCGAACTGCCGGACTTATATATAAATGAACAAGATGACACCAAATCGTTGTGTAAATATATTTACCTCCGTCAAGAAGGTTATGTTTTTGCTTCGGTTAGTTTGTGTGTGTGTCAGTGTGTGTGTGTGTCTGTGTGTCATCAACATTACGCAAAAAGTTACTGATCAATTTTTACGAAAATTTTAGGAAGGGTCCGGAGCGGGCCAAGGAACAATCGATTAGATTTTGGTGGTGATCCGGATCACCGTCTGGACACAGGCTTTCTTTAAACGATTCTTCACCATTACGAGATAGGGCAGGACATCGCTTATTTCGTAAC
>JAAUYG010214347.1_pt1 | contig 12307 bp, 15 predicted proteins | sample 7278091 | NCBI WGS metagenome assembly JAAUYG01 (sample SAMN14350201, study PRJNA611818) | marine sediment metagenome | isolation source: surface marine sediment (0.6m) | place: French Polynesia: Moorea | collected 2018-08
GGTGTACTCTGGACTGCGGTCAAACGTCCTGCCTTGCGTTTGTCTGTCACACCTGTTTTCCATACATGAGTTCTTCAGAGTGGTCCATTTCAGCAGTTCACATACTGTGACTCATATTGCGTTGCCAAAGAATCATTCATGTGTTTAGTGTTTTGGTGCCATTGTACTTATTGTTTCTCAGAAGTCTGTAAGAATCGCAAGACAATCAAACCGTGTCCATTTTCCGTTGTTTGCCAAATGTATGGCAGACCGCGTCTGATCCATTGGCAGTCCAAGTCAATGTCCTGAATCTTTTGACAAATTGTCGCGTTTTGATCATGAACTTTTTTCAGATTTCGCTTTCTTGTTCTTTGAGTTCATTCGCTATTCAGTTTGGATTGTCTCGCAATGTTTGTTGTTTTGGAATATATTTTTTACTCAAATTTGTGTCTTGTGGGAAATTCACGGTGGTCATAGTTATAGCGTTACAATGTCCAATTTCTCATGTCAATGCTGACCTGCAGTCTCAATGAAAACCAAAAGTACTTGCAGAACTTGTGATAAAAGAGGAATTCTGCTCAGTCCCTAGTGAAATAAAAACGGTGAAACGAACGAAAACACAGTTGCATTTGATTGATCATACAATCTGCAGTGCCTGCTTGGATCAGACGATAAGCTGTGAACTTGTCCTCGCTGTATTTCGATCAGTGTTGATATCACTTCGCACTGCTTGTCGCTATGGTTGCAAACAAACCACGTGATTCAAACAATGCAGAACTGTCACAAGTGAAGGTTGTTCAATTCCCAGTGGAGAAGTACAGCTGTACATGTGAACAAAAATCACTGATAATTCTGCATGGGATACTGATGTAAAAGTGACTTTCGTGTGGACAGATTACAATCCGCTTTGATCTGTGTCAAAGGAACTGACTGGGTTTTCTGGAAGGCAGAATGCATAAGTCTTATCAGTCGTCCAGGCCTTGCAGTAACAAGTTGCTGCAGAGAAGGTGGGACGCTCAGTATTACGATGCACACAGAGCCAAGGTGAGGAGGATACATTGTTGACAATCTTCTTGAAAATCACTTTATTCGATTGAAATTTTGTCTTTCTCAAACGTCATATCTCTATGCTAGATGCACAAGGAACAAAATTTTGAAATCACTTTCAAGAAGAACATCAACGAAAAAAAGAGGAAAAAATAGAGATCAACTGATCAACGTACGCAGTCTTTCTCGTCCCTCTTGATCCTGGACTGGTGTTTCCTAGGTGCCAGGTTCCTTTCGGCTGTTTTGTTGTCATGCCTCTGGAGGCAAGTCATAACAGGCTGTGTATTGCCTGGAGTTCAAAGGTCTTCTCAGCCAAATGATTTACTTTTTGAGCTGACAGACTGACTGATCCAATGATCCCAAGAAAAATTTATTGCTGATACTTTTTCATTCATTCTGTCAATAGTTGCGAGATGTGAAGCCAATGGTGGACACCAGACCTCCCAAAACGTACATGCATTTGCACTTGAAGCTGAAGAAACTGCAGGTAACTCCCATTGTGCTCCCCGCAATGGACCCTTTTCAAGAGACAGTTGCTTCTGTCCCACTTCAGAAGGACTCAAAGAACTTCTATAAGTTCAGGTTCAATGATGTCTCTCATTGGTGAGGTCGACCACAAAGTGAGGCCACTTTAATTGCGCGTTTTGTGTTTTTCATTCAGCTCGAAGAAGAACGACTGGCGACCATAGAAAAGGACAACAGAATCCTGTTGGAGAAAATGTCGCACATCATGCGGACCAGAGGAAGAATAGACAACAGAAACGACTACGAATACAGAAGGTAGGGGAGCATGCGGTTTTTAATTGGGCATGGACGGGTTTCCGCACTTCTGTGCTTCGCTCTGCAACTTTCGCGGACAACTAAAGTTTTTTTTTCCTGATTTTTGGCATTTTTTTCAGAAGAGAAAACAGTTTTGAGACAAGAATTCAATCCAGTCACATTCATTTGTGAGTGTCTTGACAATGATTCTACGAATCGGTTTCATTCTTGCACAGTCTGAACAGAGAGAAGCGGCAGAGAGAACTGTTGCGGGTGACGAGAGAGAACCAGGAGATTCTGAAGAGAATTATGGCCCGGGAGCCGGAGTATGATCACAAGAAATGGGAGCAGGAATGGGAGGAGAATCAGGCGTACATGGACAGCATTGCTCAGTACCCCAAGGACTGGTGGAAAGAAGATAGGGTGCGTGTTGCAACAAAAAATCTGTTTCCGCAAACCACCAAAACATGACACCCGTACAAAAAACGCACCCCTCTCCTTTGCTTTCAAAACAAGGATCCACAGTTTGGTTAAAATCTACTGAAGTGTTTCGTTTCTGGTGCACCCCAAGTTTATTCTGTGGCACACAAAAGTGCCTCGTATACATGTGCGTCAGAAGAAGGCAATCAATGTAATAGGGCAAAAAATAACTACAAGAAATAATTATTTCCCTACATTTTCCTTCGTCCCTCGTGGTATGTTGCGACAGTTCATCCTTCATTTTGTTCGCACTGTAGGAAAATCCAGCGAGTGACAGACGAAGGGGCAAGAAACAGGGCAAGAAGAAAACAAAGGAAGAGGAGTCGCGACGAAGCTCCGAAGATTCTTACTCGCACAACTCAAACACGGAAGATGAGCGACAAAAAGACGACAAGGAAGACAACGGGGAAGAGCAGGGAGAGGAACACAAGAAGGAAGAAGAGGATCGGAAAGAAGATGCAGAGGACAGCCGTAGCTCCAGTGCGCAAAGCGGAAAAATGAATTGTTAATCGTCGCATTCCTTGCCACGCGCATTCTGCAGACATTTGACGGGATGTTCAACAGGATCAAGGATAGGGACAACGAAATACTGCTTTTGTTGTTTTGAATTTTTATCAGCGTCTTTGTGGCCAATTGTGTTGATCATGTTGTCTGGTCGTGTTGACAGTGTTTCCATTGGAATCTTACTTGCAGTTTTTGTTGGGGGTGATGGGAGGGGGAGGTGAATATCTGTTGTTGGAATGGACATACATGTGTAGAATGTAAAATCCGCATGGCGGGGCTCTCAAAGCAACTTTGTGATACAGAAGACAGACTACTTTTGTTTCCGTTTTTTTGTTTTGCCTTTTTGCAGCACTTTCGACGAAAAGGAAAAACGAAGTGGTTTGTCTGAAGCATAATGTGTCGTTGACTGACGTGTTCGTGGTAAATCTGTGGTCCTGTTTGTGTATTGATTGTTGATCCTTTCAATTTCAGTATTATCAATCTTGTAATCGATCTTTGTGCACTATGGATTGCAACTGGCAGATAATCAATTTCTTCACTGTTGGTTCTTGTGGAAACGTTGACATATTTTTTGCCATTTATGTGTTGCCATCGGTTTTACAGTGTTTGTTTATTGGTTCAAATCTTCAGCGTGTTTTCATGTGGGTGTTGCATCTATAGGCTCTCAGAAAAGAAAAATCAAATTCTGAAAGAATGCACATGAGCAGAAAACGCACACTGACATTGCACACACAAGTGTTGTATCTCCTGACTTATGAAAACTGGTACTCGTGTAATGTTGTACACTCATTTTGTGCAGAGATTGAGTGAATGGTAAAACTCGAACTCCAAACATGGGATCAACTCTCATGCCAGAAATGGAAGTTTTTTCTGGATGTGTCTGCAAAGGTGACACCAAAAAGTTGTGTTTTTTTCCGAGACGGCCGTTTTCTCACAGCTCCGTTTTGGGTTTTTTCCATCAAAAAAAGGAAACACAAAGTTCCACTCTGATTTTGGCCACAGGGACTGCAACATGTTTCCCAGTTTCCAACAGGCCTGGATGTGTGAAAAGCATCAGCCATTTCCAGACCACTCACAACACAACAGTTTTGGACATGAACACCTCAATGTCTTACTTGGCAATTGTGCAGAAACACGATTCCACTGTTGAAACAGTATTTATCGACTTGTGTAATGCATGGATGTGAGGAAATAAAGCAAACAAATATTTGATGAATTTGTCGATTGATTTTCTCCCTCACCTGTAGAAGCGGTGCAATAACGCGGCACTAAAACACGTAGTTTACTACAGAGAATTTATTTATTGACAGCTTTCATGTTCTCAAGTTGTGCGCTTTTCAGATCCGTTTTCTGCTGCTAAGTTCAAGTTGCCAAAATGTAAGAAGTTCAGAACAGTTACAGATTGCCAAACAAAATTGATAATCTCAACGTAACAAACCAAAGGGGGAAAATTTTTCAAAAAACACGTTCACGTCTTTGTTGAAGAGTTCAATTTATTTTTTTTCTGTCTCAAGCTGCATTGAGGTCGCGTATTTTTTCACCCCCCAACTTCTTCATATCAACAGATGTTGCAGTAAAATTAGATCAAGGATGTGCTGTGGTACCACATTTCTTTTTTCAATTCGTAAAAATATCACAGACAGCTTGTATGGAAGGTTGTTTGTTCCTCCATCTAATTTTGCGTTGATAATCCAAAGATGAACGGAGCAAAAGCCGAAAACAATCCAGCGGTTTCCCCAACGAAGAGATGTTGAGGAACGTGGAAACCGAGACCAGAATGCAGCTGAATGACGTTTGCGGCCCGAGAAGGAAAAAGTCTAGCAGTGATTTGAAATACTGGAAGACAAAAATTTCTGTGAACATCCAAGAAGTTGTCACTGACGAATTTACGCCTTTCTAACAAATGCAACATTGAACTGCAGCGTTTTCGCATGTACAAATGTAAAACTAGAATAAAATCTAAAAACGGTCAAAAAAACAGCGATGATTTTGTAATCTCAATGGCATTACGATACACAGAGCACCAACCATTCATGGCATGGTAAGAATAATGCGTTTGCATGAGTCTGAAATTTTGTCCTGATGTACGCAGCACCATGAATATTCGTTAATTCCACATTCTACAAACACGCAGAGGCCCAAAATCACACCCAACAATTTTCAGCATTTTTTTTCTCGCCAAAGAAACGACTTTTCGCGGCCGGAAAGGCAAGTTTCTTTTTCAAAGAGATGAGTTTGTTTCTCGTTCTTTCAACCTTCGTCAAAATTTCGAGGTTCACGGAGGTTCCAAAATGCAAGAGACTTGAGAGCTCAAAGTTTGACCGGGTGTGATTTGGGCACGCAGACATGAACAGACAACACAGACACAGACATCAACTAACAATGGTCAAATACAAAAAACAATTTTCCACAAAGTCAATGACGACTTTCTGCAAAATTGCTTTCATTTTCCGCAAAACATCACGACAACAAACAACACGACTGAAAACAATGTTCCGAACATTGCGTGGTAGTTCAAAAACATTGTTCCAGCTGCACACAGATTGACGCATCCAAAACACAAGACATCCACAACACGAATAGGACAGACGCACAGGACGGCACAACACAGAACTCACTAACACATGATCTAGACATCAAACAAGTAATAACGTTCGGTGTTTTCTTTCCAAGTTTATCCGAAGGTGTTGTGCGATGGTATCAATGTGGAATTATTGCCTCGGATACACACGATGCAGCGTGATATTTTTTGCCGCAAGCTGCCGGCCTTGATGGTCTCGGGGCGCGGCTTGACGAACTGGTCGCGGCGGTCGACGACGCTGAGCCAGAAGCTGAGCGTCGTCGCGTAGTAGTTGCACGTGCCGGTGCCGTGGCACTCGATGAACGGCGACGCGCGGAAATCCTCCAGGCACGACCCCGGGGACTGCAGCGCCTGCCCCGTGCCCTCCGCGCCCGCGCCAGTGTGCTGCAAACAGTAGCGTTTATCAGCATCAGTCAGCATCGAAGCCGCGCTGCCATAACTACTCAGGGGTGGGGTCATGTGCAGCAACAAAGATGACGGCAACGGAACTCGGAAAGAGCGCCTTGCCAGCTGAGAGCAGCACAGCGCGGCCAAAAGCAACTGTGGACATTTTAGTTTTGTTGCAGCAGGAAATCTCACGCTCTTGGACTGTTCTTATCTGAGCCTGAGAAGTGTTTTTTTTTTTTGCGTGCTGTCGCGCGCAGGGGTGGTCCTCTAATCCAAGGAGTCAAAATCATGTGGATTTCCCACAAACCGGGTTGTTTCAGGGAAAATCAAGAGACGGGCCCTTTAGTTCTTAACCAAAATTATGGACCCGCACCTGTTTTGAGCTGAAATAATCTGAGTTCTTGGTATCAGACGACGGAGATCAAAGCAAAGAATTTGGCCGCTTTCCTTGCATTTACACTCACCATTGCAAAGCTGTAGCCGATCCACAAGTCTTTCCATCCTCGCGGACACTGTGGCACTGTTAGACTTTGACTGTGCAAGGCCATGATCTGCAACAACAGAACATTGGTAATCTTTGCTCTGACATTGTCCAGAGATCAAACTCGCCAGTAGGAGTCACGACATGTGGCATGTGCCTTTTTCTCAGAGTGGTGGGGTGCTACAAAAATGAGAATCTCAAAAGGTTCAGCGGGAGGAATGGGAGAGGAATTCGAATGAACAGAGGGGGCGAGAGCATTTGAAAGTATGGTATGAGGAGAGACACAACTGTCTTGTCTGCGTGTGTTCTGCTTATCAATGTCGAGGCGGTGCGGCCTACCCCACTCCAGCATATTTTCAAACGGGGGGAGGGATTCATGACAACAACAACAACGACGACGGCAGTGTGAAAACGAAAGAAACTTTTCCTCACCTGGGAGGGCGCCTCGCACACGGAGCACCTGCTGATGAAGGGGCGGACCTGCTCGCCGGACACCGGGTTCATCATGGGCGTCATGGGCTCCGGCGTCGACAGCCAGTAGCTGTAGTCACTGCGCGACGCCACCGTGCACCGGTTGTTCAGGTTGCAGAACATGAACGGCATCGTGCTAAACCTCTGCAAACAGCTGCCGCCAGAACCTACAACACACTCGGTGTTCATTTTTCTAATCTTAATTTTTCTTTTTTACATTTCAAGCTCACTTGATTTCCTCCTCTGGTGTTCCAAAAAAAAACAAAAAAAAAAAACAAACAATAAACAACAACAACAACAAAAAAAAACAAACCCAGTTTCCCCATGGATGGGGAAAATGTCTTCATTAGGAGTGTGCACATTGTAGGGGCAACTGAAATGCCCCTGATTCACGTTTCTCAACACGCGCGAACATGATTTTATCTCTGAACACATGAAGACAGAACGTGTCAGAGTAAGAACTGAACGTTACCGAGGTCCTGCCCCGCCGCCCGCTCATTGCCCTGCACGAACAGCAGTGAGTATCCGTCCCACATCTTCTCCGTGCCGGATGGGCACAAGGGCACTCGCGTCGTCTGACTGTGCCTGCAGGTCCAAAACAAACCTGGCTTTGTAAACTTCTCAACAAATTCAAACGCCGCGCGACCAACCACCCCGTGGGCATAGGGGAAGCAAATTTACAAGTGACGAAAAATGATATCTGTTGGTGGAACATTGTTTTTCAGATTCTCAAATCGGTTTGCTGAGGTGACTATTGTCAGAGAATTTTTGGTGTCCTGACCTTGTGAAGTACCACCCAGCACTGCCGCCCATTGGTCCTGGGTTTCCTGGGCCTCCCGCGGGTCCTGCGAATCCAGGGGGTCCGGGCAGACCATCCGGCCCGCGCAGGCCTCCCAGCCCGGGCTGCCCCTTGCGCCCGGGGAACCCAGGAGGTCCCGGAGTGCCCCTGAAGCCCTTGTCGCCCTGCAGTCCGTTGATGCCGTCGAGGCCCGGCAGCCCCAGGGTACCAGGCCGCCCCGGTAGACCCGGCAGTCCGTCCCGGCCTGGAATACCTGGTGGACCTGCGATGACACGTTGGGGCCGCCGTCCTGGCTCTCCCTTCTGTCCGCGCAACCCTGTTCAGGAAAACATCAGAAGAATAGGTCAGGTTGCCCTCATTGGTCAGATCTTCACTCCGTTCAGATCTGCTCAGGAATGTCTTGCTCGTGTGACTGATGAAGTTCTTGCCGACGGGACACACGCACAAAAGTTGGCACCACTGGACGGCAACAAAACTGTCTGGAATTAACTTTCTTTTCTTTCTGTCTAGCTTGTGCACCAAGCACCACATGGAGGATTGAGCAAATGTCATAAATTTAAAGAAAACGACCAAGGGAAACGGCCTTTTTAGGCGGCCCTACAAACAGAAACATCCTCACAACTGAAGTGAAAACTCCAAGAGAGATGAGGCCCAATCCACACTGGACGCGAGCACGCAAATCCTTTTTTCCAGTGTGAACAATCTCATTCACTGCAGCAGGTTCCATTTGCTTACGCTTGTGTCTGCTCGTCCTGTGACAGACTGGGCCTGAGGAATCTACTCACCCCCGGGGCCTGGACCTCCCGGAATGCCGGGTCTGCCTCGCTCCCCTGGGGTCCCGGGTTCACCAGGCCGTCCGCTCTGTCCGGGCAAACCTGGCAGACCGTAGTCTCCCTTGGGTCCTCGGAAACCCTGCAATCACAGAGGCAAAATACCGGTAAGATCTCGTGTGCACTGACGTGGAGTTCCAGGACGTTCCAAGCTTCCAAGCCACATTTCACTTTGTCTCCTCGAACTCTGCGAAGACCCACTGACCATAACATGCCTCTGTTGGCTCTCGCGCAAAACGCAAGACACCACTGTCTTCAGAAAGTTCAATATGCCCAAGGAAACACAAAACACCTTTTCCTTCAAATTTGACGCCACTTTTGTCAAAACAGAGACCAGACAGCACGGGTTCAACACAAACATGGGAAAATGTAACCTGTCCATGTTCTATTTTGTCTCGGTTAGAAACACACCTCGAGCGTGAAAAGAAGTCAGACTGGAAGAAAGGCCCTTTCTTCAGTCTCAAACAACGCCTTGACGACGAATAGAAAGAGGGACAGGAACACTCCACAAGCACAACACGCATACGTACGTTTCCGCCATCAGGGCCTGGGAGGCCTCGTTGTCCCGGGTTTCCGGCGCGCCCCGGGGCCCCTGGGTCTCCTTTTTGTCCTGCCAGTCCGGGCAATCCTGAGCGTCCGGGCTCACCGCGCTGTCCGTCCAGTCCTGAACACAAAGAACAGTGTGAATCACACAACGCCCTGGCTCTGCATGCTGGGCGTCACATTGAAAACGCAGATCGTTGAGGAAACAAGCTCACTGGTATTCTGTGAGCTTACTGAATTCCTCGCTCTTCTTGAGCGAATTCAGCACATATATATTACATTGCAGCGACAAACCAGGCGAGTGTCAGTCAGTGCCCGCAAAAGGATTTTATTACATCCCAACCCAGTCTGATGCGCGCTGCAATTTATGCTGTCAGTTTCCATGGTTCACATTGCACCCTCCCGTGAATGATGGCTTCTCTCTTTGCTTCCTACATTGTTTATCTTTCCTTGATTTTCACTTCTTTCCGTTAACTGTACCTGGTAGTCCGTCGAGGCCAGGCCGTCCAGGTGTTCCTGGTTCACCCTGTCGTCCGTCGAAGCCGGGCACTCCAGCCTCTCCCTTAGAGCCGGCCCGGCCGGGATTGCCTCTGTCGCCCGGCAGCCCCTTGAGGCCGGGCAGACCCTGTCGTCCAGGATCGCCGGGGAACCCCTTGGGACCGGCCAGAGCTGCAAACAGAGATGGTATATAATCATTTCCTTGTCCCTCCAGCAGCACAGGCGCTTAGTCGCTTTTGGCACATTTGACACATGTTGCACTTGGTTGGCAACTATTTTGTTTTGCGAGAAGGTTATATATCATGTCTACCAAATGGTTTTGATAAGTTTCGAGACGCTTTCGTCTCAAGCCTGAGGAAGAAGTTCTGTACCCATTTTTCTTGGGCGCTTTTGTTTTGATTTGTTTTTGTTTTTTTTGCTTTCTCCGTGCGCCAACCCCCACGTTTCAACAGCTGCAGAATTTACAAACGACAACTGCGAAATCAATTTATGGACATTTCACTTTTACTTACGGAAAGCTGGAGTGTCTCCTGTCAGACCAGGTCGACCTGGATCTCCGGGGAAACCTACAGAGAGGCATGTGTTAATAAATTTAAAACTATCGACAAACAGGGACATCACGAAAACGAAAACTGAACTCATTCACTGGATTTTCGTCCCCCATATCACCCATTTCTCGCACTTGCAGCTAATCTGTTATTGCACACGCTCTGCTCAAAAATACCATTGTCTTGGGAAATACGATGGATTCCAGCTTTTCAGACGCTTCCCCTTGGTCTGTTTTGTCAACCAGCGTTACCTTTGGCTCCCGGTGTGCCCGGGCGTCCTGCAGTGCCGTCCAGCCCGGGGTCGCCCCTCGCGCCCTTGACCCCGGGGAATCCCGGCAGCCCCGCGGCTCCCCTCGCACCGGGTCCGCCGTTGAAGCCGCCCTCGCCCGCGGCGCCAGGGTTTCCCTTCAGACCCGGTAGACCGGGACCTCCAGGCAGGCCATTGCGACCAGGCTCACCCTTCTGACCCATGAGCCCTGGCACACCCGGTGATCCGTCCTGGCCCGGCAGGCCAGCGCGTCCTGGCTCACCACGCCTGCCTGGCAAACCGGGTACACCCTGCAAAACAGTGATTCCCTCAGCAAAACAAAACAGGCCCCGTTTCCTAACAAACCAAGAAAGCAGGGCCGGTGGGTTTTTTCCAAGTGAAAAATGAAATCTAGTGAAGATAGTGCAGCCTCTAGAACACAGTGAACTACTCTGGGGTTGTGACTAGATGGTGGCTTGACTGTTGTCCTGACTTCTACTGAGGAGACAGCAAAACGCAAGTTGCACGTTTTCGTACACTCAATGATCTGTGAGGGTTGACATCTGGAAAACGTTCCAAGTGACTTGCCAGAGACAGAAGGGGGTAGGGGTTTTCTTACCCATATTTTTGGCTTTTGTCATGCACACAACATAAAACCTCATTGGCGCTGGAGCAGTCGTCTCGCTGGGCAACTCGACGTTAGACGTATACATGTGACACTTGACACGAACATCATTTAGTTGTAAAACAAAATCATGTTCGCAGACAGATTTGGTCCAGAAATATTGAGAATGACGCGAATCTTATTCATGCAGAGATACGTACAAGGGGGCCTGGTCGTCCTGGGATGCCGTCCAAACCAGGATCTCCTGGTAGGCCTTTGAGGCCTGGACCGCCTGGAAGTCCATCTAGACCTGGGTTGCCAGGGAATCCCGGATCGCCACGGCGACCCCGAGAACCTGAAAGCCGAAGGTCACACTCGCCGTTATTTTCAGCTGACAAACAAGTTAGGACTCAGCCACAGTTTGCGTTTGTTGCGTGTAATTTTTGCCACATTCGTTTCTGATGAACCTGGAAAAAATTACTTGTGCGATCTCAAACTTTGTCCAGTGTGGCTGGGCCCTAACAACCAGGCTATTCTCACCACACTACAATTGCAGATTCTTTGCACGTTTTTGTTTCAAACAACCCTGAGGATACCTTGAGCCGCCATGGCTTCACACACAAAGAATTTTGCACCTTGGCAATGCGAACTGTGCTTTCTTTGATATCCTTTCAAGGAGTAGGCCTATTCTCAGGTCGCAAAGTGCCACAGGGAAACGCTTTATTAATCTAAAGGAAATGCCCCATTTCCCACTGCCAGTTGGCCTCGGCCTGAACGTTAGGAGGCATGACAACATCACAGTGTGGTCGTGGTTGTGGTTGTGTGTGGTGCGCACATTTCGTGGCCAGGCTGCTGAGTTTTGTTGCGAGAAAATAAAGCGGAACTTACCTTCAGATCTCTGTGAGCAAAACACACGCACACAGTGAAAGCGTACTGCGCCCAAAGGAAAATGCAGAGAGGGGAGATCTAACCTCATTCATTCCTCACTTCCATGTTCTATCATTTACTCTCCTCGCAATGTTCACAGGCACGAAATCAAGTGGAAAGCTACGTATTGACAAAGCTGAACAGTGACGTGGGCGGAGAGAAGCTGGTGCGATGTACTTTGCACGTAAAAGCAAAAGGCATGAACAGTTCAATTTTGAAAAGTGCTGAACTTGAAGGAACTGCACGTGAAAAAAATAAAAGCAACAAAAGAACTGAGCTGAAAGCAACAATGACAAAGACATGCTTGAATTTGACAATTTGTCGAAAAAATTGTTTGCTGCCTTCGATGATTTGATGCCTGTGTAAATACCTCGTCTTGACCCTTATCATGTGATGTAATTGAGCAGCTGTCCTACCTGGCAGACCCATGTTACCCATGAGACCCTTCGGTCCGGCTGGACCTGGTAGACCCGCGATGCCTGGTCTTCCTGGTAAACCTTTCTGTCCTGCAACACCAAAACAGAACTGGTAAACTTCAATTTCCGCCTTGAGTTGAACACAGATCTTCAAACTTGACACAGGAACAGAACAGCAGAAGCAAAGCGGAATTCAATTTTATCAA
>JAAUYG010112253.1_pt1 | contig 12304 bp, 4 predicted proteins | sample 7278091 | NCBI WGS metagenome assembly JAAUYG01 (sample SAMN14350201, study PRJNA611818) | marine sediment metagenome | isolation source: surface marine sediment (0.6m) | place: French Polynesia: Moorea | collected 2018-08
ATCATGGCAAGTCAGAATGGCCACTGTGATGTGGTTAAATTGGTGCTAGAACATAAAGCCAAGACCGATGAGCCTGATACTGATGGGGACACACCGCTGATCATGGCAAGTCTGAATGGTCACTGTGATGTAGTGCCACTATTACTAGAGGCTGGAGCAGCTGTCAATGCCGCTAATGGGAAAGGGTGGACAGCTCTAATGCTGGCATCACAAAATGGCCACTGTGATATAGTTAAACTGCTGGTAGACTACAGTGCAGAAATAGACCAAGGCAATCATAGTGGTCGAACAGCCCTTATGCAGGCAAGTCAGAATGGCCACTGTGATGTGGGTAAATTGCTGCTAGAACATAAAGCCAAGACAGACCAATCCGATGATACTGGGGACACACCACTGATCATAGCAAGTCTGAATGGTCACTGTGATGTAGTATCACTATTGCTGGAGGATGGAGCAGTTGTCAATGCTGCTGATGGGAAAGGGTGGACAGCTCTAATGGCAGCATCACAAAACGGCCACTGTGATATAGTTAAACTGCTGGTAGACTACAGTGCAGAAATAGACCAAGGCAATCATTCTGGTCAAACAGCCCTTATGCAGGCAAGTCAGAATGGCCACTGTGATGTGGTTAAATTGCTGCTAGAACATAAAGCCAAGACAGACCAATCCGATGATACTGGGAACACGCCGCTGATCATGGCAAGTTTGAATGGCCACTGTGATGTAGTATCACTATTGCTGGAGGATGGAGCAGCTGTTAATGCTGTTGATGGGGAAGGGTGGACGGCTCTGATGTCAGCAGCACATAATGGCCACTGTGACATAGTTAAAGTGCTGATAGACTACAGTGCAGTTGTCAATGCTGCTGGTAGGAAAGGGTTTACAGCACTAATGGCGGCATCAAATAACGGCCAATGTGCTGTGGTAAGACTGTTATTAGAGTCTGGAGCAGATGTTAATGCTGGCAAAATGAATTATTGGTCACGAGGTGAGATCACGAGTAAGCTTGTTTATCTTGGTACTGAAGATGAGGATGTTGAGTCTGTAGTAAGACAAGGCGACGGCTCCACACCTTTACTGTTTGCATGTGGATCAAATCATTGGGGTGTTGTGGAGGTGTTACTAGATGCTGGGGCAAATATTTTACATAGCAACAAAATAGGCGAGAATCCGTTAATGTATTTCAATCATACCCTTTGGCCAGTAGCCCAGCAGCAACAAAAACTAATTTTAGCTGAAACGAGCACTCACTTACTAGAGTGTTCTCCATTTGGAACCATGCCATTGTCAGACTTCCTTATGGCCTCTGTGGTATACAATCAGTCTCTTTCACTCCCCATAAAAGGTCCTGTACCAGAAATCATAATGGAGAACTGTTTGTATGGGTTCTTGCCAGACAGGTTTTTTGATAGTATCAAAGCAGTAGGGTCCGACCTACCAACTCCATACTCAGGTATAGAAGGAAAAATTGCCTTACATACCGTGGGCACAGCAATCACTTGCAAGGCTCCAAATGATATCATACAATGGAAGGGGGTACACCTTAGAGCTGGATTGATGAATATGTTGAGGCAAACTGCACTGCATCTTCTAGCAATGGAGAACCATTATATTTCGAGAAGCTGGATGGTTCTGAGACTTTCTTCAATGATAGAGCAGGGGTATTCTTTCTCCGATTGCGATATCAATGGCCGTACCTCTTATCACATAGCGTGCATTTGCCGGAATGGGCAATTTCTCCTGTGCGCAAAAATGCTTGATCCGAATTTTATATATAATATGAACATTCGGGATAATGTACAGCAAAGGGCAATTGATTATAGCGTGCAATACTGGAGAAACACATCCAGGTCTTCACTGGTTGAATTCTGCAGCATCTTCATTGGTAAGAACTTGTTACATTGTCTCGGCGAAGTTTCACAAAGACAGGCGCTCAATGAGGCTGAATGTTTACAACCAGTGCATTCCACCTCTGACAAATTTGCCCCTGAGAGCCATTTTGTTCATGACATGAGCACATGGAGGCTGCTTTTGACTAAGCGGCGTTTTGCAGAAACCGCATTTGAAAACAGCATGATAAGACACATGTTCCAAGACAGACCAGCAGTAGTTAGATTAGATGTTCAAGACCAAGAGCACAATATAATAACAGTGCTAGGCCTCCTTCATTGCATTGGAAAGGAAATGCAAAAGCAGGACAAGCTATTTGAATGTATTCCCATACTGAAAGGGAGTATACTTGAGCAAACAAAATGTGGTGCGCTGGACGAACTTGATCTGTCAATGAACCTGGTTAACTTTACCGACCAGTTCAAACTTCATCTGACTGATAGTAAGTTTTATGGGTTACAGGGTAAAGTGGAGCAGAAACCCAACTGCAGCAACGATTGTAATTTCCACAGTGTGCAATTTTGTTGTCAATTTTGGTTGCATTTCTTGCGATCACTTCAAGGGGATACTGTTAAAGACTTTTTATGCCAAAATCGTATTGCCATCGAGAGCTGTCACAGAAAACATGGATTCAGTGGGACAATGTTTGTGACATGTGAAAGCCTTGGGACAATGTTTGTGACATGTGACAGCCTTGGGCATATTCCTGATAAAAAGTCAGAACCCATAAGCATCGCTGTCGATGTGATACCTGTTATCAAACTTAAGGAATACTTGTGCCTGCTACATGTACGGCATTATGACAATAAACAAGAGGGTCTTTCCTTTCCTAAAAGACTTGAACTCTCCTCTTCAGAATTAGATTGGAACCTGATGAAATATGTTCCCCAGGAGGTGTTATGTGGCTACACTTTGGTGAAACTACTCCGGTCAATGGCAAAGACATTCCAGGATGACTCCAGCAAAAGAACGTTAACAGCAGACAATATCTTACCATCTTACATGGTTAAATCCAGCTTACTCTGGGTTCTGGATCCAGATGACAAGTTCAGTGATGAGTACAAATGGATCTGCACGGATGAGATATTCCAATCTGAAGAGAGGTCAGCTTATAAGAATGATGTCCTGTACTTATGCAGAAATCTAATTGATCACAGCAGGATCTGCAAACTTTCAAGGCACAAGGATGCCACATCTTGTCTGTCTGCAGATGATGTTATACGATTACAAGAGATTGCAGCTAAATGCGCCAGTTTCAAACTTGATTTATCTGGTAGAGACAGGATATTTCCCTATGTCCTCACGACACAGCGGAACACAGCACATCACTGTGTCCAGAACGGGATCAATGTGGAACAGCTGTGGGAGAAAGTGTACCAGAGGCTGGCCACACAGGGTATACCTCAGGTCAACACCGACGATGACGTCATCTACAACAGGGAGTACTATTCTGAATCTGAACGAAATGTGGTTCTAGACAATAAGATGAGTGAGACCGGTGGGTATCCAAAATATATGGAGCGTCGCTTTCTGGGGGAAGATACAGATCCAGAACGAGAAAGCTATCCAGATATCAGTCTGGAAATGGCTAGAAAATGCCGCGTGTGGGCACTGCGTGCACTGAGGCTGATTGTGCTACTTCTCAAAGACAAAGAAGACATTAAGAATTACTACCTGCCCCATCAGTTGGTAAACGCCCGTGATGTAGATTTAACTATTGGGCTTTGTGAGGCCTTTATAGCTCTTCTGTCATAAAGCAACAAAAGTGAAACTCTCAACTATGGGAAGGCTGCATATATCTACTATCAGACTTGTCAATACACTCTCAACTATGAGAAAGCTGCATATAGAACAATGAATTTACAGTGGTGCGTGGCATATCTGTAAGGCGTACATCTCCCAGTCTCTAGCTGTTTACTATTATCTGTCTTAGAGGTGCAAAAGATATCATCCCCTGTTTTTAAATTGGCACAAATGACAGTATGCGCACCCATGCGTGGATAGGAGTGACTGCATTGTATCTCTGACTGGAAATGTAGCTGTTCGTTGCCAGCGTTATATGTGTGTAGGTTCCATTTACTGACTGATATTGGACATGGAAAAATTATATTGGCCGGGTTAGAACTATTTAAGGACATATGGTAGTCTTTCACAGATTTTTTTTTTTTTTTTTTTGCTTTTTGCCATATCTTCTTGATGCATTACAGGGCCAGCTGTGTAGGACTGGTGGATAGGTTGTGCTAGTTTTTGTGATGAGGTTGGGGTTTTAGAAACTGGCTGGGAACTAACTGTAGTAATAGCAGCATGCACATTTGCTCTGGTCCATGTGGCCTAATATTTGATGCAACCCTTAATTTAGTGAATTATATGTTAGCGCCAATATCACAAACCCTCAATCATTGTACAACTTTGCACTTAAATATCTGATGATTCTTCCCCAAACATTTACTCAATGTGAGGATAAAAGCCATTTGATGGCAAGACAGGAGAAATATTATCCAGTGGTTTATCAGAGAATTTCACTTATCACTACAGTGCTGTGATATTGTTTAATTGTGTTTAGCAATTTTAAAACAAAGTCAAATAAAGCGCTTTATGAATGTCACAATACCTATACCGAAGATGGGTGTCGTGATGTGTAAGTGGAATGCCTAGAATCTTATATCATAGAGAGCTCGACATTCGTTTCCGTAATACTACTATAATCTATAATATGCAGAGCAGCGGTTTAGAGTTTAGACCAAGTGCATTAAGTATGTTATATAATTATACTATTCCCCTTGGTGTGGAATACTGTGCATAAGTATACGTTTAATATAAACTGTAGGTGTTGCAATCACTATTTAAAATACAAAAAAAATATGTTGTGATTAATATTTTGTCTTTATGTAAAAGTCTACTAGAGCAATGAACAATCAATCTCAAACCTCATGTCTTAGTTATTTCTTTTGAGGGATGATAGATCTATGGTGAAAATGTAAATATATGGAAAAGCGAACCTTCACTGTGTAGTCACTTTCATGTGCTACGAAATCATCTATTGGTTTGTACACTGTCACATCCTTTTAGGCTCAAATGGATTATGCATTCATATATTAAAATTTTTGTCGTGGTTAAATGCTGTTGCAAATGTCAGCGATGTTACAAATAAAATAAATTACATCTCAAACTCCATTAGATAATGACGTGCGATTGTTGTGCGTCATAAATGAGGATGTTACGATATATACATGTACATTAAAATTGCTGCTGTATACTGATATGTCATTGTTATTGTGTATTACTACTGCGTATGTTACAAATATGTAACCGTATTAGTATAAAACATTTTACGGACTTGTTAACCTGAGTGTTGCCGGATGCATATGCATTAGTTAGAAAGAACTGGTACCTATATATATTTTACATCAGCATGTGATGTAGCTGGAATGGTAAATATGTCTGTTTGGATTATTATTGGAGCTCCAGATGTCATATAGTCGCGTCTGACAACAATAACGTGTTAGAAGTAGGCCAGATAGATTTTGAATATCTGTGTCATCCGTAGTTGTTTGATAACTATTACTGGGTTAAATACCAAATCTGTTAGTTAGAGACCTACAACCAGTATTATTTATGTGATGAAAATGCTAGAAAGGAAATGAGTATACAGCTTAAAGAATATCTTTCAATACGTGACTACATGACTAGTTATCAATCAGACAACTAAATTTGCATCGATCCTGCTATTCATAACGTATTTATTTAATTTTGTTTGACATAGTAAATGTGGGTATGTTCAATGGAGTGTGATTTTTACTTACATGAATATTTCAACACAATAACGACGAAAAAGGTTGACATATGTTAAGCTAATATATTAACATCTTGGTGACGTGGCTTCAATTTCAGTTCTGGTCTTTAAAGTATAAAAAGTGGGTCTGTTGTTATGACCGTTTTACAAGAAACACATACAAACCTACACAAATGCGCATGCTACCGTAGATTTGTTTTTCTTTGTATGACAATGAGCTATGCGCACTCAATCACAAATGCAATGTCTTGTTTCTTCCCTGGAGGATGATATACGTAGGTAGAAAATGTAAATATAACAAGACAGACTTTTACTGTACCGTCAGTTTCATCTACAAATGTATGAAGGTGTGTACATTGTATTCCATCATTTTGAGTATTTGCCGTTTTGCGTATCCATTGTACTTAAGGTATATGTGTTCGTGATTGTAACGCTTTTTGGAAATATCACAAGCAATAAAAGTGTAGTAAATTATTATATGAAACGAATTAAGTAACCATTTGCCACATGGGACGGTTGTACATGATAAATGAGATTGGTAAGATGTAAAATATGTTTTGTAAAGGGTTATCAAATGTGATGTGTCTTTGTTGTTGTTATTGTCTGATGCTACTCTATGTCAAAGAGATATAACTCTTTAGTATAAGCCATATATATGACTTATACATCAGTGTGGTATTAGATATTTATATGTTATATATCAAGAAGCTGCAATTACACTCTTTTTATATGATAATGCGCAATAATATTAAGTGTTGTTGACCTAGATTATTATTAGTACACTAAATGTCACTAGGAATGCCTGACAAAGATGACATACTGTGGCAGCAGATATACTTTGAATATCTTGGCCATTTCATTAGCATGCTACATATATTGACGTTGCTGGTCATGTAATAACAGGCATAAATGCATGTGGAAACTGAAAATATAACATGCTAGACATTCGCCATATCCTCAGTTTCTTCTGCGAATGTATTTGAGCACAGTATATTCCATCATTTTGGGGATATTTGCTTATTTGTATGTGCATTGTACTTAAGGTATATGTGTTGGTTATTGAAATGCTGTTTGAAAATGTTGCAAATACTAAAATGTGATAAACGAGTATGTGAAAAAATATTAATCATTTACCATAAATGACGATTGTACATAATAAATGACACTGTTACGATTAAAAATGCCAAAAAGAGCTTCAATGGCCGGTGTGCTTTGCTGCTGCTATTGTGTGATGCTACTTTATGTCACAGATATAAACCATTTAGTAGGAGACACCAATCAGTGTGGGTTATTGTGGATATATATTAAATTTCAAGAACTGGTACCTATACTGTTTTACGCGAACATGCAGAGAAATACTAAATGTTGGCTTGGATAATCGGCACGCCAGTTATCTTTAGGAGTGGTTGATAATGATGACACATTAGAAATACCCCGGTATGCCAGAAATACTTTGAACATATTTGCCATCTCATTGTCATTTTAATAAATATATATTGACGGTTGCATGTCATACAATAAGAGGGAGGCTAAAATTATTACGGACCTATTTCCTGCATTAATCTTGTAGAGAAAGCTGTAGAAAGGCTTAAAAGATATCTTTATTTAATACACCACTCCATCACTACTAATTGGTCAGCTCATTTCTGACTTACAGAAATGATTTAAGGCTAAAAGCATGAGAGATTATTCATTCAACTAAGCTATGTGGCATACGTGATAATGGGTTGACAAATTCATGTATAAATATGAATAATAGTGCAACAAAATAGTGTGCAATAATTGCGCCTGGAACGTTGTCCGCATCTTCAGCTTAAGCAAAGGTTCTGGGTTGGTTGGGTTGGCGTCAGAGAAAGGTGGGACTTTTTATTATTATTGTTATAACTGCAGGTGTTTAAGGACCAATGTCACAGTATACCTAAGGGACCATTTCAATGCCGCATCTGTACTTATAGTACTAGCCGTAATGAGGCTTGTAAACAGTCACTAGTTTATATGGGTTCTGTAAGAGTGAATAATGTGTCTTCTTGTTGAAAATGCCCAAACAGTCAAGACATTTTCAAGAAACATTACCAGATCAGATCAAGTGATTGAACTGTTTTATTTTTATTGTGTATGCCGTTGTTTTATATTTGTTTTTGCTTGGTGCTGGAATAGAATACAGATTTCTTCCCCAGCCCCTAAAAATAAAATATTGGAATACATTGCTAAAAATACTCTGAAACGACGTCTTGTTTTTGTTTTGCACAGTGTGCAAAATAAATCACAATAAATCACACAATAAATCACACTTGACATAATACAATAGGGTATTCACAAGATATAACGCCTTTTTTAATTAGACTATTTCAGCTCTGCTTGTGTTTACACAGCAGAGTTGCTGCCATGGTGCAGGCGTCCGTCCTTTGTCGTCCAGCATCAGTCCATTCACTCATCAGGTCTCCCGAAGAGTGATACATGGATTCTGTTCAATTTTTATGTAAAGCTAACTGTCCGCCATATCCCCAGACCGACTTTTTTGTTCTTTTTTATTAACACGGGGCTCTATAGAGCTAAACGTTCAAAATGTACAATATCTTGAAAACGGCTGGCAGTACGGTGAAAGATGAAAATTGCTCCGGGGTATAAAAATATGCATATAGAGTGTACATTTCAGGTGAAACTCTATGAGGTCAGTTTGGGGTCATCCAGTGTACTGGATTTCCGATGTTAAGATTTTCCAAAGGCTACTTCGAGAGTTTTCGTTCAATTTCAACCAAAGTTTATGAAAAGTATAGTAATTGGCCAGTGTGAGACACAAGCCATCTTTTTTTTTTTTTTTTTTTTTTTGGCAATCTGCGAAATATTTAAATAATTACTTTGAAGATAAGTCACCTCAGCTACATTGACAATTAGCCATAAGCCTGCCTTGATATCATCTTTCAATATGTCACGCAGAATACCTGGGCCTCTTTTAAGTTGCGGCTTGTGGTGTGGAATAACCAACTGGGGAAATTCAAGGAAGTTAATAACAAGGGAATAAAACCATGTGAGAGGGGTTTAAAGCAAAACAACGTTCCTTCATATTTACCTTCAATTACACTGTGACATATGGAATGACATAGGCTGTAGACACATGTAGAAGAAAATCAGAAGAAGCAGTAAAAGTGTCAAGTGTTTCGTGATTATGACACTTACGCACTATGTTCGTGTACTTGTATGAATGATCGCTACTAATAGGATATATGTTTGTGTATAAAGCACATGGATAAGAACATGAGAATCTCCGCTATGTTTCATTTAAACCACTCTGACATTTAGATTATATCAGGAAAAACATGCGTTTGCTTGCAGTTCCTTTCTGAATTATTGCTTTCAAGGTTTATCGTCTCTCATAAACCTCCACATTAAACACCAAGCTTAACCAAGCTAAAAATTACGTATAGGTGGAGATTGAGTAAGCATATACTGAACAGCAATTCGTGATTTTAAAATACGAGTTGACACAAAGTGACTCGTTGTGACTGCCTGCTGCTTTGGTTAATTGACGATACTTAGGCCAACACTGTTCTTACTAATGGCTAATTGTCAATGAAGCTGAGGTTGAGGTGACTGATCTCAAAGTATTTTTAAGTACTCTTTCGGGGGAATTCTAAAGAGATCATTGAAAATATAAAATTATTCACGTTTGGACATGTACATGTTATCATATCCGCTCGTAATAGTAGTTATTAAGCACACAAGGGTCAAATAAATATGTGCACGTGCAGTACTCTCCTGTTGTCCCATGGTCTTTCAGCACGACGTGTCATTAAATGGTTCCATAGTTTTGAACCCAATACTTTTTATGGCAACATCATATATCTGATAGTTGCGTTATGACAATCAACTCTGCGTACGCGTATTTCTCCAACCAATAACTAATATACAATATAGCACAACATAGCAACTATGATACAGTACAGTACTTACAGTATGTAATAAAGTTGTGAATGGGGTGCAGGACACCGAGCTAAAGTAGGGCAAAGAAAATAAACATATAGTAAATTAAAAGTGCACAATGAGATGAAAATTATTCTAATCAATGAACAGCGAGTGTCACTGCCGTCTGCATCATCGCCTGGTGTATTCCGTCTGAAGAGTGGATAGCCGTTCCCGCCTATACATACACTACGACCCCGATCGCCGGCGATCCCCGGTGTCTCCTGTCCTGCCGACCTTGACGTCCAGCTGTCCCAGGTCTAAACCTGCAGGGTCCCGGATATTGCCAATCCTGATCCACGGCGATATTCCCAGCAGTAGGTATACTTCAGGCTTCTTACGGCTTTCAATTTCCACTTCTCTCAGACAGAATTCCTCGGCTGTTACAGCGCCTCGTGCTGAAACACTCAGTTGATTGTGCAAACTATAAACGAGTGGTTGTTGTTGTGTTTCTCAATGATATGCTGCTATATGACGTGCCGCTAGCTATACAGTTAGACCCGTTATAAACTATATTTACAGCCTGATAAGGCATGGGTGTGTAGAACAGAGAGTTACTTGGGGTATGAGAGGTTACAGTGACGTTCTATACACTCATGCCGCTTACATTACAATGGCTTACAGAACTATGGCATACAGTAAGTACATGCCATGTCTTACAGTACAAGTACCAGAGCTTACAATATCTCGGCTTATACGGTTTACAGTAATAAGACTTACAATGTAATGGCTTAAGATAAGATAACATTTATTTAAAGTCTCTTCAGTATTAATTACAGACGTTAATATAAGTACTGTTGCCCAACATGAGAAATTAATGAGATGAGAATGAGTTGAAGTGTGGGCCGAGTTTTGAAATGAGCATGCAAAGTCAGATAAACAAGAAAGACCGCTGGGACAGCGGAAAACCCCGCCTGCCACCAAACTTTCTCATGCGACATTAAGATTAATATGAAGTACTACTGGCAACAACAATGTATATATGTTCAATCACTCAAAACATGAGTAAACTTTGACTCTGACCTTTCAAGGTCACTCATGTTCATATCACATGATGCAATTGGACTAAATTTAATAGCAATATATGGCCAAATTTGGTCCTTTTATGGGCTATAAGGCATCGAAATCTGAGTGACCTTGAATGGTCAAATTCGAGGTCACTCAAGATCAAATGTGATGGTGTCACTGCAATTCCCATATATGATTTCCTATTAATGGCTAACAGTAACATAGCTCCTAACTAGGCCCCCTTCATGAGATATAAGGCTTGGAATTTGAACGACCTAGAATTTGACCTTTAAGGTCACTCAAGGTCAGATTGCTCGTATTCCTCTTCGTCCAGAAGACGGGTAATATACAGCCCCGTTGGAGTCTTCGCCGCAACAATGTTACCGTTTTCTTTTAATATAATATCAGACTATATCGCCCTAATACCACTGTCGTATTTATAGATGGATGACTTGACAGCATCCCGGAAACCCTGTAATTAGAAGGTGTATTTTGGACTGTTCCATCATGTATGTTGCCTTTCCTTCCTTCTGTAACATTACAACCATGGAGATTTATCTGTTTTCTGTAACGTTCCAAGTTTTTACTGGGTTTTGCATTATCATATTTATGACAAAGCATATTAAAGACAGTAATGACCTTACGGCGACGTTCATTCATATGCGACACCCCCAAGTTTCGAACCTTTCCTTTTAGAGGTGCGTGTTCGTTCACTACATGTTGCAGGAAGGTTTGAAATGATCAATATGATTCTTGTACACAGTCAAACGTTTTCACATATGTGAAATGTACAGTATATATCATACAGTACACTGTTCGCAGCATGCTGTACCATGGCTTACAGTGACACGGCTTACAGTACCACGGCTTACAGTGACATGGGTTACAGTGACACAGATTATAATACCACGGCTTACAGTGACATGGCTTATAATACCACGGCTTACAGTGACACGGCTTACGGTACCATGGCTTACAGTTACATGGCTTACACTGACACGGCTTATAGTACCATGGCTTACAGTGACACGGCTTACCGTACCATGGCTGACAGTGACACGGCTTACAGTACCATGGCTTACAGTGACACGGCTTACAGTACCATGGCTTACAGTGACATGGCTTACAGTGACACGATGAAAGAAGTTACCCGTGTTTCTCTCATTTCCTATTATTTTACTTGTTACAGTAGCGGACCTACGAACTATACACTAAGTATTTCAACAATATAAAGCCAAACGATACTGAAAAATTTCTTCATTGATATAAACCAAGAATGTACAATGTCTGAAAAAAAAACAATGTGCATGATTGCTGAAGTGCCACTCTGTTTAATGTACTAATCGTGGAGATATAGCCTATTTCCAAGGAACTGTGGTGTTAGTGCCGTTGAAGCCTACACTTTGGTTTGAAGTGAAATTAATTGAGCAACGTCAATTAATGGTGGTACAAAATTAAATAATTCCAATTTCCTTGAAATTACAGCTACAAATGTTACAACCCGTATCCGGGTGTGATGATGAATGAGTGTTGAAATAATGTAGAATGGTTCTTTCACGAAGCAAACGCTGTGATGACTATATATGCTAGTCTTTATTGCCATATACATCGGAAAATTTCCTCGCTGACAAAGGCTGTGCTGTAACTGTAAAT
>JAAUYG010159975.1_pt1 | contig 12301 bp, 6 predicted proteins | sample 7278091 | NCBI WGS metagenome assembly JAAUYG01 (sample SAMN14350201, study PRJNA611818) | marine sediment metagenome | isolation source: surface marine sediment (0.6m) | place: French Polynesia: Moorea | collected 2018-08
ACTCCGAAGTTTATTCTTAATAATAAATTTGGTATCTTACTCTGTCTTCTGTTGCTTGTTCAGGAACTCTATTCAAAAGAACCTGGTGGGCTAAATATCGGCCGTAACAATATTCAAACTCTACACTTAGCCCAGCAGCATATCAACCAGCTATATAGTTAAAAAAAATCATTATTTCAAGTTTTAATTTAGTTAAGAGGTACAGTGGTATTTGAGACTTAGATGAAAACTTAAGAACCTGTGTCACATCACCCCTCAGACAGCAGTGAAGAATTCCCTACATTTAAGACCCACCATCAGTGACACCACTCATATTTCCAATATACCGGTACTGGTAAATACGCCTCCATTTTAAGACCACCTTCAATTAAAAACTCTATTAAAATCTATTCTGGCTGAAGGTTGAAGTGGTCTTAAAATGCAAGGATCACTGCATGGGTAAATCTTATTATGCACCAGCATCACAGTTAACCCTCAGGTCTTAACCATTCTTTACTTAATTAATATACAGTGGCCAAGCCCTCATGCTTATAAAGCCACTCCCGAAATAAGAGTGGTGCATTTTTTGTAGCCTAGAAAATTAGGACCATCCTCTGGATGACCAAGAGTTACACACAAATGCTATAACAGTGAACCTTGCATATAAAGAACCCCCTAGGGATCAACAAAATGTGGTCCTTACACACAGCTGGTCTTTATATTCAGGTTCAATAACATGAAAAGTATACCCCCAAGGGGACCTGTAGAATGTGGCCTTTATAAGCAGGTAGTCTTTATATACAGATGGTCTTTAGAGCAGGTTTCACTGTATTATATTGTCCCATAATTAAGACCATGCACATATCCAGAATTCAGACTACAGTGGTCCCTGCGATTTAAGACTGCTCATTTAGCTAGCAAAATATGGTCTTAAATTGAAGGTGGTCTTAAAATAGAGGCATATTTATGCTGAAAATATACAAGTGGTGTTACTGATATCCGGTCTTAAAATGCAGGGAATTAGTACAGAGGGGTCTTAAATTGCAGGGACCACTGTACTTCAGGCTCAACCACAGGTCTTAATGTGGAGGGAGCTGAGTGAGTCCACTGCAAAAAAGTGTTAATGAACAGAAAATGGCTGAAACATTAATTTGCTTCTTGGGCGTATCTCGCCATGTGTCTGAATCTCACCTGATCCCGGTTTCCTAGCAGATGATACAGCAAGGCTAAGCTGTAGGTGATCCGAGTCAGTATCAGCGGAGACACACCAGGCTGATTCTCCCGGATATCATATATAGCGTTCAATACCTGCACTGCCTCGGCTTCTTCTGCCTCATCTGCAATGTGAACAAATGTGGATATACATAGTGGTTCCTGCATTTTAAGACAACCCATTCAGCCAAAAAATATGATCTTAAACTATATGCAGTTTAAGTTGAAGGATATACATTTTTGTACTAAAAATAAAAGGGAAATTATCACTAATGGGCAGTCTTAAAATAGGGGCCATTTTAAAATGGAGGGGTCCTCAATTTTGTAAATTCACACAAATTTATATATCTGTTCTTACTGCAAGGTGTCAACCTGTAAGTCTTATGCCGCTTGTGCCAGTCAATGGACAACTGGCCATCCGACAAGTGAAATGACCCAGACCCCTCATGAGTTCCCTGAACAGGCCTTCAGCGGGACCCAAAAAGGGTGCCTAATGATAGTACAGTAAATAAAGACAAAGACTAAGACTTTGTTTTTTACCCATGTGGAGCCCTAACCAAGCATTAAACGTGGTTTCCAAAACAACAAAAGAGAATCAACTGGCAACCTTTCACTTTCAAATAAGGCCCTGTAAAACTGGACGACAAAAGCAATTAAAGGCCATATCCCATGTAATTCGGAGAGGGGGGGGATACTCCTGACTAGTCGAGGGTTAGATTGTGGTTTGGCACCTCACTGTGAGACTATATAAATTCCTACAAATTTATACGAGACCCAGGCCATGACGCTCTGTTTGCCAGACAGGAACAAGTTAGGTTTAAATGCCTACAAGGCATATGTAGCTACTAGGTAAACAGCTATGTAGGTGAGGTGACTCTCATAATGCTGTCAAAATTCTGAAATGCACTGAATTACCTCAGACTGACTTTAAACACTTTGACCTTGAGATTGACCATTCAAGGTCACTGAATTACCTCAGATTCACTTTAAAAACTTTGACCTTGAAATTGACCATTCAAGGTCACTAAAGTCAAATGTAAGCACAATATTGGACTCCCCATATATGGTTTCCTATTAAATTTTTCATAGTAACATATGGCCTATCTTGACTGTTTTACGACATGATCCTTCAGACTCTGAGTGACCTTGACTTCGACCTTACAAGGTCACTCAAGGTCAAATGTGATAGTGCTGTTGGACTCGCCACATGTGGTTTCCTATTGGTGTTTAATAGTAACACATGGGCTAACTTGACTCCTTTATGGGATATTAGCATTCAAAACTTTAGTGACCTTGACATTGACCTTTCAAGGTAGACCGAGATTGACTGGAAGACTGAGTTGTCTGTTTGGGAGCCTCCAACAAAAAGTTACGCTTACAAGTTATGCTTGGTTGTACCTAACCAATGATTCTCAGCTGGGTCCCACCCACCTGTGATGGTTCAAACATGCATTTTTTCTTTTTATTTCTGTCATTAGGCACCCTTGTTGGGACCCAACTGGAGAGGCATGTATTGGGGGCTGAGGCATAACTGGAGTTGGGTCATTTCGCTTGTAGGATGGCTAGTTGTTCACTGACTGGAGCCATGCAGCAGTGTACGAATTACGCTTTGACACAGATTTAGCTAATGAATTTCAATTTTGTGATATTAGTTTAAACAAGGCTGGAGTTCTTGAAAATACTTAAGTACTTAAGTCAAATTCTTGGCCCATTACATTGTTCAGATCAGCAAAAACTTAGTAGTATTTTCAAGAAGACTGTTCCACATCTATAAGTTTAGGAAGGCATTAATAATGTTACTGGTAAATTAAATTTCAATACTTGACTTCAATACAGTTGTAATGTCACACAAATGATGAATAGTCATTCCACCATAAGACTGGATTTAGAGTTTGGTATGCCAAATAACTGCAGAAGGCTATAAAAAGTCTTTATTTTGCATTCAATTGCCAAAAAGCTGCATAATCAAAGATGTCTTCGATCTGGTTTAAAAGACAATTAACTGTGATCTTAATCGCCCTTGGTCAACATTATCATAATGGATGTACTTATGTCTCAAGCCACCCTAGGGACCTCCAGAGGTCAGTGACCCTTCCAGTGGAGTTAAAGGTACTTGTCGTAACACCACGTCACTGTAAGTAAGCCAGTATACCAATATATGTCAACAATATAAAATTATATGAACAGACGACACTCACCAAGGCCATCATCCTTGGATAAGTCCCCTGCCAGGGGTCCCGTGCTGCTAGCTGAACTTGGCTTCATATTTTTCTTGTCTACCAGACCAAGCAGATGGTCAAACCAAATATCTGTTACCTGGAAAGGAATAATTTATGCAATTATGCCACAGAAGATGATTAATTGTATCACCAAGATGCATGAACGCACTATAATGCACTAATATCACAAATGCATGAATTGCATTAACTATAATTTATACCGGTATGCTTTGATGAACTTGGTCCACTTTGCACTGAGCATTAATTAACTGAGAGACGCATATTAGGTGTGGATCAGTAAGGCAGAAATTAAATGCATCATGAGGTTTCAGAATTCAAGGAACCATTGACTCATGCAATAAATAACCTTGCATGAGAACTTTGATCCAATAAATGACCTTGAAAAGAAAAATCAAAGTCATAAAATTTTTATATAAGGCATGGTATCAGAAATGCTGAGCTCTCATCCTGCACTCTAATTCTCATATTTCTATGGCTGATGTTCATGTTTTAATTTTAAGGAGTTTAATACCGGGGTATTGAGGTACAAACTAAGCTGGTCTACCTGTTCATAAAGTGAATTGGCCACCGCCATCTTGTTTTGCCTGAAGAAGACATTAGCCATGTGGAAGTACCCGCCTGATGTTTGGATGTCCTCGGTTCCAAATTCCTCAGAGGCATGATACACCTGAAGTTTGAAATTTAATTGTCCGATACCTAATATCGTCTGTTATTTGCCACTGCAGTAGCAAATACATATATTTTCCATTACAATAGCAAATAATAACTAATAACTTATTATATTAATGTTCATTTGACAAGGAAATTTCTTCTGGTTATAAATGCTGTTTAAACACTAACGAGCTTATTTTGTACCCTCTAGTTAGTGGTCCTTGCATCTAAACATTTAGCCAGAAGGTTACGTTGTGCTCCTAAATTGCAAGTACCAGCATATTTAAAATATATGTATGCATGTAACTGTGGTAAGAACTATTTTACAACCCTCTATTTTTAGACCACATTGCTTAAAAGACCAATTATGTAGCTCAAAGTGGGGATTTTATAGTGTGTGCTATTTGAAATAGCTATTGTAATTTTAAGACTAGCCTTCTGCATGTTCTGAGCTAGCCATATTTTCAAGGTCTCATGGGTGGTCTTAAAATAGGAGGATCACTGTATTGAAAGGTGCTTATATTGATTAATGGTCTTACAATGCAAGGATGTCTTAACTAGTACATGCTCCTAAAAGGCATGGACCTATAATGCACTCACATCATCAGCCAGCTGTCTCAGTGCTTCATCGTATTCTCCCTTGGCAGCATAAAGCAGTCCTAGGTTACGGTAAAGCTTGGATTTGATTGCATTGGAGCACTCAGGTGTTTTTAGAACCGTCCACTGAGCTTGAGACAAATACTCTTCTGCTTGTGACAATCGCCCTAAACCTGATATGGCAAACAATAGAAAAAAAGCAGTGGATATATTATAAGTTATAACCAATATGCAGATTTGTCTTAATTGCTATACTGTTAAACATATAGAGTAATGTTCAGCATTCCAACATCAATTTTCAAGCATCATCATCATCATCATCAGAAGAAGAAGAAGAAAAAGAAGAAGAAGAAGAAAAAGAAGAAGAAATGTCGGCCTGTTGGTGAAGACCTAGCTACTGGCTGCTACTGCAGACAATTAAATACATGTATAAGCAATCTAATAGATTGGAGATACATGTATATGTGATACATATGAATAAACATGTACAGATGATGGCTGGATGGTTATAGCAAAATCACACTAAGTTATACATTAATATCTGTTTAAGATAATATCATAACCACGTTACCAATACTGGCTTCCCCGAGAATCAGATAAGATGGAACCAGTTCGATGCTGGCCAGGCCAAAGACATCAATAGCAAATCGTAGTGACTGCATGGCTGCTGGTACTGCTTGGTCTGGCTTCCCTTCAAAAAGAAGCTTCTGGCCTGTAGTTCTTGTCAACTCAATCATTTGCTTCTGTAACAGAAATGAGAAAATGTAAGTGGCTGAGTATATTTATACACTGAAGAACATCTTTACTGGCACTAGTCAAGCATACATGCATGTATATGGGTTTGGGCAGATACCTGAAAGTCAGACTTGAAATAATACATTATGCTAATTTCTACACCAGGGTTCTAGTACACTGGTACTGGAGATGTATAGTACCGGTATTACTAGGCTATAACTGTGACATATGATTTTATATTGCAAACTTCGACTCAGTAAAGTTAGCAATTTACTACAAAATGTGTGAATCAGACATAATATGCACATACCTGACGCATCATAACTTGGTTTTGTCTGTGCACTCGATCTTCTTCTGAACTTAGAAAAGGGGCTACAGTCCTCAAAGGTATTAGAAGCTGACATATCTTTTCGTGTATCCCAATCCAATCTGCTTTTTGATGTTCAACACCACTGAAAGTAAAAAGTGCTATTTATTATTTAATCATCACAACCATTTCAAGTATCATCATCATCATCATCATCAGATGGTCCAGGGGTCAGTTTCAAGAAAAATCTTTGTCTAGAAATGGATCTAAAATTCACTACCGTAAAACTTCTAATAAACGACGGGTGGCAAAAAATTTCAGACTAGCCTTAGACCCGGCTGCTATTGGAGGCAGGCGTTTATTAGAGGTATATAATTAGAGGCTTTTTTCAAATTCAGTGTCCCCATACACCCGGTGCCTATTAGAGGCTGGCTTTTATTAGAGGCCAGGCGCTTATTAGAAGTTTTACGGTAATCATCACGTAACGATTCTTTTCCATGCTCCATTGAAGATTTATTCGGACTGAAGTATTTTGGGGGGAAAACTGGTCCCAGATTTATGTAAATTGATATATCCCTCAAAAATACCAGGGATTTCACCAAGGCGATCTTTAGTGAAAAATTCACATTGAATATGACATATATTTCGAACAAACGCCATTATCACTGTCGCGGCATCTAGTGACTGACAGTGAGCAGCTACTGTACTGAGATTCTGAATTACAGAGCTCCTTCCCCATCCAAAAGTTACAAAGGTACGGCTAATGAAGCCTGATAAAATAATGGTCATATAGCAGAATTCGGATTAATTTTGATTCCTGTTGATAGGGAGATTTTAACAACATCCAGAGGTTCTATTGAGCTTTACCCATTGGTCACATCCCCCAAGCGATAGGCCAATGATAAGTCGTGTTACAAAGCCTATTTTGTAAGTCCGCTGAACGATATGTAAGTCAATCGGCCAATGTCTCTTGATAGAATCACATCTGGCAATGAATTTGAACTTATAAAATGGGGCTATTTTCGGTCAACTGACCGACGTTCCTTGATCGACCGCTGAACATGGACCAGTCTATCTGTCAGAGACAGTTCTTTATTGGGCTATAGTTAGCCGTGAACTACTCTTTATCTGACCGATAGCTCTAGTAAGTAGACGGTCACTTGGGGCTAGGCTATATATAGTGTAACCCCAGTCTGCGGCGTTTATCCACTGGTCGCCTATTTTCCACAGCCGATAGGCGACCGGTGGATAAACGCCGCAGACTGGGGTTATATATAGTGCCATTAGTGGTGTCTATATTATGGATGCATTTCGATCTTAATACGTTGGAGGACTACACCGTTTGGGCTTATTAAATATTAAATGAAAAACCAAAAGACTCGGTGAAATGCCAACTGTTTACAATATTCATCATCTCTTGATGTACATCAAAATACAACTCACAAGTTAACAGGTTCAAGAAATTAAAAAAGAGTGCGGGCGATAATGCATGAAAACTTTGTCACACGTACCAGTAATAGGTCACACGACACTTTGTACACTGGATAAATGCAGGTTTCTGACACAGTTCACAGAGCAGTTTCACCCCCTTGGGGTTAGATAAAGGATTTAGTGTCATTTCATTAAAATTTGATAATGATGAAATAAGATAAACATCTGAATCTACTTTTTTCTAAAGTTTATACGCGTTGCCATAGAACACTCGGTACCGAAAAGAACCGAAGAGAGCCGAGGTCATAATGCACACTTCGTGAGATTGCCGTTGAACACTAGGACGCAGCACTTCGTCTCAAGAAAAAGGCGCTCAAATTAAAACTGGCACTAGCTGTGCCCCGGAAATTCGTCCGCGAACACACTATATATAGCTTGGAGGAATACACGGATATCTTAAATAAATTTTCTCAGAAATCATTTTATAGCTTACACCACCATATGGGCAGATCATTTTGAAGTTTGAAAATATTTTCAATTTCAAATTTAGGGATATATCCGTACGTACTTCCAAATCATTTTCATTTTTTGCTTTCAAATTTGAAATATATTTTCATATTTGAAAATTTAATGTAGTTGACCGTAAAGCAAAATAAACTAAGTTTTGAGTGCAGTCTCCTACATGTACAATGATTCAGAAAAAGAAAATGTTCAACTCAGGGATAATAAATTTTTTTTTTTCAATTTTAGGTTCCTTTGACTAAATTCTAGAGTAGTAGTAGTAGTAGTAGTTTATTTTTCAACTTAAATCGCATACATCAAAATCACATTACATATATTCACTCAGTAGTTTGAGGAGCTTTACCAAGCCACAATGGCTGTAATCTGCACCCAAAGCAATGGTTTTAGTCACAATAAATATGGCATGTACAGATGGTAAACCACCTTTAAAGAAAGAGAAAATAAATGACAAATAAGAGGTAGAAGTTAGAAGTAATCTTGAAGGAGAAAAAAAAATAGAAGGAGAAGAGAGATAGAGATTGAAAGAATAGCAAGAAATACAAAATAATGAAAAAAGGGCCAGCTGCTAACTTACTTCACAACCATCTCAAGCAGTCCCTGATTTTAATTTAATTCTTACCCAAAGGAATATTCATTTCAATAATTTTAATTAATAGGAAATACAGTAATATTTCTTAGTAATATTAGGTAATTTTTTGTGTGACAATCGGTCATTTGTCGAATAGCAATGTGGTCATCATACCAGGCTGAAACTGAAAGAAAATCCTTCACAGGCCTGACTCACACTTTAATACTCGCATCATATATGAAATACATGAATGTTTTTTTTTTTTTTTTGTGGTGGTGGTGGTGGTGGTGGTGGACTTCATGGTTGTTTGCCTGACAGTGCATAGCATTGCTGGGGACCGGGCATCAGGGGCACTAGCTGGACTGATCCATCTTTAGCTTGATCTAATCATATTCTCGTTACATGTATATGAAATGAATCGTTGAATCGTGTTTTATGTTGAAGTCGACCTATGACGATCACAGAGCCTGCCTACTGATTTAACAGCAACGGTCCGGCCAGCCGCCTCCCGTTTTAATCGTAATACCGGTATGTCCTTGGTGGCGCGGTTGTCATGAACCAATTAAGGACCTTAGTCAAATTTCGAGCCTCGCCTCATAAAGGTATGTACACATTTCAATATATACTCCTTCGACATAGAAGGCCCTAGCTCATTCCCCAGATGTATTTCACATGATTCTGTAGATGCTGCTAATATCTGTAATAAATGAACTTATGACATTTAGGTCAAAATTAAGATCAGACAAGTTTTAACCCTGAAGTCTTTATTTATATCTATATGAATGGCCCCATGCAGTCGCGCTTCCATGTTCTCAATTATACTTGGGTCTCATATATGGAATGTTTCACAGTCCGAGTGAGTACATTTGTCACCAAAGTGGCATTGATGACCATCATCATGGTCATGGTGATTAGCAGTTGGCCATCAGCATTACCAAATGCTCATTTTATGCCCCGTCCCTCACCCCACTGAGTCCCCCAATACATGTACAGTGGTCCCTCTCTAAGTGGCCACTCTCAACAAAGGCCACAAATATTTGCCACTGCTACTATGAATGCATTTATTTCTCCCTCTCGCCAAAGGCCACCTTTCTAATGTGGCCACAATTTCTTGGCAAATAGGGTGGCCTTATTAGAGAGGGACTACTGTACACCTTCGTATAAGATGTGGAAGTGCTCTAGCAAGAGTTCTGTCAATCCATTCAGGTGCCATCAAAGGATTGGTGGGGTCAGAAAATCACTCTTTAGGGTCATGTTGATTGAATGTGTCCCTGTTAATTGTGCCTAATAATGGACTGCTGCTGCCCGACAATTGAGCCAATCTATTGTCTAGTTTGCGACCATTTCCAGTACTGTACTGTGAAGTGGTCTTTATTCTGAATGTTCGCAAGGAAGTTCCACTGTACTTCTTTTAAACCTTTATGTCCTTACTCATTCACCTATGATTCAACAAGCTATTTGACAGTTTTGCTGAGTGTGAAATACGTGGAATCAACAGGTAGCCATCCAGATAGGCTCATTAATTCAGCACAATGCATATCCAAAAATAATGACACATTCTCAAGGGCTCATACTTCAATTCCCATATCTTTATAAGAAACAAAGATTGAAGGTGTTAAGAATAATGGTGATTGATCATTGGTGACTAATAACACATTGTTTTTGCATTCTGAAAATTTTTCCTTTAACATCCTTATTCATCAAACAGAAATTCCAGGTGAAAAAGGACTTTCTGTGCCTTAATTTTTCCTTGTTCTTTTTTTCAGTGGCGTGGGGTGGGGGGTTTGAGTCCCAGGAGAATTAAATTGGAAAGTGATGATGGATCATCAGGTTGAAGGACTCTCATGCATTTACTGGTACATGCATCTAGACTAATTGTAACTATATCAGGAATAGTACAATCCTACTGTTCTTGACTATATGCCAATTCATCATAAATCAGACCCATATTTTCATTTTATTCTGTAATGTATTTATTGGGACAACTGCATGCATGCATGTGTATTTCTATGACACAGCTATTCATACTACATAATTCAACAGGTGCTTCAGAACAAGGTAACATGATGATGTTACATACATGTACAATAAGGTTTCACAACAAAGTACAATTCAGTACATTAAATTTGAAGACAGCTAGCATTCCATGGCCAAACGCTCAGGAAGAGCTACCAATATCCAGACTCAGCTACACTAAAATGTTATACGGATAGATATTTAAAGTTTATAATAAAGTTTATTTACACCTTGTGTACACTATTAAACAATTTACATGCTTTCATTTGAAACAAAAGGTGACGGATGACAAAATAGCAAAATTGCTAACGAGCTGGATGCCTTACACACATATACAATCTCTTATTGTATTATTCTGAAAAAAAAATACATTCAAAAATATGAAAAGGTAGGTAACAACAGACAGTAAATTGACATCATGCTTATTTAACTTGAGCCTGTCTATTTAAGAATTTCTCTCTCAATTTGTGATAGAAATTCATTAAGCATATATGTGCTGCTAGAATCTTTAATGATTTTTGACTAGAGGAAGTTTGTTGTGTTGGTGTTTGTATTCCCTCATGATAACGCAATTACTAAACATTTCGGCATTTATTTAACATGACTGAGACCATAAACATCTATGCATGTATATTTTACAGACAATTCATTCAACATTCTTAAACATAGTTGGCTCCAAATGTAAAAAAAAAAGTGAATATGATGCTGACTATTCCTAACTACATGTAGAAATTAACCTGTAGCTATCACAAGTTAACAGCAGGCCCACGTACACATAGCAACGAACACCCGATACTCTAACTAGCAGTGTTAACCTGCCTAAAATATTCTAGACAAGTAGACATTATAAATGTAACATGGTCCCCAGCTTTACACTATTACAGACTAATTGTGTCTACATAGTTTGTGCACCGGTAATACAATCCAGATACAATCTAAGTAAATATTAACAAAAAAACAAAAACAAAACAGAAATACAAACGAGATGCACAGACAATATTTTGAGCAACATCATCATAATCATGATAGTAAACAATTCAGGCACATATACAAGCAGTTACATGGGACACATTTGTGGACATTAATGTACAGGCCAATTATGGACTTTATATTCATGGGGTCCTCCATCTATGCAATGCTGCATGTCTCACATATGATGTTTCGGAACAACTGAACAGCTACATTACATATTGTATATGTATCGTATTTATTTCTAGACCAAATAACGGAACAAAGATGCAAATGGTGTATCTTTTGGTTTGTTTAGAATAAAGAAAATTCTTGTGGACTGACAGCACATGTGTACAATGTATTGTGTATTAACATATATTAACTAAACATTGTACAATGAACATGAAGTGAACATACACTGACAAAAGCAATTCATACTCATTCTTACATTACCAATACATGTACTCTTCTCTGGGGTTACAATTAAAGACATGCATCTGGGGATTTAGTATGATCCTCCTGCACAGGTACCAGGGTAACGGGGTAGACTGATCATCTGCCTAAGTTTAGAATACTTTAGAATAGCTAATTACATGCCAAATATATCAATATACGGTACACAAAAAAGTTAAGGATATATATATATATATATATATACATATATATATATATCCTGAGAGAGATCAAGGTGTTTAATGCCGTGCAAACAACAATGGTCTGCACAGCATTAAACACCTTTATCTCTCTCTCTCTATCTCTCAGGATACTACTATATCCTGAACTTTGCATATATATACTACACGAAAAAGTTAAGGATATTTATATATAACTTTTTTGTGTAGCGTAGACAATTTAATGTTATTGGAGAATATGCCAGTGATGTCTGGGGTATACCTATATCACTATTAAGTACGTTGGTTAGTAGTTTATTTGTTCTAGACGTTAAAACTTTATTGCACCAAAAAAGGAGATTTTCCTCATCTCTAGGGTATATATGAATATATAATTGATAATAAATTGATGTTTCTTCAGGTCATGACAGGAAATCTGACATCAAAAATGCTGTGACACATATATGCCACACAGGCCTTA
>JAAUYG010046659.1_pt1 | contig 12298 bp, 8 predicted proteins | sample 7278091 | NCBI WGS metagenome assembly JAAUYG01 (sample SAMN14350201, study PRJNA611818) | marine sediment metagenome | isolation source: surface marine sediment (0.6m) | place: French Polynesia: Moorea | collected 2018-08
AAGTGTTGAAGTGAATGCCCCGCTTACTTGGTTTCTATCAGGTACACGATGTAGCTTTCCTGCATTTTGACAGAGGAGCCACAGGTTCTTTTCTCTGGTTCTGTCACACTGATTTCCATCCATTTTAGCAAGTGATCCTGAAAATGGGAAATGGAAAGAGAAATCATCACAAAAGGAAACTGGGAATCTAATAACACTATGTACTTATTATACTGTTATATGCGGGTGTAGGTGTTTTGAAACTTCTGATCAGTGGAATGTTTGGGGAAGGTGCAAATTATTGTTTATAAGACCATTTTGTGCTGAATATGAAGGTCAAAGGTTGCAGAGGGGAGCAAAACAAAACTCTTCCCGATGTGTTCCTAATTTTGCTTCACCAGCGAAAGTCATAACATTTCTGGTCTAGGCTACTAAATTAAGTACTAATGTCAGTACGGTTTTCATGCTGAGACTCTGGCCCAGTACTGTTAATGCTATGATTTTCCACAGGATAATTATCTGGCATGGCTTAGAAAACAAGGGATGTTGATAGAGAAAGCCATCTGTAAGAAATACGATGTAGCATTTTGTCAGGGACAAGGAAAAATTCGGTAGATGTACAAGTGTCGCATTGCATGAGATTTCAACTCAAATAAATTGCTTTTTGGAAAAGTCACATTTTAAAATTCCTGGTACCTTACAGCTTGTGAAATCATTTCTGGATGCTGACACCCATTACAAGTATACTCACTTTTCTTAATTTGAGTATAAAAAAACAGCCATAGACTGGGCAAACGTTATACATGACTTGTTCTGACAATGGCTGCAAGACATCCTGCCTCAAATTACCGTAACTTCAATGAGGAAGTAGAAATCGAGGAGAGTTTTTTTCGGAAGACAATGCGGGAATCCTAAGGTTGGCGTTTGAATATGGATTTAGGCGATTGCTGAACGTCAACGTAATTGGCTGCTTCTTTTCCATGTGGATCACAGGGATGAAGGAATGCTCTCCAATTTAATCAAAAGACATGTTGCCCTAGGGACAGCTATCTTTACAGATGGCTGAGCATGATATCAAAACCTGAATGAGTAAGTGAATTGGTTTATTTAAAGCGAGCGCCGGACCGGGTGCCGGACAATGAGACAAAGGATGAAAGGGCCCCAGACTTGAATACACCGGGTATCGAACCCGGGACCAGTTGGTCTGAAGTCAAGTGATCTACTGCTCGACCCAGCATACCGCGCTCAAAACTTGAATGAGTCAGTGTGCAACATGACTCACATGAAACTTGTGAGGCCTATTCGTTTTCAAATGGATAAAGCTAACTCTGCTTCAGACCTGGCCCATGCTTAGTGATGTGCTTGATGCCATCATGTGACTGAAAAGTGCTTAGAATTCAATCCTAGACTCCATAATGGTAAAATGCTTTTGCAATTGTAGATTCACAGTCCCTGCTCCACTATACATGCTACAGGACCAGTCGGACAACCCAGTGCCAGAGCTGCCAGCAGATTACAACAACGTTCTCAGCAATGTTCCTTGGGACCCCTTTGTGGGAGCAGACAACAACAATGCCACCTCCATCATCGCGGACAATACATGGGAAAAGGAGCCCTTTCACCTTCACAGCCCATCATAGATGTACATCACCAAAACATGCAGAAACTGGAACCTTGGGACCCATTTCACTTTCAAATTCAAATCATCCAACCAACACTGACCAAGGACCAATAAAATTCATTAAAAACACCACCCCAAAGAGCAAGAGTTCTACATTTAAGAATTGGTTGTCCAGTAAGATTAATTAAAAACATCAATGCACACTTAGTCAATGGTCTCTGTGACAAAGTTTTTGTCTGATAAAATGCAACAGTTGAAGTTACATTTTTAAATGGTTGTACAGCTTGTACTTGTACTCCTCAAATATTGGACAGAATACATTTCAGGCTTACGATCCCCAAACCAATCACATTATCGCTAGCAGATCACAGATCCTCCTTGCACCTTGCCTATGCCCTGACCCTACACATGACACACCCTCCCAAGGACTGATGACAGCCTGAAAGACCACATTGTTGCTGATTCCCATTATCACAACCTTCACACATCCCACTCGATCACACTTGCTAACATTACTTCACCAGTACAGGGTATTGGGTCGCCAAGTTGTCTGTTGTCTCGTGCATAACTAACCCAAACTTGTTGAATGGGCTATGCTTGATGAACTTATCCACTAATCCACTATGCCTACCCTATTTATACAAGTCCACATCGGCCACACACTTGTGCTTAAGAGTGGTGTGTATACTTCATCGGTTGGTTATGGGGACAGGACGCCTATTCATTACAATCACAATTATATGACTACTAGCTGACTAGTATTACTTCTAGATAAGTTCGGTGTTATTTATACATTTTGTTTTATTGTCAAAATGGTCTGTGCTTTGATATGTCTTTGTTAAATGGATACTACTACTACTACTACTACAAATATAGTGATGTACGCTGGTGTTTTCACATGTTTTCGTTTTCGAAAGATTCCCTCAACTTAACGTTAAGGTACTGTCCATGAAGTTTGTGGAGTCATGATAAAACCCATGACAAATGGAATGGTACCCATGGTTAAAACCAGCTATGAAAGTCGTAGCATAGTAGGGGTACTTGGACCCCTGTGCCCTGTGTATACCCCTGCGTATTCATAAACTATGCGTAGTTTACACAAGCACTAGGTACTGAAAAGAATGTAGTCAAAGGCAGGCTTACGAATAGATATTTGGTAATGGTAAAATAATATGTTAAACCATTCATTGAGAGTTGCCGGTTACGAACAGTTTATGCATACAGCTTGAACTGTTCATTAAGTCTGTTCTTAGCCACATCTTTCTCTGTCCTTGCATAACTTACGCATGGTTTATGAATGCGGGCCCTGAACAGGGAACAATTTACTTTCAAACTTTTGCATAGCAAAAAATTCCAGCTGTGAAGAAATTGGTATGAAAAGTAAAATGTAATAGAATATTTTAATGTTAAAAATTGCTATACATCTTTGAACTTGTGTAGCATTTTTCTGATGTTTTTGGCCACGCACAGTGTCAGCTAGATCTTATCGCAGTGCCACCCACCCATCTCATCTCACCATCACGCACAACCCGAGGTCACAGCCTGAAATTTACCACCATCAGAACTTCCTGTGACGAAGCGAAAATCTCTTTCTTCCCATGCAGTATCCCAGAATGGAATAATCTAAGCAGTGAAGACGTGGAGGCACCGTCTGTGGACTCTTTTAGAGCTCGCCTGAGTAGACCTTAGCAGGATCGTAGTGTGCCCCCCCCCCCATTGCTGTGATATCCGGCCCTCGTTAGTTTAGCGACTACAGATACAGATCTACTACTAAATATCGTACACGTATATTTAGTAAGAACTAAATGACAAGATCCATGGCAGTGCTATGTAACACACCATTACCATGAATTGACGGCACCGAATGGACTTTCGCTGATGGCTTAAAGCCTTAAACTGGCCCACGCAGTGGCCACACACAGTGTCACCTAGATATGCTACTAAATATTGCACATTCTCGTAATGTATATTTTATTTTAGTTAGTAAAACACTGCTAAATGATAAGGTATGTATAAGTTCCGTGGAGGGGCTATATAACACAACATTGCCAGGAATCGACGGCGCAGAATCGACTGTGTGACGGACTGGCAAAGTCTGAACTGGGCTCAGTAGGGGGGGGAGAGGGAATTGTGAGCGATAATACATTTAACACTAATATTCCTTGACTATTACGGCAAGGAAAGGATCTGTGTACCAGCGCCGTATAATATCGAAATAATATTACTCTTTGCGGTAATCTGGATTCCTCTGGGCTGTCTTCCAACCCAACTTTTTCCAATTCTGGAGATTTTTCCTCTTCTGTCATTTTGATTGCCTGCAGACCTGTATTTTATTCAGGAAACTATACAGTCAACAATTTGGGTGGCAATACCCTACTACTCATGTGTTTACACAAGTGCCGAGTCTCCTCCCGGTCTTCTTCTCAAAGAGAGGCCTACTGCAGTATGACCAAGTACTGAATATAGAGTCTAAATTCATTTAAGATCCGCAAAAAGTACGGAAAAAGATAAACTGCTTCTATTCAGCCCATTCATTTTTTATTACTATTTTAAGGTACATACTACGTATATATTAAAATTATATCCCAATTATCATGTTGTCATTGAATGAATTGCATAACTTTGCTTTTGGTTCCCTTGCACATAAACAGGTTTATAAGCAGCAGTCGACCCTCAATGATTAATTTTGATATTATCTATGCAGCAGAGAATGTATGTATACAATGCATAACGCTTGGCCAAAAGTAACTTTGGCATTTATAAGAAATTACTGAAAAGACACATCTGTCAAACCATATATCAATCAGCAGAAGCTATTATATTTCAGCATTTTTTTAGAACATCAGCCCCTTGACCCACTCCACAGTCTCAGAAATGAAAGGCTGCTCCCTCGCCTCCTCGATCCCCCTCCCCTAGCCTCTCATGTGCATGGCTACTGTTTTGTTTTTAAACTTGGATTTATCTATGAGGTTCTCGACAAGCAAGCAATTGCATATTAACGATCACCGCAAGGCACATTTGGGGTACAAATCTTGCCCAAGGACTTTAGGCACAGAATACCTAGTGTATGGCGGGACTCGAACCCACGATCTCATGGGTGGTTCCTTAATTCCCTGTGGGTGGCAGGCACTCGTTTTTTCCTGCCAGCCTGGGAACAGATTACCGCGGATCAGTTTAAGCTTGAGGTTGTCAGGCAAGTCCCCTCTCTTCTTTTTGTGAGGAGTCCGCCTTTGGCACTCACCTCTGTTGTTGCACAATTACTAAAGCTGCAGTTGGACCTGCTCAGGAAGCTTTGTGGCAAGAGGGTTAACGTTAATTCGTCCCTCTTAGTCGAGGGGTGTGTTGTTACTGGACCAGGGAGGGGGGGGGGGGTACTCCCACTATTTCTTGGCCACCAAGAGTACTGGTGAGTTCTGCTTCATTCTCAACCTCAGTCGATTCAACACGTGTCTTCATGTTTCGAAGTTCTGCATGGAAGCCCTCAACTCTGTACTGCAGGGTCTTCACAGAGGTTGGTGGATATGGTGTCGCTGGATCTCAAGGATGCCTATCTGGATGTACCAATTCATCCTGGTCAATGGTGGTACGTTCGATTTGCCCTCAAAAACCCAGTAGGGGAGCTTATTGTTTACTAGTGGGAGGTTAAAAAAACACTGTACCCCGAGATTTTACCAAAATTCCTTGTCCTGTGGTGGTTCACCTTCGTCTGCATGGATGTCTCATGTATCCGTGCATGAGAGATATCTTCCATGCTCAGACTTCAACTAACCAGGACACCAGTACTAATTACGACCTCGGTCTCCATTATCACTTCAGGATTGGGTTTGTCATAAACCTCCCGAAGTTGTCCCTCGTCCCGTCTCAGGTAATGTTCCATATAAGGGCTTTGATTGGCATAGCCAGGCGTCTGATCTTCCTTCAGACTTTGACAGAAGCGATTGTACATGCAGCTGGTATTTCTGGGTCTTACCCAGGTCTTCTCTCTACGCCTTCGACAAGTGACATGGCTTCTGACGTCATGCCATACCCTGTTACCCCCCTTTGCATTTTCCATTCTGTCCTTTGTCAACTCTTCCGAGAGACCGCTTTTATATGAGTCACTCACATCCACTTAATTACCGATGGAGGGAGGTCTGCAGTCATTTGTTGGCCCAGGGTGTGTAGTCGAGTGATCAATCTTCTCTCCATGTAAACTTTCTCGAACTGAAGACTGTTTTCTTCGTCTTGAACAGATTCCAGAGGTTTTTGTGTGGCACCCATGTCGATCCTGGTTCAGATGGACAGTACCACGGCGATGCATTGTCTGAACAGGGTGGGATTGACCAGTTCCAGGAGCCTGGACTTGAAGGTCCGGGAGAACATTCAGGGGTGTCTGAGGTCTGGGAGCTCTCTGACTGCAGTCTACATTTCAGGCCCTGGCAATATTGAGGCAGTTTAGGTCGTTTCTCTAATCATCAAGTTGAGAACCCTCACCGGTTAGAATGCTCCACAGAATGGACTCTGGACTTCAAGGTGACTTCCCTTCTTCTCTTCAGTATTTGTTGCCTATCTACAGTAGACTTGTTCACCACTTGGCTGAACAACAAGCTCGAGGCATTCTATTCTTGCCTCTCAGAACCCCTCGTGTTGACAGACAAGCCAACCCATTCAGGCATATTCAAGACTCTGCTGTACATGTATCCTGCTCTGCAACCCGGGAGGAGGCTAAGGTCATCACGATTCTACCGTGGTGGCATCGAAGAGGATTATTTCCCCTGGTTCTGCAGCTGCATGTGGACCTGCCAGTGTTGCTACCAGAGTGCCAGAAGATCCCCATAACCATTTCTGTCAGAGCGGTGCTGAGCTATCAGCATTTGCGACATGCGGACCTTCAACACTCCGCCATTCTTAGCCATACTTCTGCCCTTAGTTCATGCACAAACAAGGTTGATAGAGTACCAGTGGACTGTTATCCCCTGGCTGCTTGGTCAGAGATTGCAAAATCCACCTCAACGGTCTCTCGCTCCTTCTTGGAATTTGGAGCGGGATCTCCACGTACTGTGTCTGGTCTGTACCTTGCATTATCTTTATCACATGGCACATTCCCGTTTGCAAAACAGGTCTCTGTTTGTCCATTGGGATGCAGGAAGGGTCCATCGCCCTATATTGAAGTGTTGGATAAGCTCCTGTCTCAGTGAAGCTATATACGGGGTTATTTAGGTGATTATTTTGATAAATTCGCACGAATTTATATATTACCTGACCATGAGGTGGCAAAATATAATTCGAGCCTCGGCTAGTCAGGCCTCTTTCCCTCCCTCCCTGAAGCAGGACAGGGATCTCTGGTTTCTCGTCCAGATTTGCAGGACTTAATTTGAAATTCAGGTATCGACAAGTGATTGCTTATTGTTGTCCGGCAAACTAAGCTACGTTTGGTTACGCCTGACCAGTTTTTATGATCAGTGGGGGTCCACGTAGCAAAAGTGGATCAAAGGTGCCATGCAGTTTTATTTTATTTCTGTCATTAGGGACTCTTTTGGGTCCCACGGGAGGCATGTTCAGGTCGCTCATGCCCGGGAGGTGGGTCAATTCCCTTGTAGGACGGTTAGTTCTCCGTTGTCTTGAGCCAATAGCATAAGTATTATGGTTTAACCCCTCTGAAAATATATAAATCAGTGAGAATGTATCAAGTTTTTTTTTTTAAAGTGATTTACAATTCCCCAATAATGATTTTTTTTTTTTTTTCATTATGAACATTCCTGCAGATTTTGCAAATTTCAGACTAGTTAAAAAGTAAATTCGGTGACCTATATATTTTTTTCTTTATATTCAAACACTTACTCCAGGCTTCAACATATTTAAAATGAGATAAATGACAGTTGTTTTATTTCATTATGATATTGGTTAGAATTTGGGTTGTCTGACCTGAATCCCCATAAGGTGCCATGTTATTCTCGTATGGTCTAGAAACTCCTCAAAGTGCTCGTACTTCTGTGGGTATATGAGACAATGACGACCCCAGAGTGTATTGCAATTTTCAACCTTACACAAGATTCCCTTTTCAAAAGTAGCAACTTCAGAAATTTCTCAATGGTTAGATTTATATATGTATCTTACACAGGATGTGGAATTTTGGTCGTTAAGCAGTCTTGCATATTAAAATACCCCTTCCCCCTGCAGAACCCCAGCACTTTCTGACAGTATGTTATGTGTATTGTCATGCTATAATGTCAACCTTCTTTCGATTGTCTCACTTATGCATGTAATTCTATACGGGTTAATACAGCATATATCTATATGGCAATTGACACAAACTATATATTATCTATTTAATAGCAAGTACTGTGTAACCAATGAATGGCAATCTCACTCATTGACCAGCTTTAAATACATTTATAAAGTTACAAATTTGCAGGAGGTATTTAGAGCTTGATTCTCTGCTTGATGAGTGCAGTCTGTATATCACCATTTAAAGCATGAAACGATCTCATATACAGTAAAACTTGGGAATTAGGGACACCCACGGGACTGTCAAAAACTGTCCTGAATTCTGCGGTGGTCCTATTTCTCAGGTCCATTTCTATGTAATGAATAGACCTAGGGACTGAAGTCACTGTCCTTAATTCCCATGTTGTCCCTATTTCTCAGGTGGTCTTAAAGACAGGTTTCACTGTACTAAGTTTGACACTGTGCTTTTGCAAATGTATAGCTAACAGACACCTGCACTACATTATAGCTCTCCTGCCGCAGTCAAACAGGGATAATGTAATATCTTACCTAACATTGCACCCAAGGTCAAATCTAATATATGGTGCTGCTAAATTCACCATAACTTCTTAGTCTTCATGTATACACTTTCATAACAGCTTACTTTTAATGAGTTGGCAGACGTTCGTTGAATTATTTTATGCATAACTTGAACATAATTCTGACCATACGAGGCAGTACTATTCGGGCACAGTTTGGGTATGGTCACATATATTACAAATCATAGTTACAACGTATATAGTTGTAATAGTTTGAAATTCCCCCGCCCCAGTTTAAACGACAACCTAGGCTAAATTCAGACAACAGCAGATCCATCAATAGGGGTAAGAAGATTTAGCTGTACATGTCAAATATAAAATCATCTGCCCATCACTACCTACCAGTCCAGGGTATGGGTGCATGTTTGCTGAGCTTATGCGTGCATTTTCATACTGACCTATGAAAAAGGGTGTATACTGGCATTGAGTATGTGCATGCAGTAGAGGCTCGAAGTGGTGATACAGGATAAACAAGATAACTGCATGCAGTTCATTGTATCTTCTGCAATGTAAATGCATATGGGGCTGTTATTTCTGCCGGGGTTGTGTCAACAGAGCTTATTCCATGACGCGGACACCCATTGTCTGTCGTCGCCTCCTACAAAACCCAGTTTCATAGAAACCATCGAGAGATTCAGTGCACCTTTTTGGTGAAAATCTAACTATCCACCCTTTTCCAGCACAATTCCCGTGTTTTTGAAAATGCTAAGCCTTGGAATTTTACTCTGTGTTGCTCACTTTTAATTTTGTTATGTTCTTAACACAGCTCCATGGCAGTGAAAACTTCAAAACCCTATTCCTCCAAGAAAGCGCTACAGAATTACTTCAAACTTCTCCTGAAGTTTCCTCTCAATGGTCTTCAAAAAACGCTTTTGTTGGATTTTTGAAAAATTATATTTTGATGAAATTTTCAAATTTTATCGTTGCCCTCTATGGAGGATGCTATGACCAGGAGTTCTGATTTGCACAAATATAGGTGAGTCAAGCACGCCATTAGCTTTGACCTTGCCTTACTAGCTTTGCTTGGCTGTGTCAACAGAGCACATGCTATAATTCAGGCGTCCGTCGTCCTTCATTATTGTTGTCGCAGTAGTCGATAAAACTCAGTTTTGCAGAAACCTTCAAGCAAACTGATGCCATATATTGAGGAAAGCTAACCATCATCCATAACCCCAGACCATATCCTGTGTTTTTGATTTTTTTTTTTTTTTCAATTTTTGGTTTGGAATTCCTAACACCCTATAAGAGAGTGAAAAGTTCAAAACTCTATTCCTGCTACAAAATCGAATTGCTTCAAACCTGTCCTGAAATTTCGCCACAACAGTTCACGATTCTCACCAAAGTCCTCTCAAAAGCACTGTTTGGGACTTTCAGCTCTGTTGTACTGTGTGACATTTCATGAAATTGAAATTTCCCTGTCACCTGTGCAACAGACCTACTGCGCAGATATCTTTTGCTTTAGTTGGTGGTTACCATGCACGCCTGGATGTTTTTCTGAATTTCTGAAAAAAAGCGTTTTCCAATTACATTTGTATTCACATCTTTTCCCGTTATCGTTAACACGAGAACCTATGGGAGAAAACAGTTGAAAAAGCTACTCCTCCAATTGTACCCATTTTTTTTTAAATCTCCTGACCTTTTACTTCAATCGTACTAAAAAGCACTGTTTTGATTTTTGAAATTTTGCGAATTTAAATTTTAACAATTTCCCCCTTTCCTTAACAAGGTATATTATGGAAGCGGAAATTTCAAAAGCCCCGCTCCTTCAATTTCTTGCGATTTATTCGAAACTTCTCCTGAATGTTCTTTTGAGTGGTCCTCAGAGACTGTTTCGGACTTTCTAAATTTTTACGATTTTGTAGAATTACCATATAGGAAACCAAAAACTTGAATTATTCGGAAAATGAGCCATCGTAGAGAGAAACAGGCTGACGTTTTATGAATCGGGGACAAATTAAGGTAAAAAATATATTTTGGGCACCTTTGACTATGCAGTATTTAATGTATTTTGTGATTTGGTGCCCTTTTGATTTTTCCGAAAAGACGCTTTTTGAACAATATTGCATCTCAACTGGAGTTTTGAAATTTTGTGAATTTAAATTTTGAAGACACTGATATTTTACTATGACTGCCTATGGCAAATGCTAAACTCAGGATACCACGTCAATGCGAAAGATGTCTACTGCTTCATCCCTCTCATGCTGGCCTGCAAGCAAGGTTCTCAAATGGAAGAGGTAATATACTACACGACCAATGCGCTGTAAGTAAAAAAAAAGTTGGTGGCTGAGCGAACCGAAGTCACTTTAGGACTCAGAGCAATAGTGTTACATATATGACGTACTTTTATCTTGCTCAGATCTATTTCGAGTCATATATAAATACCTCAACATGGCCGGTGCCTCGAAAATGCGGGTTGCCGGTAGAGTGAAATTGGCTGACTTATAAATTTGGTACTCGGGGTCTCTGGCAACATATATGGGGTACCTTTGACCTTGTGAATGTTGTGGAGAGAACTAAGTATTCAAGGTCATTTTCAAGTCATCCGATGCACTTGTCTCAAAAAGGCCTTTAATTTGAACACGTACGGCATATTGTACACTGCAAAATTCTGGCCTTTGGCTTTAGGGACACCAGTTTTTTTTGTTCCCGAATTTTCTCCTTCTGATACAGAATGATACTTTTAGTGTCAAAGTAGATCTGCATCTGTAAGTTATTGAACAGGATCGATTGGCAAGGTATGCATTCAGCCATTCCTAGTATAGCACTGTGCAGCAAGTGTCTTTACTTGCCGAAAACGGACGTTTTGCTACACCCGGCAGTGTAAGATCAATACACATGTACATGTGCAATACTGCCAAATCAACCGTGATCGGCTATGAGGCCTTTCATACATGTACGCAGTGCCAGTCTAATGCATGAAAGGAAATATAACACCAATATTTGGGGCAAGTATAAGCGCATGCTGCCGGCGTGGTGTGCATGACCTCGCTTGGAGGGGGTTAATTCTCTCCATAGTGGTTAACTTTATAAAAGGCTTGCATCGACACAGTGCACTCGAGTGTATCACGTTATTGGCTCTGACATAGAAGAAATATGTAGCACATGACGAATCAGTGTGATAACGGAAAAAGACGCGCAGGAAGGGTTAAATAAAAAAATTAATTAAAAATCAAGATTTATCAGAGGCAGCTCTAAAATTGTCAGCAATGAGGAGCCATGAGGAGTTTTTCAAAGACACGGCACCTCTTTTGATAGCGGCCAGGCGAGGTTTGCGACTGGCGATGAAAGCTCTGCTGAAGACCAAATGCTGTAATGTCAACAGGTATGTGTCGGACAAATTTTGAATGGCTTGAACAGCGATTTTTCTTTCACGTCCGCGGCAATGCTTTGGGTTACATTTGGGCCGCAGGAGTAATTAAGAATCCCGAAAGTAATATAAAATTATTGCCACTATACAACTTAACGTTACACGTTCGGCAACACTATCATCCAGGCTTTCAGTTTATTTCATACCTGGATGAATACTTATAGTAGGAGTCGCCAGAAAAAAATGTAGCCTTCATGCCTGGTATTTAAAAGACTCCCTTACAAATGCTGTAGGGAACTAAGAAATATACCCGGTAGTACAAAATAAAGTAGCAACGTACGTACGCTGCCTAGATTTAAGCGTACACAGCGCCGCCATGTTTTAGTAGCATCGGGTAGCATGAATAGTTTAGTCCCAGTTTGTGTCGTTCTTTGGGGCCTCCGGAGACACTTTTGATAGGCCTACGACCCCACGTGTCGTAGGCCTATCAAAAGCGTCTTCGGAGGCCCCAAAGAACGACACAAACTGGGACTAAACTATTCATGCTACCCGATGCTACTAAAACATGGCGGCGCTGTGTACGCTTAAATCTAGGCAGCGTACGTA
>JAAUYG010045012.1_pt1 | contig 12297 bp, 11 predicted proteins | sample 7278091 | NCBI WGS metagenome assembly JAAUYG01 (sample SAMN14350201, study PRJNA611818) | marine sediment metagenome | isolation source: surface marine sediment (0.6m) | place: French Polynesia: Moorea | collected 2018-08
ACGCACCGCTGCGCGAAGCGCGCCTGACGGGCGGGCAAGCAAACCCGGTCAAATGAGTCAGTATCAACGCTCCTTGGTATAAGGCCTATAGCACGAAGCAGGGTGGCAAGGCCCGGGGGTTTTGCGACTCTGGCTAGCCCTCGTCGAAGCTGAGCTCGACCCCGTTGCCGGCCTCCGGGTCAAGCAGGAGCGAGTTGCCCTTGTCCTGAAACGGGATCCCCGCCTCGGAAAGGCAGGCCCGGGCCGCCGCCACGTCCCGGACCTCGATGCCCAGATGCACGATGAAGGGCGGATCGGCGATGGGCTCGACCTCCAGGACCTCCGGCTTCAGGAACTGCAACGGAACGCCGCCGAACAGCAGGTCGGCCGCCTCGGGCTTGGCCAGGAAGACGTCGACGTCCCGGCCCCAGGTCTCGGCGTAGGCCTGGGCCGTGGCTTCGGGGTCCTCGACCGCCACCGTGACCCGCCGGATCCCCAGCGCCGTGTTCCGATGCGCCGTCCACTGCGGCTGCCAGACCAGATCGCGGCTCAGGTGCTGGCAGAGGAAAGCCTTGAGGCCGGGGGTCGCGTCCGGCGACAGGTGGACCAGGCTGAACGCCGGGAGAACGTCGCCCTGGGGCAGCTCGAGAATCCGCTTCAGGTCCTTGGGGCCATCCACGGCGATGCCGCGGGCGGTCAGCGCGGCGGCGGCCGCCGCCGCGTCCTCGGTCGCGAAGGCCAGGCCCAGGGCGCCCTCGCGTCGCTCCAGGAAGCGGTCCAGGTCGTTGGTGAACTGGCCGGGATCGACGATGCCCAGCAGCTCGATGTAGTCGCGCTGGAACATGATGCAGTAGTTGGCGGTGCCCCAGCCGATGTGCCGGCCGCGCGGGGTCACCGTGAAGCCGAGCCGTGTCCAGGTCTCGCGGGCGGCGTCCAGGTCGCGCACGCCGATCAGGGCGTGGTCGATCCCGGTGATGGGGTCTTGGCTCAAGGTCTTGAACTCAAGGGCTGGGGCTCACGATCCGGGGCTAACGCAGCGCCGAGGCGATGTTGCCGCCGTCGACGTTGACGATGGCGGCCGTGGTCTTGTCCGCGAGCGCCAGGTCGACGAAGACCCGGGCGACGTCGTCGGCGTGGACCTCGCGATGCAAGAGGTTGTCGCGCAGAAGCTCCTCCGTGCTGACGCCGCGGGCCAAGGCCCGCTTGGCGATGGTCTCTTCGGTCAGGACCCCGCTGCGGACGCCCTCGGCGCTGACCGCGTTGGCCCGGATGCCGTCGACCCCGTAGTCGACCGCGAACTGCCGGACCAGGGCCAGGGTCGCCGCGTTGGGCAGGCCGTAGGGGCCGGCCCCGGCGCTGGGACTGATCGCCTGGCGCGAGGTGTTGAACAGCAGCGCGCCACCGGTGCCCTGCTGAAGCATGATGCCGACCGCCGCCCTGGCCGCCCGGTAGTGGGCGAAGAAGTTCAGCTCGAAAGACTGCCTGAGCTCGGCCTCCTCGACCTCGCCGATCCGGCCTTGCCAGGTCGCGCCGGCGTTGGACACCAGGATGTCGAGGCCGCCGAAGGTCTCGCAGACCCGCTCGAAGGCCTGCGCCAGCGCCTTCTCGTCGGTCACGTCGCAGCGGATCGCGAGCGCGCGGATCGCCTGGGCGAAGGAGCGCATGCCGTCGAGGTCGAGGTCAACCAGCGCGACCTCCGCGCCCTGGGCATGAAAGGCGCGCGCCGTGGCCCGGCCGATCGCCCCGGCGCCGCCGGTCACGACCGCGACCTGCCCGGCCAGCGGCCGGGCTTCCGACTCCCAGCGCGCGGCACCCGCGCCCAGGGCGTACTCGGCATCGAAGATCTGCGCTTCCTCCAGGCTTTCGAAGCGGCCCAGGGATTCGGCGCCGGCGATCGTGCCGATCGTGGCTTCCATGAGGTCGGCCGCCGCCGCCGCGGCCGCCGCATCCGGACCGGCGGCAAAGAAGCCGAGCCCGCGCACCAGGGCGACCCGCGGCAGAGGATCGTGCAGCCGCTCGCCGCTGGTCAGGCGCTGGGCATGGCGCCGGAAGTAGCCGCGGTAGTCGGCGGCGTAATCCTCGATCGCGCGCCGGGCGGCCGAGGCGAAGGCGGCGCGGCGGCCGAGCTCGGGCGCCGGCAGGACCACCGGCCAGGGCTTGGTGTAGGGCAGATTCTGCGGCGTCGCCGGCCCGGCCAGGGCGTAGCGGGACAGCTCGATCCCGTTGACGAAGTCGCGGATCGCCTCGTTGCTGCGGAAGGTCAGGACGCAGCGCCGGTAGCGGTCGCCGACCCCTTCGGAAAGGGCCAGGGCGCCGCGCAGGATCGGCGCGATCTCGGCCGGCTCGGCCAGGCGCCGCGGCAGCTCCACCGGCGCGAAGACCCGGCGCTTGCCCTTGCGCAGGCGGCGCTCGGCCAGGTCGACCAGGCTGACCATGCGCTCGTAGGACTCGCGGGCGTCGTCGCCGAAGGTGACGATGCCGTGCTTGATCAGGATCAGGCCCTCGATCTCCGGATTGGCGTCGAAGGCGGCCTTGGCGGCCTTGGCCAGCTCGAAGCCCGGCAGCGTATAGGGCACCACGGCCAGGGTTTCGCCGAAGACCTCGCGGCAGAGCGCCTCGCCCTCCGACTGGTTGGTCAGGGCCAGGACGGCGCCGGCGTGGCAATGGTCGACGTAGCGCTGCGGCAGGAAGGCGTGCAGCAAGGCTTCGACCGGGCTTTCCGGCGCTTCGGGCTCCAGCATGTTGCGGCGCTGGATCCTGGCCTGATCCTCGACGGCCAGCTGCTGCAGGCGATCGAGGGCGCGCAGCGGCTCGAGGCGCAAGGCCGGCAGGTTTGCGACCGTGATCTCGGCCATGTCGACGCCCCGGCCCTGCACGCAGAGCACGTTGACCGACTCGCCGGTGACGTCCTTGATCCGGGTCTTGACCGAGGTGCTGCCGTCTTCGCCCTGCGCCACCAGGCGGCGTTCGTTGCCGATCAGTCGGGTCGCATAGACGCGAAAGGCGAGATCGGCGGCCACCCCCCGCTCGCCGAGCTCACGGACCAGCTCCTGGGCCTGGACGTCGTTCCAGCGGCTGTCACCGGCCCGCGCCTTGTCGCCCCGCGCCTTGCCGACCCAGGACTTTTCGCTCCGAGATTTGGCACCGCCGGCCTTGTCGCCGCCAGCCTTGCCGCCAGGGGCCTTCTCCGCCGCCTTCGCGCCGCCCCGCTCGCCGAGCCGGACGGGGCCGAGCTTCAGGGGGCCGCGGCCTTTGCCTTCGACGCTCATCTCGGCGGCCTCGCCCGGCGTGCGATCACGACCGGTCTCCCGCCCCGTCGGCAGGCCCGAGAACGCGGCCGGCAACGGCTGAAAGCCGGGCGACCTGCTCTGCGGAGCGCGCCTGCGGCTGGGTGATCACCGCCGTGTCCAGCGCCCGATGGCAGCCCCTCTCGCAAGGCGCGCCGCGGTCCTTCAGCCTCGGTGCCGTGTCGCGCACCAGGCTTCGGGCCTTGTCGGCGTTCTCGAGCAGGACCTTGACCACCTGCTCGACGCTGACGTCGTCGTGGTCGTCGTGCCAGCAGTCGTAGTCGGTCACCATGGCGACGGTCGCGTAGCAGATCTCGGCCTCGCGGGCGAGCTTGGCCTCCGGCATGTTGGTCATGCCGATCACGTCGCAGCCCCAGGCCCGGTAGAGCTCGGATTCCGCCCGGGTGGAGAATTGCGGCCCCTCCATGACCAGGTAGGTGCCGCCGCGATGGTAGGGAATGCCGAGCCTGCCCGCCGCGGCCTCGATATGGTCGCCCAGACGGCCGCAGACCGGCTCCGCCATGGAGACATGGGCGACCAGCCCCTCGCCGAAGAAGCTCTTGCTGCGGGCGAAGGTCCGGTCGATGAACTGGTCGACGATGACGAAGGTGCCCGGCGCGAGGTCCTCGCGCAGCGAGCCGACGGCGCTGACCGAAACGATCTCGGTCACGCCGCTGCGCTTCAGGGCATCGATGTTGGCGCGGAAGTTCAGGGCCGAGGGCGGCAGCCGGTGGCCCCGGCCGTGGCGTGGCAGGAAAACAATCCTCTGACCCTCGAGCTCACCGAAGAGAAGCTCGTCGGAGGGTGCGCCGAAGGGGCTGTCGACCCGGCGCCACTCGGTCCTCTCGAGGCCCTCGATGTCATAGACTCCGCTGCCGCCGATCACGCCCAGGACCGGTGGCACCCCCGCTTGCTCTGCCATTACCCACCACGCATAGCCAGGAAGCCCAAACCTTTACGCCAGCCCGGCGGCTTTTCCAAGCCCGGGCAATCCATGAGGCCCGCCGCCTCTCGCGCCCGCCCGCAAAGCGAAGAGGCCGCGGCGACGAGCCGCGGCCCCTGTGAATCGCCTCTGGGCAGCCGCCTTCCGGCCGGCCCGGATCAGTGAAGGTCCGACCAGATCTTCTTCTTGGCCGCGAAGAGCACACCGGTCAGCACCAGGAGGAACAGGATCACGGTGACGCCCATGCTCTTTCGTGTCTCGAGGTTCGGCTCCGCGGTCCACATCATGAAGGCGGTGACGTCCTCGGCCATCTGCTCGACCGTCGCCGCGGTGCCGTCGGCATACTCGACGATGTCCTCGGAGAGCGGCGCCGGCATGGCGATCTGGTGACCGGGGAAGTAGTCGTTGTAGTACATCCCGTCCATCAGCTCGACCTCGGCCGGAGGCTCCTCCGGATAGCCGATCAGCAGCGCATAGCTGTAATCCGGCCCGCTCTTGCGCGCCTTCGTCATCAGCGAGAGGTCCGGCGGATAGGCACCGTTGTTGGCGGCCCGCGCGGCCTGCTCGTTGGGGAAAGGCAGGGGGTAGCGGTCGGCCGGGATCGCCGGCCGCTCGAACATCTCGCCGTCGTCGTTCGGGCCGTCCATCACCGTGAATTCCGCGGCCAGGGCTTTGACCTCGTCCGGGGTATAGCCCAGCTCCAAGAAATTGCGGAAGGAGATGTACTTGATCGAGTGGCAGGACGAGCAGACCTCCCGGTAGACCTGGAAGCCGCGCTGAAGCTGGGCCCGGTCGAAAGTGCCGAAGAGGCCGGAGAAGCTCCAGCTATGCGAGGGGATCGCAACCCCCTCCGCCGCCTGGGCGGCGCCGGAACCGAGGCCAAGCAGGGCGGCCAGGCCGAGAGCAAATAGTCTTTTCATCAGGCCTTCTCCATCGGCTTGGCTGCGGCGCCGGCGGCCATGCCGCCGCCCGGCAGCACCGGCTCGCTGATCGAGGCCGGCAGGGGCTTCGGCCGCTCGAAAATCCCGAGCAGCGGCAGGATCACCAGGAAGTGGGCGAAATAGTAGGCCGTCGCCACCTGCCCGATGATCACGAAGGGCACGCCGTGGAACACGGCGTCCGGCGAGTTCGCGCCGACCCAGCCGAGCACGAAGCAATCCAGCACCAGGATCCAGAAGAACCACTTGTGGTAGGGCCGGAAGGCGCTGCTGCGCACCGGCGAACGATCCAGCCAGGGCAGGAAGAAGAGGATCAGGATCGAGCCGAACATCAGGATTACGCCGCCAAGCTTGGCGTCGATGATCCACAGAAAGTCGAAGGTGACCGCGCGCAGGATCGCGTAGAAGGGCAGGAAGTACCACTCGGGCACGATGTGCGCCGGCGTCGAGAGCGGGTTGGCCTCGATGTAGTTCTCGGGCTCGCCCATGGCGTCCGGGAAAAAGAAGATCACCAGCGCCAGGAGGGTCAGGAAGACGCCGAGGCCGAAGAGATCCTTCACCGTGTAGTAGGGGTGGAAGGGAATGCTGTCCTGCGGCCCCTTGGTGTCGATGCCCAGCGGGTTGTTCGAGCCGAAGCGATGCAGCGCCCAGATGTGCAGGATCACGACTCCGACGATCAGGAAGGGGAAGAGATAATGCAGTGAGAAGAAACGGTTCAGGGTCGCGTTGTCGACCGCCGGACCGCCCCAGAGCCAGGTCGTGATCGCCTCGCCAAAGGCCTCTGGCGGGATCGCGGTGAAGAAGTTGGTGATCACCGTCGCGCCCCAGAAGCTCATCTGGCCCCAAGGCAGGACGTAGCCCATGAAGGCGGTGGCCATCATCAGCAGCAGGATGACCAGGCCCAGCATCCACAAGAGCTCGCGCGGCGCCTTGTAGGAGCCGTAGTAGAGGCCTCGGAAAACGTGGATGTAGACCACGATGAAGAAGAAGAAGCTGGTGTTCACGTGGATGTCGCGGATCAGCCAGCCGAAGTTGACGTCGCGGTCGATCCGCTGGACCGAGTCGAAGGCGTAGTCGACGTGGGGGGTGTACTGCATGGCCAGGGTGATGCCGCTGACGATCATGATCACCAGGGCGATGCCGGCCAAGGAGCCGAAGTTCCACCAGTAGCTGAGGTTCCTCGGCGAGGGATAGGAGCTTCCCACGGAATGGTCCAGGAAGGAGAAAATCGGCAACCGGTATTCGATCCACCGGAGCACCGGGTTCTTGAGCTGCAGCCCACTCACGGTTCTAAGCCCCCTTAGCCGATCTTGATCGTGGTGTCGTCCAGGAACACGTAGGGCGGCACCGGCAGGTTCTTCGGCGCCGGTCCCTTGCGGATCCGGCCCGAGGTGTCGTAGTGCGAGCCGTGGCAAGGGCAGAGCCAGCCGCCGTACTCGCCGCGCGGATCGCCGGCCCGCTGGCCCTTGGGCACGCAGCCCAGATGGGTGCAGACCCCGACCATGACCAGCCACTCCGGCTTCTCGACCCGGGCGTCGTCGGTTTCCGGGTCGATCATGTCGCCCGCGTCCGCGTCCGCGGCCGCCGCCGCCTCGATCTCGTCCTTGGTACGATGCCGGATGAAGATCGGTTTGCCCTGCCACATCACGGTGACGGCCTGGCCCTCGGCGATCGGCGAGATGTCGACCTCGACCTCGGCCAAGGCCAAGACATCCGCCGAAGGATTCATCGAGTCGAGAAAAGGCCAGACGGCGATGCCCGCCCCGACGGCGCCCATGAAACCTGCCGTCAGGTAGAGGAAATCGCGCCGCGTTTCGCCCTCGCCACCCTGTGGTGGGTTCGCGGTCTCTGCCATGTCGTGTGATCCCTCCAAAGATACTGTGGTCCGGGTTCGAAAGGCCGGTGGTTTCTTCTCGGCCAACGTCGCCGACCCTTGCCGAACCAGCCGCCGTTGATTGCAAGCCTGAACCGTCCTGGCGGAAGCCCGCCTGCCCGCGCCGGACAGGCCTTGCCTCGCGGCACGCATATAGAGGAAATTCCCGGAGAAAGCAAAACCTCAAAGGCCCCTCAAACACCCTTCTTCTCGCGGATGCCAAGAGCTTGCGCCTGGTCCTGTTCCAACCCGACATCCCGCAGAACGCCGGCGCCCTGATCCGCCTGGCGGCCTGCCTCGGCGTCGCCGTCGACATCGTCGAGCCCTGCGGCTTCGTGCTCTCCGACCGGCGCATGAAGCGCGCCGGGCTCGACTACCTGGACCTCGCCGCCGTCACCCGTCACCGCTCCTGGGCCGCCTATCGCGAGGCGGCGCCCCGGCGGCTGCTCCTGCTGACCACCGGGGGCGATATCCGCCATTGCGATTTTCTTTACAAACCCGGTGACAGTCTTATGGTCGGCCGCGAAAGCGCCGGCGTTCCACAGGAGGTGCACGACGCCTGCGACGCCCGGCTGCGAATCCCGATGAGGCCCGGCCTCCGCTCGCTCAACGTGGCCACCGCCGCGGCTCTGGCGCTGGGGGAGGCACTGCGCCAGACCGGATCGTTTCCCGAAGGAGAGGCATGAACGACGTCACGACAAGCGAGCAGCAGCAGCGCGCAGCCGCCTGGTTCGAAGAGCTGCGCGATTCGATCTGCGCCGAGTTCGAGAAGATCGAGGACGAGCTGATCGGCGACAACGCCACCCGCTTCGCCCACATGCGCCCCGGCCGCTTCAAGCGCAGCGAATGGCAGCGCGGGGGCGGCGGCGGCGGCGTGATGTCGATCATGCGCGGCCGGGTCTTCGAGAAGGTCGGGGTCAACATCTCGACCGTCTGGGGCCGCTTCTCGCCGGAGTTCGCCAAGCAGATCCCCGGCGCCGCCGAGGACCCGCGGTTCTGGGCCAGCGGCATCAGCCTGGTCGCCCACCTGCAGTCGCCGCTGGTGCCGGCGGTGCACATGAACACGCGGCACATCGTCACCACCAAGTCCTGGTTCGGCGGCGGCGCCGACCTGACGCCGATGTTCCCCGACGACCAGGACAGCGAGGACTTCCACGCCGCGCTCAAGGCGACCTGCGACCGCCACGGCGCGGACTACTACGACCGCTTCAAGAAGTGGTGCGACGAGTACTTCTACTTGAAGCACCGCGAGGAGCCGCGCGGCATCGGCGGCATCTTCTACGACAACCTGGAGACCGGCAACTGGGAGGCCGACTTCGCCTTCACCCAGGACGTCGGCCGCTGCTTCCTGGACATTTATCCCAAGATCGTGCGCCGCCACATGGGCCGGCCCTGGAACGAGAAGCAGCGCGAGCACCAGTTGCAGCGCCGCGGCCGCTACGTCGAGTTCAACCTGCTCTACGACCGCGGCACCAAGTTCGGCCTGATGACCGGCGGCAACGTCGAGGCCATCCTGATGAGCCTGCCGCCGAACGTCGCTTGGCCCTGAGGCCATAGCCGGCTTCTGCGCCCCGTCGAGCGCGGACCTGCCCCCGTCGTTCGACGCCGAGCCCCCGTCGTTCGACGCCGAGGGTGACCAGAGCATGCTTCACGGATCAGATCGATCCGATCTCGATCTAGGGCAGCAGCTTCGTGATGGGGCAGCGTGCCGCGGATTCGCGGTTGGATTCCGGATTCAACCCGCGGCGCAGCGCAGGATGCGCGCGGCCGGCAGCTGCAGCGTGACGGTCGTGCCCGCACCCGGAGCGCTCTCCAGCGCCAGGGTCCCGCCGTGCATCTCCACCAGCGCCTTCGACAGCGGCAGGCCGAGCCCGGTGCCGTTGAAGTCCCGCGCCAGGGAGCCGTCGACCTGACCGAAACGGGCCAGGGCCTTGGGGATGTCCTCGGCGGCCATGCCGATCCCGGTGTCGGTGACCCGGATCAGGAACCCGGCGTCCGGATCCACCGACGCGCCAATCGAGATCCGCCCACCCTCCGGCGTGAACTTGAAGGCGTTGGACAGCAGGTTGATCAGGACCTGCTTCAGGCGCCGCTCGTCGCCGTGAAGCCCCGGCAAGTCCTCCGGGACGTCGATTCGAAGCTCGACCTCCCGCTGGTTCAGGCGCCGCCCCGCGAGCTGGACGCTGTCGCGGATGACAGCGGAGACATCGAGGTCCTCCTCCAGCAGACTCAGGGTTTGCGCCTCCACCCGCGACATGTCGAGCACGTCGGAAATCAGCTCCAGCAGATGGCCACCGGCGGCGCGGATCTGACCCGCGTGCTCGGGATAGGCCGGATTGCCGATCGGCCCCAGCCTTTCCTTCTCGATCAGCTCGGCAAAGCCGATGATGACGTTCAAGGGCGTGCGCAGTTCGTGGCTCATGTTTGCCAGGAACTCCGACTTGGCGCGGCTCGCGATCTCCGCCTCCTGCTTCGCCGCGACCAACGCCCGTTCCGCCTGCTTCATGGTCGTGACGTCCTGCAAGGTGCCGGTGTGGCCGCTGGGTCGGCCGGCGTCGTCGTAGGTCAGCTCGCCGATCTCGACCACGTGGCGCACCCCGCCGTCGGGCCGAACGATGCGGTACTCGACCTCGTAGTCGCGCGGCTGCGCGGAGACCGACTCGAAAAGCGCGGTCACCCGTTCCCGGTCCTCTGGATGCAGGTAGCGGTTGAAGTCGACCTGGCGCCTGGGCACCTCCTCGGGCGTGAGGCCGAGGATGTCCGTGTAGTGCCGGGACACGTAGAACATGCCTTCCGGGCCGAGCGACCAGCCCCAATAGCCGATCCGCGCCAGCTCCTGGGCCTTGGCCAGACGGCGCTCGCTCTCGCGCAGGGCCCTCTCAGCCTTGTTCTTGTCGGTGACGTCGACCAGAACCGCCACCGAACTCAGGATATTGCCGTCCTGATCTCTATTGGCCGTCGCCGCGAGCAGGATGTCTCGAACCTCGCCGGACTTTGTCACGAACTGGTAGTCGACGTTCTCGATGTAGCCGTTATCGATGAAGCGGGGGATGGTCTCCTCGATTGCCTTGCGCCGGGATTCCGGGGTCAGGAAGTCGGAGACCTTCTGGCCGACGACCTCCTCACGGCGGTATCCCATCACCTCCAGCCAAAGGTTGCTGACGCCCAGGATACGGCCCTGGAGGTCGATCGAGTGCATCATGGCCGGTGTCCGCTCGAAGAGCGGCCCCGCGCCTCCGAGCAGGGCGGAGATGTCACAGTCCATTACGTCCACGGCCGAGATGTCCGAGCCGGGCGCCTCGTCCGGCAAGCCTTCTGGATATCTCGGGTGGAGCTTCTTGGCTTCTGGCATTTCCTGGTGACTCCGCCGCAGCCGCCGGCGATATCTGCCTTGGATCCACGGCCTTCCGGCTGCCCGCAGGCCGAGACCTTCAGCGCTTCAACCCAAGGTCACCGGAAGCGGACATTAGTCTTATATGTATGAATTATCCAACTGAACGGCTTTACGCAGGCTTAACGGCCCGCGCAGGGCCGATGTCCGCGGGCAGAGGCCGTGCCGGCTGCGGAGAGCGGCGGCTCTGGTAAGGCGAGCGTATCGGCGGGGTCGAGCACGATGGCCAGGCGGGCGAGCGCGCCGAGCCGGGACAGGTGGCGCGGGCGGCGCCCCAGTCCTTCTCGGGGTCACGGCCCGGGCCGGCCGGGCCGTGACCCCGAAGTCCTGGCCTGTCCGGCCCGAGGCCCTATGCTGGCCCTTTCCATCGCTCGACGGAGAGCCTCATGACGCGCCCGACCGCCCAATCCGACCTGCAGATCGACGACGGCGTGATCCGGGTCACCCGATGGCGCTTCGCCCCCGGGGCCGAGACCGGCTGGCACCGCCATGGCTATGCCTACGTCGTCGTGCCGATGACCACGGGGACCCTGACCATCGACACCGGCGAGGGCATCGTGACCGCCGAGCTGACCGCGGGCGTCGCCTATAGCCGGCCGGCCGGGGTCGAGCACAACGTCATCAACGACAACGGCTTCGACTTCGCTTTCGTCGAGGTCGAGCTGCTGGAGAAGGCCGGCTGACCCTCATGGGCCACGCGGAAGCGCTCGCAGACCGGCGGCCTGTCCTCGGAGGGCTCGCGGCCGACCGCGCGGCAGCCTAGAGCGCCGCCGTCACCATGATCTCGACGGTGAACTTCGGGCTGGCGAGCCGGCTTTCGACGCAGGCCCGGCAAGGCGTGTTGCCTTGGGAGACCCAGGCATCCCAGACCTCGTTCATCTCGCCGAAGGTCGAGATGTCGGACAGCCAGATGTTGGCGGTCAGAAGCTTCGTCTTGTCCGTGCCGGCCTCGGCCAGCAGCCGGTCGATGCTGGACAGGATGTCCCGCGTCTGCTCGGCCACCGAAGCGCCCGCGGCGTTCTGGGCCACCTGGCCCGCGGTGTAGACCGTGTCGCCGTGAACGACGGCCTGACTCATGCGCGCGCCGACCTCGATGCGTTTGATCGCCATGGCGTTCCTCCCACCTGCTCGCGAATTGCTCGACGCCGCCGAAGCTAGGCCAGTTCGGCTCTGCGGGGAACCACCCATCCGCAAAGACCCTGCCATGCCGGCTTACGAAGTGTTACAATTCCATGAAGTCAGGAGGGGCTTTCGGTCGAGGCTGAGGCCCAGGCGTCCGTCGGTCGCGCCCCGGAAGCCTTTGGAGATGGCCGGGATGTTCGAAACAGCCGAACTGGGCCGCAAGGTCGCGAAACGGGACTTCAAGCGGCTGGTGCCGCCGCTGCGCGAAGAGCTGCTGCAGCTGCAGGAGCGCCTCCGCCGCGGCCGGAACTTCCAGGTCATCCTGCTGTTCTCTGGCGTCGACGGCGGCGGCAAGGGCGAGACGGTCGGCCTGCTGAACGAGTGGATGGATCCGCGCTGGCTGATCACGCGGGCCTACGACGAGCCCAGCGACGCCGAGCGCGAGCGCCCTGAGTTCTGGCGCTACTGGCGCGACCTGCCGCCGGCCGGTCGAATCGGCATGTTCCTCAGCGCCTGGTATCACGCGACGCTCCTGGACCGGGTCTACAGCGGTATCGACGAGGCCACCTTCGTGCGGCGCCTTGACCGAATCATCGCCTTCGAGCGTGCGCTCGCTCAAGATGGCGCCCTGATCCTCAAATTCTGGATGCATCTCAGCGCGAGCGCCCAGGAAGCCCGGCTCAAGAGCCTGGAGCACGATCCCCTGACCAAGGCCCGCGTGACGCCCTGCGACTGGGAGAACTGGCGCAACTATCCGAACTTCA
>JAAUYG010073554.1_pt1 | contig 12297 bp, 4 predicted proteins | sample 7278091 | NCBI WGS metagenome assembly JAAUYG01 (sample SAMN14350201, study PRJNA611818) | marine sediment metagenome | isolation source: surface marine sediment (0.6m) | place: French Polynesia: Moorea | collected 2018-08
CATTAAATGCCACAACCGCAGCAATGGCATCATGATTTAATGTATCATGAAATTTCAGGAGGGTCATTCTGCTAACATGACAAGTTTGATCTAACTTATATATACATACGGACAAATAAAAATCACTGGACAGACAGGGCCAACTCCCCACCCATCCACAACATTGTAATGCTGCTACATACAAGGAATTCTAAACGTGCAGTTGGATTCCTTATATATGAGCTTCCTACTAGTGTTCAGTAGTAATGTTTACCGTAACTCTACTCCTTTCTGTAATATAATAAGGGTTTGTGATGAGTGACCTCGAACATGACCTTTCAAGGTCTCTGCAGCTCAAATCTTGTGACAAATTTAGACTCTCAGCACTTTCCGTACTTTGGACTTTCTATTAGAAGTTTGACAGTAAACTCGGCTCCTAATCCTTCAAGATTTGAGGGACCTTGAAATTGACCTTACAAAGTCACTAAGGCCAAATCTAATGGTGCAGTTGGACTCACCAAACATGACCTTCGATCAGTGTTTAGCACCAACATATGGCCTAACTGGGCTCATATGTGAGATAAAAGCCTTCAAAATCCGAGGGACCTATACTGACTTTATCCATCCTATGCACAGAACTTCTGCATTATGCTGGGCACCTGGCAGTCCAATTTTCAGAAACATCACCTAACAAAACATGGCTGCAGTGGGGGTGGGGAGTGAGGGAAGCTCATAGATCATGCAAGATAGACATACTGTTATTATAATACATTAATCCAAACTTAAATATGAAATACTTAGGTTTTACCTAATGTCTGACCCTAGAAAGGTCAAAGTTAAATTACTTAATACTTATCATACAGGGCAGGGTGGACCATGACATGAAGCTGAAAATTATATACACTCCAGCCAAAATTGAAATAGTGACTTGTTTTCTAGCATTAAGGATGCTGGGACGTGACCTCCCAGTGGCTTACGAACTTTCAAGAGAGCAACTTGACCCCAGACAGGCAGGACTCACCCATAGAAACTAGAAAGCCCACCCCAGTTAAAAATGTGGATCTGAACCCTTGTTAAGAACTGAGGTATGACATGTGCTCAATATCAGTGGCAGGAAGTTATTAAGTTTGGGGCCTTTATTAAAAAGAGCTGCTTTCAGTTTGACAGGACCCACTTTTGTACAGCAAGGGGGTAAGTTACAGACCCTGCCATTAAAGGAGCTCTAATAACGCACTTTGATCATGCCCAAATATTACGGTCTCTGAGTAGTAGGTACACATTGAATAAACTTATAGTTCATAAAAGTCCTAACAGGTCAGAGGTCACAGTAAGCACCAAAACGGCACCCGATTTGTGAATCGGCTCCGAATCTGATTTGTCATTTTGAGGAAGCTGAATTATTGTAAGTTAAGCTGGATTAAACTCAAAAGGAAGCATGGTGACATAAAGGGGTCTTTTTAAAATGTAGAAAAGTTAGTATACCAAAAAAGTGTGTTAATTCAGTACATTCCTTTGAGCAATATGATCAAGCATATCATGAATGCTCTGTGAAAGTAGTAATTTAAAATCGTGCACTCAAACATACAATCAATAGTGATTTGTTTTCATATAGAGGCAAACTGAGAACAGTTATTTTCTAACATTCCAGAAAAAAAGATTTTGCTATATTAAATTAGGACTGAAGTTTTGTGGCACTGATAAAGAAACAACTATTTACTTTAGTTTCTTACCATGAATTACTTTCAAAGCGTGAAGTTATTGCACCTTAACTTACAACACCAAGATCTGCAATTATCAAGTCATAATGCTTCATCCTAATTTCCAAACTACAGTAGTACCAATCTAATAGGAACACCCCTACTGCCAAATAACTCTGTGTTCGTTAGAGAGGTTTCCTTTGGCAAGAGCAAGGATTAAATGCATTCAAACTTTCATGGTCCTTCCTTGGTGCTAACATTTGTGTCCTCTCTAAAGAGTTCTTTCAGAGAACACTGAAATTTCTAACGCATATTTTTTAAGTTATAATTTAAATTTTAATATATTTCTATTGGTATATTTATGACTCATTCCCTTAATGGCGCCAGACTATAAAGTTTGACAGACTGATTGATAGCCTTGCTGGGTTGATAGACAGCCGGGATGGAATTCTCCTATAAAAGAGATTTTTTTTACTATTTCCTTCATTTCCCTACCAATGTGCAGCAATTGCCATAGTTTTCACCAAAGGTGCTGGGACAATCAATTCTGTCTCTGTTTGAACAGGCAAAATCAATAGGGCACTCTTGCATAACTTATGGTTGACATCCAAAATGATTCATTTGATTGCCTCCCGATGCAACGGCAGTACACCCATGGACCAAAGCTGCACCAGACTCCACTGATAGCAATCTCCTACAACTGCTGTTGCTTGGGAAAGGACAAATGCCGATAAGCTGTCACCACTGTTCAAGTGACAATATAGAGCAACAGCCCCTAGTCACAAAGTTTCCCTTTGAACTTACACTAATATTAGTAAGTCTTGCATGAACCTTACTTGATACTTGTCTCCAAATAAATCAAAATCTTTCCATATCGGATTTAATATAAATAATTTTACATGAGCCTATTCAATATTTGTTTTTAATATTACAATTCTTTCCTGTTCCAATTTTATATACATCTCATATTCTTTTCTCATAACAACATCTTCATGAACAATATGTGAGTTTAGACCCCAATTTTCCAGTGCTTTGAATTGAAGACTGTAGAGGTGGGTTATTTTTTAGAAGACCTGCCCATTATTTGTCCTTTTGTAGGAGATACGGAGGAAAGGTGGAAGTTTCTATACAGCACCTAAGACCGATGTACACTTTCATTTACTGCATTAGGGTAATTACACACCTGTGAAAAAGTCTTTCATCCATTTACCCTTCTTCACCTGAAGGCATTTGCCTACAGCTCTAGCCCACCTTACTTTTTTTGCCCTGCAGTGCCCATTTCAATGGCCCTCATTTCAGTGCTAAGCTGTGACAAATAGTGGCATCTCCTGCTGATCTCCTGCTGTCCTACTGCGGTCACAGATATATGTAGCAAACTAGTAATACACTGAAAGATTCATGGATTTTTTTTCGTCTTAATGTATATGTTTCAAAATGTGCCATTTACATATTTTGTATATATGTACATGTCAGGTGATATTGTGATCCGAGATTATGCCAGGCTCGCAGCATGAATAATAATACAGCAAATATGCTAATATGTACAGAGAATATGTACATCAATGCATATACATGTACATGTATTCATAAATGAATATTGGTGATATAAGTATAAGTTTTGTGTTTCCCGCTTTCACACTACAGGTGTGTGTCATTGTATCACATAAAACAGACATTTCAGTGATTAATGTACCGGTATAGTAACAACCCTGTGGCATAAATACGAGTGTGAGGAATGAAATGGAAATAGGTTGTTTAGGTTTGAATATTTATTTAAAGCAGACATGTTTGCATACATTAAAATCTGTCTTGTGAATAAGCCTCCCAACACAGTTTCCACCGGTTAATGTACATCTTCCATACAAATGTCCAAATACACATACACATATCTGTGTATCATGCCTTACGGTAGCCCTACTTTACATAAGCTCTGTCACACATGCAGCTCAAACATTCACTAACACACTGACAAAGGCAAGATCACATCTGAAGTCACTTTGAGAAGTGACACTGACAACAACTGAACAACATGAAGAACACTTTCTATGTGAAAACTGAAATGCATATTGAAAAGCCCCAATTATTCAAACAGCATAAGCGATCCAAATTGTTGATTTAATTCTTACCACCTTTACTATCATCAGCCTCCATTTGTAGCTGTAGTTTAGGTTTTGCGTTCCCTTAATCAGTACAAGTATTTTTGCCAATTACCATATTTCCATGTACATGTATATATAGGCACATGTGCCAATAAGTATAAGTGAAGGTATGCCTAATTTCACTTACAGGTAGGTGACCATTTAAATGGAACAACTTATGAGTTGTGGAAGTTATATTTCATGATATATTGGACTTAAAAACTCAGGCACAGCACTCGAAAAATTAATTTATGATAATTCCTGACATAATAGCAGTTAGTTTAGCAAATAATCCTTGCCGACATTATAAAATTCTTGTACGCAGTTTCCATAGTCGATACAGACCACATGTAACATGTGCCTGTATGATATTACACAGGTGTACTTGGACCACATTCACACAGAATTGTTGGATTAGAAATGTACACACAACCCCCGTTCGCCTTCATACTCTGCCCAATCAAATGCTGTGTTGTATCCTTCTCATTTTGAGCATTCACATCATATGATTGGTTCTTAAGGCTTTCCTTGTGGCCATCATAGCTTTCGCCTTCATCACTTGAGCACGAAATGTCAACGTCACTCTCCATGTCGCAGCTTTTCCTCCGGTTATGCTTTGTCTGCAGGCAGTTAGATTTTCCAGAACTGTCCATCTTTGAAATGTCATTCTCTATAAAAGTCAGCTTATCTGAGCATGGACTGTCCTCCTCCTCCTCCTCACTGCTCTGTCCCTTGGGTGCCAATTCTGGCTTTTGTGTCCTATTTCTGCGAGGTACAGACATATCCGGGGTCAGACAATATTGGGGAATCTGCTGAGAAGCAGAATATTTCACATGCGAGTTTATGTTGTTGTTGCAGCAGCTACTGTTACGTGGATCCGAGCTGCGTTTTCTTTTCAAATTTTTGCTGTTCTTGTGATTTCTGTCTATGCAGGATCGATCCAGAAGGCTTCCTGAAGTTGGCATGGTAACTGCCACATCGGTTCCTTCACTGTTATTACTGTCAGTAGATGATCCATGGCCACTATCCAGGTTGGAGAACTGGAACACGTTGAATGGCTTTTCCAATCCCTGGATTTCCAAATTTTTCCCATGTAAATGGCTCTGCAAAATAAAATGTATCCATGGTTTTCAGTAAAAAGAAACAATATTTGAGTAGTTTAACAATGACATTTCAACATGATCCCTAGGTAATACTTCGTTACCTGATAACTAACCCTAAACCATTCGTGAATTATGCATGTTTATACAACCACAGGCAATCATCAGTTTATGAAATTTTGTTGATGTTGGTTGTAGATTTGCATGATCACATAATGTTTGCCATAAAATATAAAGTTTTTAAGATTATTACTGGTACTTCCTTCAGTCTTATAGGTAAACTCGAACAACGACACTTGTGTATGATAATAAAGCACGGTATAACTGCACTAACCAGGGAGCTTTCTGCTTGGCCTTCCCCCACAGGTGACAGTCCAGCAGGACACATGGTTTCCATGGTGATGCTGACAGCGAGCGGGGATACCCTGACTGGACGGTTACAATGTGAGGATGATCCGGATGCAACAGAGAGTTCATCACCACCATCTTCTGGAGCAAACCTCTGGATGCCACTGTACTGGATCTCTGATGACTCCTGCTTCTTTCTCTCAGGTGGCGCTCTGCGACACACCAGAATTAGCAGCACGATAAGACCAATCGCCAGAACCACAGACAGACACCCAACAATGATGACAATGAGTGTCTCCCTTGGTAGCGTGGAAGACACCACAATGCTGGGACCGGGATACCTGGGGAATACGTTTTGATCTGAACTGTCAAGGCCATTTTCTATGGCATAGTTCTCCGTGTGGTTGAAGAGGATATGGAGCTCAGCAGCCGCGAACTTTGGTGGAGTTCCCATGTCTGCAATGGATATGAGAAGTGTGATATTGGGGGGTGCCACATATCGAAGAACATTCTTCACGATCACTTCACCAGTATCTGGCGTAATACCAAGAAGATCTAGATCACCTCCTTTGGCAATGGAGAAGTTCAGTCTGGAGTTACGACCAGCATCTACATCATAGGCCTGGACATGGGCAACAGCATATCCAACGTATGCAAAGACAGATAGCACTACAGTGTTGTTGTCTGGTGAGGGAAACACCACTGTCGGCGCATTGTCATTCTGGTCTGCCACATGGACATTGACAGTGGCTGTAGCACTCAGGTAGGGTTCTCCAGTGTTTGTGGCTAGCACCATGAAGCGATAAAAAGCAATTGATTCACGATCTAACATCTTCAGGATAGTCAATTTCCCTGTAGCTGGATTAATTTGGAATGTATCACTTGCCTCTTCCTCCTGTGGGTGTATTGAGTAGAGTAACAAGTCGTGTGGAGGTTCATCTGCGTCGGTTGCAACCACTGTTCCTACTTCTGTTCCCGGGGCTTGGTTTTCAAAAGTGCCAAAGTTGTATGTGACTTGAGAGAACAATGGACTTTCATCATTGATATCGTCTATGAAGATCTTGAAAGCAGCTGTGGCGGTATTTGGAGGCAGGCCTCCATCAACAGCATACACATGACCATCATATGTCTGCATTGCCTCGTGGTCAAGGCGGACTTGGGTAGAAACCAGACCAGACATAGGGTCGATTTGCAAACCTCCTGACTCATTTTCTGACAAGAAGTAGGTGACATTGGCATTCTCACCACTGTCGGCATCAATGGCATTGACTTGGAACACAGGTTGAGGAAAGGAAACATTCTCATAAAGATTAGCTGTATACAAGGACTGCTCAAATCTTGGTGGATTATCATTCTCATCTAGTACCTTGACCTTGAGCTCTCTGACTGAGCTGAGAGGATCTTCTCCTTGGTCCACACATTCAATCATCACGGATATTTCTTCCACTGCTTCCCGATCTAGGGTTCGCGTCGTGAGAATTTTGTACTCATTAGGGTAGGCTGAAAGGCTCTCTAGTGAGAAGTATTGGTTCCCCTTGGTGATAGAGCAGCTGGCCTGGCCACTACGTCCCAGATCCAGATCTTCTACAGATACATGGGCAACAAACACGCCAGGACTACGATTCTCCATTACCTCAGCATACTCCTGGTGGGATGACAGCAGATTCAGGATGATTTGGGGGCGAAAGTCATTCACATCCAGAACATGTATGATGACCTTGCAGTGGACTGGGACGGAGTCCGGACCTTGGTCAGTCGCTTTCACTGTCAGATGATACACCTGTTCCAGCTCAAAGTCAAGCGACAGCTTGAGATATATATCGCCGTTGCTATTATTGATGCCAAACATCCTTCCATGTTCGGACTTGGTCTGAGGTGCAAAATCATACATTATTTCTCCATTTGGACCTTCGTCAATATCTCTGGCAGAAACTTGGACAAATGGTACTTGGAGTGGCTGGTCTTCTTTCAGGGATACATTATAAATACTCCGCAGAAATACCGGATAGTTGTCATTTGTGTCCCGCACAATGACGTGCACTGCCATGACATCAGACAAAGGAGGCTCTCCGCCATCTCTTGAAACAACTTCCATGTGGTATTCTGACAGTTTTTCACGGTCCACCCTTTCATTCAAGACCAAGTGGAGCTCTGAGGCACCGTGGATGCTCGCAGTTTTGAATAATTCAAACTCAGAGAAGTTGCTCCGTAGCTGATAGGAGATGGTTCCATATTCTCCAGCGTCAAGGTCTGTAGCCACTGGTAACACGAAGTGGATTCCGGGGTTGGCATTTTCTGATATGTATAACGTGGTCTGAGGCTCTGGAAACACCGGTCTGTGGTCGTTGACATCCAGCACAAAAATCTGGATTTTAATGACACGGAAGTCTTCGATTGCCTTCGACACGTACACTGCCACATCTAGATTGAGCAAACAAATGCCTTGCCCTGAGCACAGGTCATCCCGGTCAATCATCACGTCACTTGTCTGCAGGAAGTGTTGGTTCCCCTCCCGGTGAATGACAAAGTACCTGGTTGAGCGGCCGGCCAGAATTGTGAACTCCAGGCCACTCAGGTCGGATGCCGTGAGATTGTCCCGGAGATGAGTGTCCTCCATCAGGTCGCCAAGCCTGGTGTTAGGTGGCGATTCCTCAGTTATTGTGTAAGACAATGCTGCCCCACCTACTTTAGCCGCGGAAATCATTATGAAAAGCACCACTCCAATTCCCATGGCCTTTCTGTCACTGCTGTGGTAAACCACATCCACTGGGCACTGCAGTATGGGAACTAGATGCCACATTATCCCAGAGAAGTGACACAGGAGAAATTCCTACAGTGTTTGACACTGTTACCAGGCTGCTACTGTCACTAAGGGTGGATGTTCGCTGAATACTTCAATTTTCCAGTTGTCATGAGAGGATCCTCCCACTGGGACCGTGGTTGCGACCTGCAGGAAAAATAATGGCTACATTAGATTTTTTATAGTGTTTTACATTCACAGGTGCTTTATTGTGCTTAGTCGAACTTCTTACCTGAATCCAGCGAAGAAATAAAGTTTGGGAATAACGTTTGGAAAATTGTGGGTGCAACGAATCGTTCTACATTTTTCCTGAAAATACACAGTTGAAAATACACCCTTTGCTTCCACACCCAACAGCAAATAAGCACACCCTGTATCTGCATTGAGGCAATTTTTCAGTTCGCTACATCCCAACGATTCACACAGCTCCAGTGCAACAGATTTCAACTAATTATCTGAACAATTTGACATTCACACATGATCTAGGGATACATAATATTGGCTAGCAGTATACTGCTATTTCTCAATGACAACAACATCTGTTACTGTACATGCTTTTATCCTCGTGGAATTATGTTGAGTGTTTGCATTGAGACTAATTCAAGGAAAATCACTATCAAACAATGATTTTTTTCTCAGAAATGTATGTCAATATGATGTCAATTCTGCTACTGAATTCAAAATATGGATATCATAAATCGCTTCTGGGCACCTTTTTTGTGCGAACATGAGAAATAATGATTTTTAGTTTTTAGGAATGCACACATGGCAGAAATTGATCTTCTGATTGAACTGTCAAAGCTCAATGAAATTTTCAACCTGAATCTGCAAAACTTCAAACTTGATCAATAGCATGCAATATGCATATATATGACACCAATATGTGCAATGCAATAATAGGATGGAAAACTATACTTTATGATTGCCACAGACTAACCGAGAAATGATCAGGTCCATACAGAGTATTGTACATGGGCAACACCATATGCCAGTTTTCCTGGTTTTGAAAAGGCCAGAGCTATGTAAAGTACACTGATGTTGAAGCTGTGCGTGAAAGATATCAAAATGTCTCAAAAATACATTTTGACTATGTCTGGCTATATCTAATACAAAGTGTTTCTCCATCATCAAAAGGGCTACACTTCTTTAGAAAAGAGGCTGATGGTATACTGTCCTATTCTTTCCCACTGAATGGGGCACAAGCAACTTTTTTCTTCTTTTTTTTTTGTACTTTATTTTGAAGGACATAATTGGCAGAAATACAACTGTGTTAGCAGCGTACAGCAGTATTATCACATACCTTGATCTATGCCTACATGAATGGCACAAGAAAAAAACACAACATGAATACATCAATATATTGGCCATATCACACACATGCTACATAACTTTTGCAAAAAAAAAATCCTCTTTCAGAACATAAAGCATTTAGGATACTTTCACCCATGAAAGATTCTGAAAGCATTTCTTTTTTTTTCCTTTTGGAAAGTGTTAAACGGGAATTCTTAACATGAACAGAGAAAGGAACTGATTTAACATTAGATAGGAGCATGGAGCCCGGATGCACTTTCAGTGATGAATGCATCCATTTCAATGGCTATATATAGTTACCAATTTAAGGTATATCAACACATTACCTGTAGGCTTAGTTTTGTCTCATCTAGAAATTGTGCAATTAGATAGAGGCCAGGTCAAACTACCCTACACTTCAGGTACCGGTATACATAAATTTCAAGATCAAGTATTCTATCACAAACTGAGGTTAAACCTATGCAGTGACACCACTGCTGTAAGACCACCTGTCTTCAAAGACCACATATCCTGTCAGAATGTTCCACATTTCAATGCAACTGCCATTCAAGCACACCTCTCTTGAGAGACCACATTTTTATGGCTAATGGGGCGGTCTTTCAAGACATGTTCTACTGTAGTCTTGTTAACCTCTACAGTCACTCTACACACATCCCTGCTTACTTACCTTCTGAACTGGAGAATTCATCCAAGATTTCTTCACTGTTCAGCCATGCAATTTCTGTCACCAACGTTCCAAACCTCCGATGCTTTCACAGAGATGAATGGCTTGTTTTCCACTGCCAATATTTCCAGGGCATCGCGTGGATCGTGTTACTACTGCAGAGTAGTCACATGACTTTGATCACAACCAATCAATGAACAGACTTTCGGTAATAACGTTATAAGCCAATCAAGGTTCCATGCATGGTTTATTTGGGGCGCTTCGCTCTGACGTTGACTGCCCTGCCGTGGCCAGGCCACGCCAGGCCATCAGACCATGGAAAGAGTGGGCCGCCAGTCCCCATGCCAATTTCCCAATCCCCTGCTGCTAGGTTACACAGGCGGTGGTGGCTCCTTTGCTGTCTCTGCTCACAGCAAGGATGATAGACATGAAATCAGAGATGTGTCTCTGCATACATAAAACACTGCCTAGGTAAATGGGTGATTTGAACCGTTCTGTCACGGTCGTCTGACTTCTACAAAGGGCAAGTTCTTTTTAACGCAGACTTAAAGAATTGTAACACAATGCCCTTGGAAGCGCCCTCCTTTATTTGTAGAGCGACTGTGCTTGAATCAAGAGGTCCCTTGCATCTTGTATAAACCGTGATTTAATGTGGACTTTCTTTTCATAAGATGTGATAAAGGTAGGGATGGTTGGAGGTTATGATTGTAAGACCCTCCGACGTCCCTTTCTCACTTTCAGCTTCAGGCATAACGAGTAGAGTAAGGATCCTACAAGCCATGACATCAATTTGCTTTGAGGTGATAAGGCAAAAAACATGATTCAGTCATCCACAATAGAGCTGACAGATGGTTTAAGATAAGCGAAGACAATTATGCTGGTAGGCATATACGTGTTTTTAACAACTGTAACAACACTGGTTGCATTTTGTAGGACTTTGCTCTATTTTGCATCCCCACATAAAAGATGTAAGAGCTTTACACCTCTGTATATATACTACACATCCATCTTAGGACAACCTATATTTAGGTCACATTAATGCATGGATTTTCTTATTAATTTACAACCAGTTCTGGAATGGTGCTGTCACATATTGATGTATGCTTAGCTATGCATATTAAAGTGTCTAAACTGTTGGCACACGCAAAATTCTGATGTCCTTTCCAATATACCAGTAGAGCATATTTGTTATACATGTTTGTATTTGTAACGTGCTGGACATGCATAAGGCATTCATACCAGGATCTTATATTAAAAATTTTGGTAACTTATTGATAAATTACACCAGCAAATGCTTAGCGTGTTGCTGGCATTACACCCAATGTTAGTGCAGTTGCACATGCATTTGTTTATTACCGTGTTTTTCATGTAGACCAAGAGGCATATGTGTTGCTGCATCTATTCATTACCAAATGGGGACAGAAAATTCATCGAAAAAACAAACTTGTGAATGGGCGAAAATACGGGGTTTTTTAGCATACCGCTCCATTATAAGCATTATAAGATGAGTTCGCGGTATATCTGGGACTTCGAATATTTCCCAGTTTTAGGCTGGGTTTTTCCATATTCACGGTATACTCGGAGTCGCGATATACACAAGAAAATACGGTAGGTACCAAAATGGTTTTGCTCCAATTTACATTCACACTGGCTTCGTTTCAAACTAATCTGGATCAAAGCCATGAACTTCAACAGGATTAGTCTTCATTTCCTCAAACGGATTCTGATCAGGATGAATGCTAGTGTAAATGCTCCAACTGGTCTCATAACATTGTTCAATTCGAATTAAAGGTGAAACATTTTCAAATGGAATTAGTGTAGTATAAATGGGGCCTTACTCTTGGGTGACATAGTTATCTGTAAACAACTTGGGGTACTGATGGGTTCTTTCACTGAATCCTGTCTTTATACACTAAGTTCTCCTGAACCTGGCTGATGTAACATAACTATATATGATGCCTGCAATGTAACTATACGATGGTTGTAAGTTAGAAACCATTTCATCGAGTTCTGTGGCCATCCAGAACATAATTTTGCAGGTCCATGCAGTGCAAAGCATGTTACCCATTGGTTCAAAATGGATTTTGGGTATGCTAGATATTATGTAAAGTATTTGATTAAGGAATTAAGCCCGGCCCCGCGGCGGAGTTCCGGCCCGCCTGGACGCCGGAGGCGTCCTCGGGCCGGGACGGAGCCAAGGGCAAGGATTTCAACACAGACCGAGGGGCAAGGGCTTGATTCCTATTATGACATACCTCAA
>JAAUYG010217781.1_pt1 | contig 12297 bp, 9 predicted proteins | sample 7278091 | NCBI WGS metagenome assembly JAAUYG01 (sample SAMN14350201, study PRJNA611818) | marine sediment metagenome | isolation source: surface marine sediment (0.6m) | place: French Polynesia: Moorea | collected 2018-08
CTGGAAACCAAGACGCAGGAAACCAGCAGTCAGCCAAGAGATACAATGAACATGGTACACATGCTGTTTCATTCCATTTTCTTTTATTTAAGGCCAACAATGACAGTGGAAAGGCCCGACTTGTACATTTGAGGAACACATTTATTTCCTAGAGCAATGAAGTCACTTTAAACGTACTGAAAAGTCGAATATTGCAATATCCGAATTTTGGCAATGTCAGAATGCGAATGTTGTTTATGCCTACCATGCTATTCTAACTTCCTGCAAAGCAAAAAAGGATAAATTCGATCGTGTTCAACTGGGCATAATGTGAGTTGCCTTGGGAGGGGTGGGAGCGGGATCCAGACCAGTGGAACCAATGCCAATGCATCTGTCACCTTTTGATGCGGATGCATACATTACCAGCGAATCTTTACCTGCGTTTGGATGTACTTGTTTTGCAATGGGCGTTGAATTAATGTGTAGCTTATCTTGATGCCAATATATCTCTAATATATGTGGTAAGCGCGCTTGAAAATTTGCCTTCCTTACACGTGTAAAACACAAAGTTAACTGTCATCCTAGCTTTCTCTGTATGACACCATTATGCAACCACAGAGTGACTGTTGGTTAATCTTATGGGGATTTACCCCTGATGCCCGGATCTCTAAAATCCAAGGGATGCAAAACAGGTCAGTCCGTGCTGTCTCCGTGGTGTAAGGTAAGATTTTGACATTGTTTTGATATATGGCATCGATATTCTTAGTTAACTATGTTGGTAGACTATACGCCAAACATTCAAGACATTATTTTATGCGTAATTGTATGTACAAGTGCTTAAATGGACTGATACAAGCATTTTACAAGATAAGATCACTTTTGTAAATCATGGTTTATCTAGTAAGCTGTGGAATGTTTTGCCAAAATGACAAAGACCTATAGCTTTATTTATATAGTTTTTAATTCTTATGGAAACGGTTTTCAGCACATTGTGTTGAATAGTAGTATTATTGTGTTTAATATTCTTATGTATGATTTTCAACTTGGTGCCAAGACAGAAATGCAGTAGAAAAAATGTTCAGAAAGAAAGAAAGAAAGAAAGAAAGAAAGAAAGAAAGAAAGAAAGAAAGAACAAACAAGCAAATAAATAAATAAAAAAATGTCATCACCATCATTTGGTCGTTGGAAAGGGCAAATGCCACCCATCCATCGGTGTTTCCCGTAATCTCGAAGTCCACGTAAGTCGCAGTGGTGGCATTCTCAGGGGACCACTTCAGCACGATCTCGCAGTTTGCATCCGTGCAGCCACTGGGGTAACTGAAGCAGCCACCGGTACCACAGTCGGACTGGAAGAACAAATTATAATCTTGGCCAGCAGTAAGAGATGAAGCAATGAAGGTGAGTTATAAGCCGCGTCAGACTGGAGGGAATTCCGTGATTCCTACCCCTCATAGAAATGCAACAATTAATCGATGCATCGGTAAATTGTTGATTTGAACAAATGTTCTCAATGCATCGATGCTCTGTCTGTGCATCGATGAACTGGCAAAGCGATTAATTTAAAGTTCCACGCCTGGCAACTATCTACTGCCCCATTAAAGTTTGTTCTCAAAGTTTCGATACCTGGTGTTGGTAACAGTATCCTATAGGTATATTTTAATGTCAAAAATCAATAAACATCACGTAGAAATATTTCTTTCATGAGTTAAAATTAAGAAAAACGGCCTTTTACCGACGAGCGATAATAGGAAAATCAGGCGCCATTACTGCAGTTATTATTTAGCGGTGTTCGCGGTGCATGGGCAATAAGACTAACGATATTTCGATTCGCAGATTTGCACGCTGATTACACCTCTACTATCCTAGCTTATGAACCTGCTCCACCTCATCATTTAATATACACATGGATATCAAAAATAAAAAGGTTCAATTGTATACAAAAGAACACCGTGGACAGCCGTGGCATTATAGTTTAAGATAGGCGACATATCCATTGCTTATATGATTCACATCTACATTTACTTTTTCAATTTCATTTCATATTCATATATAAAAAGCTTCAGACACTCTCCACTCACCTGAGACTGTACCGTGGAGGACAAGGCAGCGAACACCCAGACGATGATAATGCTTCCCCGTATCGCAGCCATTTTAATGTGCTAACTTCGATGACTATTCAAAAAGTACCAACTAGTCTCTGAAAGAAAATAGAAACATAGTAGAAGAGTAGGTGCTATATATAGAAAGAGAACATTTCCCGATTTTGTGACCGCGTCCCTTCCAAGCAGTTACAATTAAATATTAGCACTCATCCGACGGACAGAAGATAAAAAAATATAAAAATAAAAATGAGATCTAAACAATAAGGTCTAAACAATAAGATCTAAACAATTTACAGACGGAAATATTAAACAAATCCACACACCAAATTTAATCAGAATACCTGTGATGGGAGTGGTTAATCGATTTTCCCAGGCTACTCTTCCTTAGCTGATCAGCGCAACATTTGATGGCTGACTGTGGCCTACTAAGAGAGCCGGCTACATACCTGCATGCGTCAATGCAAAACCGTTCAAACATGGTCTCCCGTTCAACTACCCTTGTGCCAATAGCAGCACGAGAATACCCCGTGTTTCAAAGGCAAGAAGACGATGTCCCCCGCGCTTTTTTTAATATATACAAAATAATTGCATAAACCATGCGTCAGTGGCGTAACTGCGACTGTATTGTACACTGCAGCCCTACCACTCCAAAGCTAACCCATTGCCGCCCCAACCCAACCCCAACCCCCAAATTCTGTCACATCCATCTGCTGTCACGTGAGGCGTGACATCTGCTTTTTTCGTCCTTTCTCTTGGCGCTCCCTTTGGAATATTTAATACTTTTCTTTAAGCTGCTTCTGCACTTGTCATTATATCAAGTATTCAAAGCCTTCACTGTCAACTTTTGTGTGCAATTATGTATATGCATGCTAGGATGATGGCCGGGGGCTATACAGTGGAACTTAAGAGACCGCCCCTTCCGTAAACAAATGTGGTCTCTCACGACAGGTGGTGGCAGGTGCAAGTGTACTGAAGTTTATTAGGTCGTCGTGCCAGAAATTGTGGTTTGTCAAGAAAGATATCCTCTCTGGTGACAGTGGTCTCTAAAGACAGCACTCACTGTAGTGTCGTACGGTGACAGTCCACCTGTTGGCTGCAAATAGACTGGACAGAAGCATTGGTTTGGGGGGTATGGTCTGAATCACCTAGATTCATATTTCAAAATTACGGGGTTTTTTTTTTCAATTTGTAATATTTCAACATCCCAGTTCACCTGAAACTTCACACGTGAACGGTGACACAATACGGCGGGATAAAAAAGGTGTTAGGGGAATGAGACCAGAATAGTACAATGTTACGTCGGACAACACCCAGAGCACCAGGGTTGCGCCGGTGTGTTCGGTACGTGAATGGTGATTGGTCCACATCTCAGCCAGGTCAGTGACCCGGATGGAGCTGAGAACAGGACTCGGTCAATGTAAATAGGAGCAGCGGGAGTCCTGACGGAAGGAAAAATATACCGCGTATTTAATATCGAGCGACTACGGAAGGCCTTGGGATTTAAGGAAGAGTTGTGAGAAACAGCCTGGTAGATAGGCGGTTCACCAAAATAATCGTTATAATATTACTATTGATCGTTTTGCGAACTGTGCGCAATTAACTCTTCTGTCTTGTAATGGCGAACAATTTCAGTAATGTAAGTTCAACTGGACATTTCCAATTCTTGACTTACATTTTAACATCTTCGGCATCGTACTGACTCAGGAATAGCAGCGAATAAGACAAGATACATACAAATGTAGTGGCAACCATATAGTTGCAACCGTGGCAACCGTATAGTTGCATTGGGACAAGGCGTTGCTAGACTGGCCTATCACGTCATGACGTGTCATTAAACTATCCGGCACACCTATGTGGCACTTAGTAAAACCCAGCATTATAATAAAATAGTAAAATAATCCTTGAAACATTAAGATAAAAATAAAGCATTCACCACTGTAAACTGTTACTGGGAAATAAGAACACCACTACTGGGTAAAATACTGGGACGTTATAATAATGTACAGTAAGGTCAGCCGGGTGTAACTCAGTACCACACCATATCGGGTATGAGGAAATTGGCCTCAGAACTAGGCTATCCACGAGTTGAAGACATGTTCTCTATTTCTCAGGTTTCACTGTAGTAAAACAACTAATTAGTTTCATCACACATGTTATCTATATACTTACTAAAGGTCATTGCACACATCCCAAGGCTTGACAGGAACTATTTATAAAAAGTACGCCAGCAATTATCATAAGATGTATAACAATGCATTGTTTAAGCTGATGACACTCACACGGGAAAAGCCTTCGCAACGTCTCCTTGAAATGGTAGCCAAATATCTAAAATCTGTGCTCCTAATATCAAGTGACTAAAATTCACTTAAATTTGTGTAACATTAAGATTATAACCACCTTCTTGAACCATTACAAATATTGGTCTGTAAATATTAGTAACGGCATTTCCTGTTACAGACGCTGGCTGGATATGCATTCTGTCCAAATGTGTGCATAGTACAGAACTAACACTGCACTAACTTTCATACAAAAATACCTGACGCGTTACAAGCGATTCCTGAAGTGGCTCAAGTTGGTGTTACGTGGAATTCCTTGGCTGGTGTACTCGAAAATACGTAAGTCTAAGTTTTGGCTTAAGTTACATTCTTAGCCAATCAGATTGCTTAAAAAATGGCTTAGGCCACATTCTTAGCCAATCAGATTGCTTAAATAATGGCTTAGGCCACATTCTTAACCAATCAGATTGCTTAAATAATGGCTTAGGCCACATTCTTAGCCAATCAGATTGCTTAAATAATGGCTTAGGCCACATTCTTAGCCAATCAGATTGCTTAAATAATGGACTTAAGTCAAAACTTAGATTTACGTATTTTCAAGAACTCCAGCCGTGGAGTACGTTTGTAATATAGTATCCACTTCGTGAGTCACCCATCTGTATTTTTACATTTTAAAACAAAATATTTGTTTTAGTCCAAGCCCACTGGGCATTGTAGTGTTTCAAGTTTCGACACTTTTCTATTCTATCATAAATATATATGACCCTGATCGGGGGGCTGTACATGTATAATATACATTATGAAAATCGCTGACTGATGACAAGGCTCCCGGGATTAAATTGGCATCAAAGGTCGATATTAACTGTCGCTTTTTCATGACATATTTCTGGGCTTGAATTTTAATTTTTCACCTGATGCTACATTACGCATTGACGATCACGCAGCTCAAAGCACAGAACTCTGTTAGGTGAGCAACCTAGTGTGAAGTAAAGGCATTCAACTGTTTTTGACGGGTTTTGCGCACGTGCCACATCTGCAGTAAAGTTTCATATTATATTGTTTAAGGTACACTTCGAGTGCATCGACCCGTACCATCCGCCATCTTGATCTCGTCGTCTGTCTAATTCCAGGAAGGTATTGAAGTTACACACACCTCCATAGTCAAGACTATGCAGATGTATCTACCAGGAAGGTTACCCCCCACGGATCATTACTGACGTCATTTCCGGGTAGTCGTTAAATACGAAAACAGTAATAGCAATACACTATGTGACATACAGCTGGCCTTTAAAAAAAACACACAGTATTACATTTCTGGGATGTATCAAAGAGTGTGAAAAATAAAGTACAAAAAGTGTTTCGTAATGCATTTTGTTCTGTCCATGAATAGAGTATATGTAAATGTACTCCGTGAGAATGATTCGCAACAATTCTTTTGTTTGTTTTTCCTTTCAAGAGTCTTAACTTCTGATTTGACACCCTTACAATTTAGTAGTAGTAGTAGTAGTAGTAGTAGTAGTAGTAGTAGTAGTAGTAGTAGTAGTAGTAGTAGTAGTAGTAGTAGTAGTTAGTAGTAGTAGGAGTAGTAGTAGTAGGAGGAGGAGGAGGAGGAGAGGAGGAGGGGGAGGAGGAGGAGCAGCAGCAGCAGCAGTAGTAGTAGTAGTTATTTTCAAACTTAAATTCATAACAAGCATCGAAATTCATCTAGTCATTTTAGGAGGTTTAACAAGCCACAGTGGCTGTAATGTGTACTTAAAAGCAAGGAAAATAGATACATTAAGTATAGCATGCACAGTCAGTAACGCACCTTTTAAATGTGACTTCCCAAATGCTCTGAAGCAATAAATATGAATACAGAAACTGCTATACTTTAATGTTCCTTCCCACAATGGAACGGCGATAAAAATGTAGAATTATACACATTTAGTGTATCTTGGGATGTTTTCATTGTTTCGTTTTCATTTGGGGGCCCAGGCGTTAGGACATGTCTGGGATCTGGTACGTCTGCGCTGAGACATTTTTGGCACTACCGTAACGTCACAATACAATATAAGAAATAAGAAATTACCTATAGCGATGTCATATTATTCATGAGAGTATACTGCGGTAATGTTCTATCAATTAACATTTTTTCAGAATTAAAATGCTACATATTCAGCCCATATAAAAAAGCAACCAACTGAAACCTGATGCACGATTGGGGAGTTGAGTAGCAATATGTTATTATGCATTTCCTCGTACAGCTGATCGATCACGAATTAACCTAGGTAATTGCATTCCTGCCAGATATCTGAAATTATTAATAATAAGTAAAGAGAGGTCAGGCGCAGTTTCGTTGTACTGCAGGACCGGTAAGCAGTTTAAAACGGTGGTACTTCCTCAACAGGGTCCCCACCTGTCTTTCAAAGTCAGAAAAGTGCTCAATTTTGGAAGTGCAAAACTGGCAAGCCTGGAAAGTCCACACATTTTGTGACAGGCCATTAAAAATAATCAATTTGCTATTAGTTCGCTAGCTGTGCCTCCCCATGCTGCGTCACAATGGGATGTGACAATTTATGAATGAAGAAACTTCATTTGGACCGCATAATGTAATCGTTCACTTTGTACTTAGTTCTGGGCATATGTAAATTTAAAAACCTTCATGTTTAAATTTTCTGACCTGACTGGAACATATACACTGTGGTCTTACCGTCGTTTTTTTTTATAGAGTTTTTCTTACCTGACTGGAATATTTACGCCGTGCCCTTACCGTCGTTATAGAGTTTTCTGACCTGACTGGAAGGTTTACATTGTGTGGCCTTACCGTCGTTATAGAGTTTTTCTTTGAAGCAGCCGACTGTGGAATCGCACGTGCCAGTGTAGTAGCCAGGGGAGAAGGGATCCGAACAGCTGTAGCCGGCACATAGGTGACACTGAACTGCTGAGGCTAGAACAGAGCCGACGTGTCATATGTCTATGAATAAATGACTGACTGACTGACTGACTGACTGACTGACTGACTGACTGAATGAATGAATATTAATCACCCCCTCTCGGTTTTAAAATTATACATAACAGTGCAGAAATAGTCGACTCGATTATTGATCTACAGTTGATCTAAAAGTTGATCTAAAGCAGAAATGACCAGCATATCTTTCGGTACAGTCAGGGATAAACTACTGCTACTACAGGGCTTAGCTACATGTTGTCCCTTTGCTGCTGCTGTGTCAAATTTCGTTATAGTGGTTCGGGGCTATACTACTGGAACCAATTCTGCTACCATCAGGCTTCTTTGGTTACACGGCCGTCATGCCGCCATGGTGACCTACCTTGGTCCACGGCTGTGATTAGGTACACCAAGGTCACAGCTAACACAGCCACAAAATATTGCATTATGATGTTATACTATTTCGCGTAGGTGGCACAAGACACCAGCACAAATCAACTCCTGATTGCAGTACTCCTGATACAGTCCAAGAAATCGGATAAATTTCAACCAAAAATTAACACTATATCGTTCTGTGACAGGAAATTCCTTCCGTCCTCAATACGAATGCCATAAAGATCTGTCACAGACGATCTGTTGCTGAACTACTGCCTAATCAATACAGACGTCGGTCGCACACCGTTTGGCTTTTGGCTAATACGCGGGACGATAATCGATCGATCTTCTTGAACGATATTGAAGTAATTGCTGCTCGCATGGTCCTGTACCAACCCAACCGGAACGGTCAAGGAACACAGTGTTATAGCCACCAATTTGGAACTTTCTGGGTGTCTCAAGTTCCGAGTGCAGTCAGTAGTCAGTCGAGGTGCCTGAAAACGGTGCCTGCTAAGTGCTCAAAAGGTTGGAGAAGCTCGTTTTTCTCATTTTCATTGAATTTTCTTAAGAAATGGCGTAACTTGACGTTGTGTATCCCGTTTCACCGTCACGCCACTGTTTCGGTGGGCATTTATTCTGTTTTTACTGTGTGTGCAAGGCAGTAACATCATTCATCAGAGTAACGGCAAGTCATAATAACACAAATGTGGTTGGGAAGTTTATCCGGAAATCAAAGACAAGCAGTCGAGCCGTGCGGTGCCGTGCCGTGCTGTTGTCCTACGTCATATATCCACAGTGCAATTAATTCACGATTTTATATGGGCGTCACGGCCATTCCCTCAACAAGACTAGGCAAATTCACCACACAAAACTAAGTAAATGAGAAGTCCCTAGGTGTGTGCGTTCGAAACAGTGGAGTACCTACGAAAAAACCCATCAAATTTGGCATTGTGGTTCCCCGGAGTACAATATTCAAATCTGCCTGCGACCATTTTTTTCAAGATGACCTTTCATGCCAAAACTACGGTGTATGATATAGAACATCACGTCCTCACCATTTATTTTTTTGTAGTTACAACGAAATAGTATTTAGCGAAACTAAATAGTGTTTTGTTATATAACTAAATAACTATTTAGTAGTTAAAACTAAATAATTCTTTAGTTATAATTAAGTAAAAAAAAAAAACGATGTTGTTCTGTCAGTGTATCAGCCACCTTAAAAATCTAATATAGCTGCCATTTTTTGAAGATGGTTGACAACTTTGTCCCTCCAAAACGGATTTTCTGTAGATTTGCATATAAAATGATACCTAATCACTAAATCAGTAACTCTGTTCCATGCAAAGTCCCAGCATTGTTGAGATAATAGAGATGAACAAGCTCGATAGTCAGCGTTTTATTTTCTAAGGACCTGTATTCAAATTTCTTCCTCCCACCCCCCTCCCCGCCCCCCGGGCTCCTCCCCAACGCAAAGAACACTTGCACCTTTTACTATTCTCTAAATTTTCATACAGCAATATAACACCATCCTGTTTATCTGACCAATTAGCAAGTTATCACGGTCCTTAGTAGTCATCGTATTGACCGGAATCCCATTTGCATATCAAAATATGAACATTTGCCTTTTTGATGGCGCTACCCATACCACACTGTAGCCAATGCTGCTAACGCCACACACAAAAGTGCCTCATCATCTCCTCCTCCTCTTCCTCCCCCTCCCCCCCCCCCGGGCTCCTCCCCAACACAATGAACACTTGCACCTTTTACTGACAGTTCTCTAACTTTCATACAACAATATAACACCATCCTGTTTCTCTGACCAATTAGCAAGTTGTCAAAGTCCTTAGTAGTCATCGCATTGACGGGAATCCCACTTGCATCTGAGCCACGGTCTTCGTCCAGTACCGGATGATACAGCATATTTTGTCCAATGAGGAACCCTGCACACAACACTGCCCAACAACAAAGCACCATTACCTGCAGCTGAGGTGCGATATGACGTGACATCGTCAGGGGATTGACTTCAGTGGGGTATAACCAAAGAGTTTCTATTTTTACACTCTTTGGTGTGACTTTGCCAGTAGAGCATTGGCTACAATGGCTTCGTCTGGTCAATGCTAAGTTATTTCGAAACACAAGACACGGGCGCTAGTAATCTCAACTGCGTATCAACATGATCAATACTAGACAACCCTCTCACGTGACTCCACTTTCATCCACTTCTTCATGATGCTTCATTAACATATACCGAACTATCAAGTTTCTGCGGTTTTAATTCCGTCTGTCTTTTTTTCTATCCTAATCATAGGCTTGAAAGACGGTGTATGTGGAACTTCTGGATCTTTTTCGCAATGAGCAAGTTTCATGCCCAAATTTGGCAATTTTGGCAACTGCTCGTAGACCGAAAATAAGCCCACCATGAGGGGGGGGGGGGACAACTGGAACTTTAAATTTTTACAAAATCCATGCCCAAATATGACAATTGTGAAAATGGTCCCGATTTTAAGGCTTAATTGCGATCTGTTGTGGTAGAAATAGAGCACATAACCAACTTCTGGAACTGTTTCAACCGCCAACCTTTTTCAATCGACATGTTCCATACCAAAATATGAGAAGTTTGAAAATCGGCCTGTACTCGAAAGCCGTTGGCCATAGAGCAAAAACAAAAACAAGCCCCTGGGTTAGAAGGGGAGTATTGACCCAACTTCTGGAACTTTTGGCTATTCAGTAGATTTTTATCCGAAAATATGGTAATTTTGAAAATCAACATGTGTCTCGGAAAATACTGTTCGTAGATCGAAAATTTCAGTCTCTCAGGCTCGTTATCTATTTTGTACCAAAACTAGCATGAAGATCTTGAATTCGCCTGCAAAATTTGGGTTTCTAATTAATTTATTGAATTTTACATAAATCATTAATAAGGATTCTCTTGTGAACGTTTCCTTTACATTATTGTGCACCACATTTTCAAGATGTGTCAAATACATTTTTTTTCTATTCACAATCGGTAAATCTTGAATTAAAAAGCCAACATACATGTATGTATTGGTGCGCGGTCCTCACGTTCCACCAAAGGAAATTCCCTACCAGTACAGTAGCCCGCCTCTAACAAGGCCACTCTATTTGCCAAGAAACTGTGGCCACATTAGGGAAGTGTCCTTTGGCGAGAGGGAGAATTATAAATGCATTCATGGTAGCAGCGCCAGAAAATTGCGGACCACATTAGGGAGGGTGGTCTCTGTTGAGAGTCCCCAGTAAGAGAGGAACCACTGTCTCCCAATCTACACTGATGTTAGAATGACAGAAATGAAGAGCAAATAGTGTCAAAACGTGTGCGACAATAGAAAGGAACTTTTACACTGTCGTATGTCCTCTGCCTTGGAGTACTTTGACATATTAACGTTACCATTTTGGGACTATTATTTTACTCAATTACGTCATTTATAACCTCGTTGAAATAAGTTGAATATATCACAAAGCGTCCAATATTTGACTGTGGTTTTGCCTTTGAGATAAGAACAGACAGGTTTCTAAACGTGGGCGGCGGAATTTAGAAAGTGCAAACTCATGACAACCCCTCGTTTCGTCTCTCCTGCAAAATAATGCCACTGACACATAACCACGCTAGAAGACACTTTCCTCCCTTTTTTTAGCCCTTTCGACTAATAACACGTGATCACGAATCCCTTTTGCTTTCACAAGGTATGTCACCATTCTAGCTATCAAACGGCACGAAGCTTGAGTCAACTTCAATACCGTCATACATGTTCCTACATTCCAGAAAAGATTTTTTTTTTCATATCGAGAGAAATGCCCTTTTATGTTACCGGTGCGTGAATACGCGAATCCTGATTCCATAGCGTCTTGATTGTCAGCTGCAACAGCCCGTGACTTGATCTTTGTAAAGCCTTTACTAAAGCCTGCTTGTTGCATATACCACTGAACTATGTTGGTATATGCAAATTTAAATCCTTTGCTAAAAACTTGACCTAGTTATATGATTCAGGCGATGTGGGTGGAAGGGGGGTGGGGGGGGGGGGGGGGGGTCGTGGGGGGTATTCATATAATATATACCGTACACTGAATGTTTGTCGGAGTTTAGCTAACATCAAAAAGACTTCCACTTCGCTAGGGCGTTCTATAGAGACCTCGACTTTGCGCCAGTAGCGCAGAAACGTGTGCGTAGTTCTGCAAATAATTCAGGTGGGTTTATATTTTACTACTTTCTCACTAGTAACATTTTTATTATAGTTGTTAAAACTTGTGTGGATCATAATGTTTTTGCGTTTTTGTTAACAATGTTTCAACTACATGTGGCATTTTTTTTCTTAAAGTGCATGACAGTTTGATCAACGCTTTTCTCACCACTTTTGAAATCAATTGTTTTGCACAACTGTTTGTGGTTACATTATTTGGTAGGACAATAATAAACTGTCACATTTTTTATGTTTGTCACTGCTACAGTAGTACAACGGTTAAACAAAAAGGCCGACGAGGGCCCCCCCCCCCCCCCCAAAAAAAAAAAAAAAAAAAAAAAGGATTGGATAAAAAAGGACGGTAGTAAAAAAAAAAAAAAAAAAAAAAAAATAAAAAAAAAAAAAAATAAAAAAAAAAAAAAAAAAAAATAAAAAAAAAAAAA
>JAAUYG010074587.1_pt1 | contig 12296 bp, 6 predicted proteins | sample 7278091 | NCBI WGS metagenome assembly JAAUYG01 (sample SAMN14350201, study PRJNA611818) | marine sediment metagenome | isolation source: surface marine sediment (0.6m) | place: French Polynesia: Moorea | collected 2018-08
ACTGCATACGATATCTCTGTAGGTGTGTGTTTTTTTGTGGTGTGCTCTTTCGATATAGAGAGAGAGAGAGAGAGAGAGAGAGAGAGAGAGAGAGAGAGAGAGAGAGAGAGAGAGAGGGAATGAAGGAAGAGAGGAAGGAAGGAAATCAAGCTTGCAAAACATAATTTAATGCAATCAGCAGCAGCAACAGCGGCTTTAGAAACATCTCTGTTTGCTTCTGAGGCGATCTTTTCTTCTTCATGCATGGTCTCTTTCAAGTTTCTTGTTGACTATTCTTGCCCATGGTCCTTGCCTCCTATACTCCCTTCTTCTTCTTCTTCTTCTTCTTCTTCTTCTTCTTCTTCTTCTTCTTCGCGACATATACATGTCTATGTCCACTTTCCCCAACAGTACTCAACCCTCGCCAAGTATACAAGGTACATTTGCATCCATGCACCCGAGCGATATACTGATCGACTTCCAGCTTGTCCCTCGCTTTGACATTTCCCGGGATCCGTTGGGAGAGTAATAGACTAAACAGTGGGATGAGGCACACGACCGTGTCACTCCTGTCACAGAAAATGGGGAAATGAGATGATGTCAGAGGCAGATTATAATAGCAACTCCAACTGTGGAAACCGGTCACGAAAAAACTTTCTAAAAATAACCTTTTCTATATCACTGCATATGGAGCGTTGTAAAAGTCTCCAGTAACAAAACGATGCAAAAAAAAATCTGTTGTCAAAATGTCGATGCCCGTCCTTAGCTTCTTTCTTTCTGTCTTTCTTTCTGTTCTTTCTGTCTTTCTTTTTTCTTTGTTTCCAGCCTTGATGACCAGCACCACGTTTTAACAGGAAAGTGACCGTTGTCGTTGGCGTTGGAACCAAAGTCAAAACAACCCTGGGTCTTGATTGATATGATGAAAAAACAATATATCAGAAAGACGTCAATTTTTCCTACGACTTTTATGTAATAATGTAGATAGGGCGGCGTTACGTATGCCTTTACACCGGATTTTGGCGTCTTTAAACTAGTGAATTTAGTTTAAATGTATTTTCTGAAGGCTCCAGAAGAGACACGTACCAAGTTACATAAAAGTTACCGTTTCCCTTGAAATTGTTTAAAATCCGTTAATTGATCAACATTATGGCAAGGCCTTAGCAAATGCTTATACCTAAGAGCATATCTGATAGTTAATACATATGTGTGTTAGCTGTTTATACCCCTAATGAGTCACGACAACCTTGCAATTAGCTTGATTACAGGTTAATGATTACCAGTAAGTGTATATCCTGAGCTGTCAAAAAAAGCTTACTAAGGAGAGTACAAAAATGCACACTATTGCAGAGTAGACCAGAAATAACGTATTTATTAAAATATTTGAGGTCAGTTTCTGGATAAGTCTTAAAGTGTGGAAACGAAATTTGGTTCATTACTTATATTGGTAACATTTGCCTTTTCCATAATTAAGGTCACTAGACGACTAAATGATTTTCAAGAAAATCAGCGCCTTTAGAGCATTTCTTTTAATGATTTTTCGCGCTTTATAAAGGTGGTATAATAATACAAAAGAGCCTGGTCATTGATCTTTAATATTAGCTGCACTGGCCTCAAGTATCACCCACTCCAGCTAGTGATCACAACACCCATTGGCAGCCAGACAGGCATCATGTAGCAGATGACAGGACTGGTATTAATTACAAATTTAGTATAGCGACAACAGGGTAGTAACATGGTAGTTTCCCGAGCTTCTGTGAGTATTGTCGAGATAGATTTTTTTACAAATTCCACTTAAGTTGAGCGCATGCGCAGGTCCCTTGCAGTAAAGTTGGTTCCAGAAATCCTTGGAAGTCTCTGCGTGTCATCTATAGCTTTCCCCGAAATATGTAACAAAATTATCCGAGCAGAACACACTGGTTTCTCGCCACAAATCCATCCTACATGTACTGGAAACATATTCTTGGTTAAAATAGATATACCAAATAGATTTCGCCTGAGGGAAAAAATCACCTGATGATTTAAAGTACACAAATTGCATCTACTGATACTTGTCGCATAACACTGGGTATGACCAGTGAGCATGTATAAATGCATGTGTCAGTGCGTTATGATTTTACAGATTTTTTTTCGTGAACACCTAACATGATACTCGAACAAATATCGATAGGCTATATATAAACGCTTTACAGTGCAAATGTGAAAAAGTATTAATATAAGGGCATATTTCTAACTTTCCATTTTATGTGTGTTTGAGATAATACATTCAAGAAAATATTCGCAGCAGAGAAAGAACACGTCAAAAGACTAACAATAAATCTGGACTAAATGCACTCTTACTCGCACTGTTTTATATACAACCAATACAACATTTCGTTGTGGCCAGTAATATCGAACTGTAAAGATGATACACGTTTTAGTGATTCAAAAGCACCGCACACGATTTGACATATATATTTATGGCCATAATAGACACAATATGGGCACTAATTTATTGCGAGGCATGGGTGCTCATTATCATAGCGTACCAGGCAACAGGAATCGCATAATATATTATTTGTCGTGATATGTCAATTACCGCTTTCACAGCGCCTGTCAAACGATACCATCAAATGATGTCGAAAATTTCAGAATTTCGTTTACAAAATAGAATAGATAAGTCCACACAGGTATCAAGGGGACAGCATACGCAAACAAGAAGCCCATGGACCTTATGATCTTCTTGGTCACTTGCAACATAGGAACACGTTAGGTTTGTGCCTAACAGCTATAGTAGCTAAGCAGCTTGGTAACTGAGATGGCTATGTACATCACGTAAATACTGTCACAGAAAATTAAAGGCTTTTGCGGAATGAAAAAAAAAATATTTTAAGAGGATATTATTTCGTGTTTCAAAAGTTTACAAATTTTACACATGTCCTCAAAATGTGCCTCGTATACTTCCTTCTTCGAGCGTCGTGTCACTATGGTGCAGGTTTTACATATATACAACGGCTGACAATAATATAAAGGTATTTAAGTCAACTTTGATACCTCCAACTTCTTGTGCTGCTGCTACAACAACGAAAATATTCCCAAAACTACTACTTTTCTTCTAGTGTTAACATTAGTAGCTTTTTTCCCGTGTACTTTGGTCTTGCATGCGGTATTGGCCAAAGTTGACCCCAAACCGGTCACTTCACTTCAACTCGTTTTCCAAGGGATGGACCAGAAAGATATTTTTAGTATACTGCATGTAGTATACCGGCTCGATAGTGAGCTGTTCTTAGTATAACATGCATGTATGTAAACCAGCAGCTGACTGTAACATTTGAATTTGGATGTTTCCCTTAGTTGCTATGGATACTTCCGGGGTCTTTCCAACTTATTGCAAAGATCGTTCGGCCCAAACAAGACAGGTCCACATTAACTCACACGCATACATGTTGCATACACCATCAAATCCAACTTACAGTGGGTGATCTGATCATGAGTGGTTGAAAGCCGACTATAAGCCTGATTCACCCCCCCACCCAAATTATTGCAATCACAATATACACAAAAGCGAAGCTTGTTTTATTTATTGGCGTATACGAAATGCCCCGATGTTTATTCTGCAACACACATTAAAAGCTATTAAAGACAGAATAAGCAAACAAAATTACAGCCTTTTAAATATTTTCTTCTGTAACATGTTAGCAGCATATAATGTCAACTTCGCGATTTCTGAAATAAATTTGAAAAAAGAAAGAAAAGAAAAACAAGACTGGCATTTTATGCTTTGGAAAAAAGATAAGATTTAAGAAATGGCTAGGATTACCTTTCTGTTTTTTGTTGTTTTTTTTTTGGGGGGGGGTTGAAAAAAACAACAAAGAAAAACCCCTATATAGCAGCATGCGTAACACATAGAACAAATTGTACCAGGTATGCGTGTATCATTGATACGTTTTCAAGACAAGCTCTTAATTTTAAAAACTGGTAAAGTTAAACTTTCTTAATAATTTTTCGAAAAAGAATAAAATAATTCGTGTATCATTGATACGTTTTCAAGACAGCCTGCCAGTAAAAACATTAGTATTCGATTAGCAACGCTTTAGTGATCTCATGTCAGAGAAAATGCCAGTAGTACCTTAGAATACATTTTTACACAGGTCTTGCTTCTTACCATAAAACGTACGCCTACAAATTCTATGCATATATGCAAGTTGTAATTCCAGGGAGGGTATCAAAATAATATAAACATTATAAGTCCGTGTCTGAAATTCCTGTGGTTTAATACCGTCACACGTACCGGAAATACATGTACGTATAAAGAAAACTGTGTCTTGCAGCGTTTTAAAATTTACTTCAAACACCATGTATTAAAATATGGCCACAAACAATCTCTATATAAAGCTGAATCTTTCTCACGCTATTGGTTGGAAAAGTGGCGTTCAAAAACAAGAGCCATGGCTGATGTCATGCATTTTTGTCTGTAACAGGAATAACGTCAGCAACATATTCATTTTGCATATACATTTATAATGTATGTATGCAGTATGGCAAACGACGTCATAGCGATACGTATACACCCTGTGGTCGAACAGTATTTAATATTAATGTAACGTCAAAAGTCATGACGCCAAGGCAGAATCTGATGAGAGGACCATCAACAAGATTTAGAAGGATAGAATGACGTACATGTGTTTTGTCCTTCTAGGGCTGTGCTACATACGTCAGTTTATAATGACGTCATATATACGTCATAGTTCGTGCTGCCTTGGCGAAAATATCACAGCAGTTCCACGTGGAGCGTCAACTCACCGACGCCTTGTTTATACATAAGACACAAGGATATCCATGATAGAAGCTGGATGACGTCATGCGTACTTCCGGCTTCTATAACATTACGTCATCTTTGATAAGTTAATCCAGCAAGGTGAGGTTTCACTTTTGCGAAGCTTTCTTCGCCTTTCTTCTGTTGCCTCTCTTTGTTGCTTGATCGCCGTTTGCCTTCGAGGAGTTCGAATCCGACTTTTTTGACTTGTGAGATTCATTGCTGGGATTATCTAAAACATAAACAAGGCGCGTCCGAGAAATGATGTGCTGAAAATGTAGATGATAAAAAAAAAGATGGAAATGACTGATGTTAAACGAGAACCACAATTTCATTGAAACACGCTGGGTACTTTTGTATTTCTCGAACTGTAATTTAATAGTTAATTTGTCTCCGCCATAACAGTAACACGGCAGCAAATGAATTTAAAACTGCTTCGCGTGTTTTTGCTTTAGATCATGCAATAAATAAATAAAACTGCGCGACAGGTCATAAAATTAACAGTTAAAATGATAACTATACTGCTGAAAAACGTATTTCAGGCCTGAGTTGTCGACAAAACACTCCTATCCAATCACATTTCTCAGGTTGGTGGCTTACGTCAAAAGGTAAAAATTACCGTTAAATTTGTTTCGAGAACTGCAGTCGCAAATTAATGTAAGTAAATGGCTGTTATTTTTACTGTGACCTTATCATTACCTTCAATGTATCCCAGCATAAAAGACAACAATAACATCTAAGTTAATCTCAGCTTCTAATAATTAAATCAATACAGCAAAGTATATATTACTGTTTATAATTGCAGCATTATAGAGTCTATATATCATGGGCAGCATCAAGTATCGCAACACACGCTATAGTATTTCAACAAATGGCTATTGTCACAGTATAGTGGCTTAGTCAACAATGGCCAAACGGATGCATAATAACCGGAAACGACAAAGCATACGCCGTCTCGTGGCGTATTAATAGCATATCGATTATGCTGGATATTATGATTTCAATGTCTGCAGCAACACGTGCATGCAACGAGCGAATTTGTTTATCTTAGTGGCAGTAGCAACAAGGTCGCTACAGACAAAACATCAAGCCAAGCGAAACGAGTCGATTGTGCCCCGGGGCAAAGAGCTTACCGTACGCGCGTGGTTACTATGGTGATGTAACGTTTGTGCGTCCGTCTGTTATAACAACAGTGCGCATTTTGTTATAGCAACCGCAACTACATATCGATTTTAGTTTATGATCGGTAGTGCGGGAAGTAATCAGTCTTTCTACACGCTCGTGAATCTTTTATATAGAGACGGCATTCGTGACACGGAGCCAAAGTTTGATTGATGACTGACTGGTATAGTATTGTGACCGTTGAACTAACAGTGTCTACCACAGTGTTAAACACAGGGTAACTGGCAAAATGTAATTAGAATAATGGAGCATTATGCGATTATTTGTGGTGTTGAATATCTTAGAAAACATTTATATAAGAAGGCTTTTGTGTCCTCGGCATAAGAACAATTAATAGAAAAATCCAGGTCTGTGAAGTTGGGTTACTTATTCCTTTTTTCCCGTTTCCCTTTTCCAAACCCCATTTACTTTTTCCAGTTCATATTACTATTTTCCAGTTTATTAGTTACATATAACATTTTCAGGAAATATGGCCACACATATTTGTGTCACTCGATAACTTTTTTGGACCCATGACCTGGACCATGACCCGTCAATGTCACGGGGAAAAATTAAGTCAAGAACATGACGTTGGTCCCAGAGGACAAGGAAGGCAATGTTGAGTTCACATGGGCATGTATCTGGGTGGCAAGATACATGTATCTGTATATGGATTGGAAAAAGTAAATGGGGTTTGGAAAAAGGAAACGGGGAAAAGGGAATAAGTAAACAACTTCACAGACCTGAAAATCTATGTATTTTCCAGGTATTTTCTATGCATGCAAGATTCAATAGAGAGGTGGCAGGCGAATTCCTACATGCACTTGGTACTTATGTTACATTAGAACTACATTTGAAGGGAACCAATTTTGCCAAGTACACGACGTCGTTTTGATAAGCCCGTCTCATCAGTGTTGAGTGAATGGGTTTTTATTAGTTTCCTTCTGCCTAATATCTGCCTGCTGGCAAAATATCTCAAAAAGTATTTAACTAATTAACCTACTTTTCTTTGACAGCATTTATCTTGGTCTCAGGGAACCATTAAATTTTGAAACAAAATGTTCCAGGATATGGATGAAGTCCATGTAGAACGTTTGGCAATTTGGTAATGGTACACATGTACAATACCATACAGTATAACATGATATTTGTGTACTGAAATGAAAACTGGTAGCAAAGTATGTCTTACACGTACCTGTGTATCTGTCAATGCGAAACGCTTTAGCAAGAGTATATACAAGTGTTACGATTATCGCGTATCTTTCTTTTTGGTGATATCTATAGTGCCTGCTTGCCTCAATATGATTGTCGATGGTTAAATGTATGTGTCAGGTTTAAGATGCTGTGTATATTGCACTGTTTTTCTTTAAAATGAAACTTGAAATCTGTATAATAATATAGCAAATTCCCGCCTACTTCCATCCATTTCCAACGGTCCCAGGCGCTCTTTTACTTTTAATAATAGCACACTGCCTAACGTGTCTCGACAGTGTATGCATCGCGAAAAGGCTCAAAATAAGATATTCTTGTACTGAAAGTAAAAGGCTACCTTTCTCAATGCTGTTTGATCTCCTCTTGGCTCGACCGTTTTTCTTCGGTTTGCTGTCGTCGCTTTTATCTGTGACGTCACTCTCCACGTATGGTGGAGGCTCCGTCTTGTCTTTCTCCTTCCGGTAGCTCCGGTACGATCTCTGGATTGTGATGGCGGCCTGATCACGTTTCCGCCTCTCGCGCTCTGTCGAATAATGTAAAACAACAAACTTTTTACACGTGTGTCTAAAGATTTGTAATTGAAATAGTTTTATTTTTTAACTATAGACGTTCTTGGGGGTTACAATACTCAAGTCGGACTGGACCCAGTTTATTAGGCCACGAAGTCTTGACAAAATTATGTTGAGAGAGGTTGCAGATAGAGGGCTTGAAGTGGATAATTTTTAACTTGGCCTGGGTTGGGAATAACTTGTCATACTGAACGATAATGCAGGTATGCTCGCTCTATTTTCATTGTGGCAACACAAAGTAGTAGTGGTTGCAACAGAGAGTAAAGTAGATGGAGGCTGGAAGCGGAGTTTGAGGAGTGTATAAAATCTAATTAATCTTTAATGACTTCTCGGCACAAAAGCTTTAGTTAATGTAACGTCAACACGTCTCCAGTTTTTGTTATAAGTGTTCAATCTTACATTTTCAATTTTTTTGTACCTAAAATGTTGTAAAGATATACAATATGTCTGCAAGAGAACAATTAGAAAGATGGGTGTTACTTTGTGAGGAAATTGAGATTACCAAAAAAAAAATAATAAATAACTCAAGTCAAATCTTAGACTTCAAGGCCACCGAGAACTGTTCACCTATTATCAGAATTCTGCTACTCCAATAAATATCCATCGAACAAGGGGTGGTACCAAAAGTGGCAAAACTGTTGTACATATATATTTATCCCACTGTATTGATATCACTATTTAAATACTGGACCTGGAATATCAAACGATTTATCAATTTTCCAATGTAAAGCAGTAAAGGCCAGTAAAGCAATACCCTAAAAGTCAATAACAAATTGGACGGAATCGAAACAATTGTTATATTGTTTTCGCCATTTTGTATTTGAAAAACATCACCCTGTCGAAAGCTCCTACTTCCGGATCTACACATGGGAGTATACTGGCACCTATGCTATTCAATATCACGGTGCGTGAAATGCTGACTGTATAGGCATTTTCAATATCCTGGCAAATAAAGCATTGGTGGGCAATTGGCGTCGTATTTGACGTCACCTTGGCGTAATTAACATCTCTCCCGACAATTCCAGGGGTCCTTCCACGTCCGGATGTCGGCCATCGATCCAGGAAACGGATACAGTGCCAAATCAATCGATACCTTGTCCATGTCGGAAGTTCACCGGCACTCGACTTTCGTACGGACTCCGATGCCGAAGCCGTCCTGGCGAATGATGTATCGGTGTACGGGGTGGAAATACGACAAGGTGAGTCTACCTCTGACGCGCACATCCCTGTAGGATGCTCCACCGGTGATATATTTTCTGCTACCGAAAATAGGCACTCCCTGGATGTTTTCCTCTTTCGTCGACACGGCACTTGCCATATTTAACCTCACAGCTTGTATTGGTATTTTAGGCAAAACATGCTTCGCCTTGCATCTAGGAGTTGCGTCAAGTATCCTTATTTCATTCCCGGCGGTAGGAATTTAGATAATGGTAATACTTTAATATTTCCTCCTACAAGATATATGCTAGCGAGAATATTCCACAATGGTCTCAGACTCAGATGAAGGTTCCAATTTTCAGGACGAACACCTTATTCGACGCACACGTTGAAACGCCATCTTTCTTACACGGCAGGTAGAATTTGTATATACATACATATGCAAGTACCTACATGTAATCACTCCCTTTAAACTGAGATGTAGTTCTCGAAAAAAATAATAAGTCTACGTTTTATCTGAGTCGCAAATCTGAGAAATATCATTGGATCATAATCAGGCTTATTAAATCAAAAACTAGACTTCAGTGTTTTCGGGAACCTCAGCCCTGGTTGTGTATGATCTGCAGTACAATTGTACAGCTCTTCATTTAAATTACGTTTTGGTCATAAATGCGTCACTTTGTACTAAGTTAGGTTTCTCATATGCCATACGTGTCCCGATGTCAAGAACTATCTAAGAAAAACAACGAGAAGAAAAAGACGGCAACAAGAGTTAAGAAGCAGCGAATGCAGCTTCTCTATTAAAGGTTAAATATTATAACTTACGGCTATTTTCGTTACAAGTTTCATCAATTTATTTGAACAGTAATGGTAGCATTGTCATTTAGTGAATTAGGCATGGTGCGTAAACTTACCAGCGGTGGCTGCTTCTCTACTGGAATTACAGCCCATCCTCAAGAAGAAGCTAGGAATCAGAATACGTAGTTATCACATCTATGGTTTAGGGTACTCCCGTTCTGGTTTCTAAACTTGAAATATCCATGACTTGCTCAGTGTTTGCTACAAGTAATTTTTATAGTTTAGCGGTGCCTTTAAGCATTCGCTCACACATTGTCGTCTGCTCAGAAGCGCGCGCTCTTTTTCCCGCGTTCTGCGCTGTTTGTTTTGGTCGTCATGGTCTACTCGCTACGCTACCAAGGGATGGCGCAACCGGTGTTGACGTTCCCCTGGGAATAATAAGGAGGTAAGGGGGTGGCACAGTGTACTATGGGATATATTTTATGGCAAATGGGGAGTTCATAAAGAACTGTATGGAAAGTACTGGAAGAATTCTTTTTAAAGGCGTATATGTGCCAGTATTGTATTTACTGGCATGTATAAGACTTCGCTTCATTTTAACATGAAAACAGCCCAGGCTCTTGTCATTTATTTTGTTTCATGATGTTAAAAAATAAAATTATGCAAAAGTTCTAAATACTAAAATTATACAAAGGTTCCAATTCTGGAGCAGGTATGTTAATTAAAGCATACGTGTGCGGTGACTAGCGGCTAAACTTACTGGTCTCCCGTTACGGTAGCACTATTGCGCATATTATATCAAAGAAGAATTGCAAGTACATGTAGATTTAAATGTATTTTGATAAGGTGTTACCAGCGATTCCGATATATCATGCAGTATTTAAGTACGAAGGATCACAAGATACAGAATAGGACTATTAATAATATTCTAGTCAAATATTAAAAGTATTCTGCATCACCATATCAAAAGTTTTTTTGCATAGCAAGTCTTACTAATAACATGCATGATCAAAGGGCAATATGATCTTGAGACTCGGTTACATTAATGAGATGTATTATACAATACTATCTTGATGCAAGAAGTTCCAATACGTTGTCCTCGTAACATTGTAGGTGGATTTTCACATCAAATGAAAGTATCTAAACAGTGAACATAGAACAAAAAACTGTAATTATATACTTTAAATTCATGTTACTGTAAGGACCACTATCGTATGTAACAAAGTAAAACAGACTAGACATCCATTGACAGAAGTAAAGTGTACGTATTTTATATGATTTGGTATTGGCTGCCATTAGTTTGCGTAAGGAATATTCTGAGTTTATCTGTTTAGGATACCCATCGACCTCAAATGTTTCGGAGCCCCCTCGACCCCCTCTCGCAATGTTACAAACAACTCGTGCTGCCATACATTATGAACAGTTCTTCCAATCACCCCTGGGATATTCACGTGCACGCTATGGATTGGGAAGCAAAGTCATCTTCCACGTATCTTTGCACTTCGATCGGATCAGAAAATGAATGACTCTCTATTCACTACCAAAGGCAGCTGATTGTCGCCAGTACAGTGGCTAGAGGGGTATCAGAAAAATCGATACTGACAATCGTGGGTAAATATCAATATCCGACTGACACGGAGGCAGGGAAACAGAAGATCACAAGGCATTCGGTAACTGATTGTGAGAGAGAAGGGGGTTGGGGGGTAGGTTATTAATATTTGGTGGGACAATAACCCCGGGGTTTCAGTTCAATCAGGGAGCGCACTTGAATCTTGCTGTACACAATGTTGAAGGCCAAACTTACGGTGCAAACAGAGCTTGCGTGAGCATTTTTTCACAGGCAGGTGCCATTATCTCAAAAGTAATTATCAGTTCGCCAGCTAGCTCATATATTTAAGAATTAGTTATTAAATGTACCAAAACAATAAATAATCGCTCTTTTAGCTAAACCGCAGAGATCTTCCGATAAAGGTGTTGTCTCGATATAAAGGCGATGTAAAACAATTCGTACATGGGAACCAGCACACAAGTGGCCAAGTGAGAATTTTATAAAGCTTTTATTCAAGCAAGAGTACAAAAAACTAACAAATACCAACATAAAGGTAGCCTCACGCTCACCCACAATGCATCCATAGTTCTGAGATTCTCACTCAAAAAAAAAGTTAAATATAACTAAAATGAAACGATAAACATATCTTAATAAGATATGTTTTGTATTATTTAATGCTCCGTTTGCGTTGGCTTGTGGTAAGGGGTGGAACACCAATCCCCAACTAACACTGAAGCTGTAACTACATATAAAACACTATACCATCACTCTCCTCGCGCACTTAAATATCCTATTACGTTGGTGTACTCTATAGAGCCCGTTAGTGCAAATAAGCAAAACGTCGAACTTCATTTTATCGCCCATAAGCTTTCACACATTTTGTAACTAATCTGGTGGTGTTTTTATACACTCATCATAGTCTATCACCCACCAGCAACAAAGCACACACCCCACCCTCACCCCACCCGCTTTTTGTGACACAGAAAAAACGTGACCCGAAGAGGGATTCTTCCCAAGGCGACTTTCTCTAGTATGTGACCATGTCTGCGGGAAGATGTCCGCTGTCACCAAATTTGTC
>JAAUYG010100680.1_pt1 | contig 12291 bp, 11 predicted proteins | sample 7278091 | NCBI WGS metagenome assembly JAAUYG01 (sample SAMN14350201, study PRJNA611818) | marine sediment metagenome | isolation source: surface marine sediment (0.6m) | place: French Polynesia: Moorea | collected 2018-08
ACTAGTAGTAGTAGTAGTAGTAGTAGTAGTAGTACTACTACTACTACTACTAGTAGTAGTAGTAGTAGTAGTACTACTACTACTACTACTACTACTACTACTAGTACCACCACTACTACTACTCTTACTACTATACTATTACTACTACTACTGCTGCCACCACCACTACTACTACTGCTGCTGCTGCTGCTGCTGCTGCTACTAACCCTATCTTTTTTTTTTTTTTTGTTTCCTGGAACATTCAGTCTGGTCATTAGTGAGTTTTTAAATTGTCATCATATTCCATCCCTGATTATCCGCGCCTTACCTGTGCTGAGAATCTTGTCCTTGTATATCTCGCACATGCGTCCTATCGTCCGTGTCATGTCACCATCTGGTATGAACACTTCGCTTTCCCGCCATAGATTATCTGGATCATCCACCGGCGTAAAGATAATGTCTCCGTTCCTGCGAAGTTTCTGCAGCGCTTCATCGCAGAGGGTGAAAACCGGAGATATCCAGCTATCAAGTTTTTTAGGTTCGTCATCTGAAGTACACATTGCAACGAATCTTTCAACATGCACAAACTGATGACTCTTAAGCAACGAACCTTAGTATATGTTACTTGTGCTCATTCGTGCATTACATCTCCAGTTAAGGCCCTCGTCACGGGTTTTAACTTTGGGGTTTGGCTAGACAGCTATATGGGCCATTCATAAAAGAACGGGGTCCCACCCCAGTCGTATTTATTATCGTAAATCTCTTCACAAACGGGGTCCCTGTGCTATGCGCATTGTAGGTTGGGGCTTGTGAGATATGACGTCGGCAAACATTGTTTTTTATATCATTGATGAAGCTGCGAAAACAATCCGAGTGCGATATTTCTCGTCAAGTCCTTATGAGGTGTTCCTAATGCTCTTTACTTACTTCTGAAAAACAAGAGCTTGGATGGTATGTTTCCACCAAAATTTTGCGTAATCCGCCCGATGGCATCCAAGAAATGGGTGTTACAGACGGCGGAGGCGACCTTGGTTATGACGGAAGCCTCTGCTGCGCACAGTAGCACAAGGCAGAGCTAAAAACAGAAAGAGGGTACAGGGAAAGAACTACAGAAGAAAGAACAGTCTATGTACTAAGAATGGATGGTGAATGAAAGAAAGGACAAATGGAAAGATAGAATGCGGAGTGAAAGGCAAGACAATAAAAGAATTTGGGGAACAAGTCTCGGTTTATATTCTAATTTACGGAAGAAGGTCTGACAGTTACACGCCATAACCAGTTGATATGCTGATAATCAGGGCCCTGGATGAGCATCACATTCGGACTCCTACCACTGTTTTTCGTTTGCCTTGAGGTTTGCAGAAGGAGACCAGAACGTTCAAGACTCGCATCAATAACCTCCCAATATTACATTATTTCGTATGTGTGCCCAGCCTCATATGAGCCGCAATGTTACACTGATGCGATAAACAATTATCTGTGTGTGACTTTCCAAAATCTGCTGCTTGTGGGAAATCCATGGGTGACTATTGGATATAAACTAGTCAATTTTCACGTTAGGTTATCCTGCGCTTAACTGCCAGCATCAACTCTCCTTCTTTTGCGGAATTACGGCCGCCACATAAACTTATCTGGTAGCCGCCATAATTACCCGGTGGCCGCAACTTAAAGTTATCTCAACTTAGTTATCTGGAGCCCGACACATAAAATACTTACCCCATCCCAGTTTATTTTAGATGGTGAAGACAGATTTAAAGCTATTTATTGACTAGTATGCGATATTTAACTGTCAGAGGTTCTGTATTCTTACCCTCACAACTTCCACACACAGTTCCAAAACTAACAAAAGGAAAACAAGTCTGAAATATCACTTATAATACTACATGCGCAGCGGTTACATATAAATACACTAATCATCATATTGATGAGATGCTTGGAGAAATAATGGCAGTATCGACTTTGCCCACAATGATGAAAAAAGTGTTCAAATATTGATTATCGAAAACCCCATTTCATTCAAACGCATGTCATTTAAATTGGTACAAATATAGAGAGCACGATTTTGTGGAAATCACATCTTTTTATTTTACCATCATATCCGCTAACCAGCAGTAAGTAACGTGATGAGGTACGGCGGAATAGAGTAAGTTAAGGTAAGGGAATGCAAGCTGTATGATGTCAGATAAGGATAGGTAAAGGTGTGTAAGGATAGGTCATTGTGACTGATTTTCGCCAAGTATCGGCTTGGGCTACAATACGACTGACAACATTGCAGGGCCGAGTGCACGATTTGGGCGGGGAAACAAAAACGAGAGGAGCCAAGACATAGTGATACTCGAACACGCATGTGCCAAGTGCGCTTACGGAATCCCCTTCCGAATGTAAACGTGTGTGTCCGCATTTGCACATTTGCGACTTAGATTACTTATCAGTTATAAATCTATGTGCAGATGTGTGCATAACAAAAAATACATTGAAACCCAGACAGAGTTTTATAAACTAAATATTGAAGATAGACAAGTGTTATTCAGTTAATTTTAAGGAACAAAGTTTAATTTTGCTCCGATCTGGCAAACTTCTAGCCGTCGCTATTTCGGGTCATGACGACACCAGTTTCAATTCGAACCTTTCTGATTGGTGCTTGGATGTCTTCTTTCGCTAGTGCTATTAGATGATGATGATATCAAAAGTTTAACGGCACATCAACACGAAAAGGGTCATACAGTGCCAAAACAGGTGTAAACTGCCATATGAGTCTAAAGTTGCCACACTCTAAGAACTGCACTGTGTGAGAGCATTCGCTATCAGGCCAAGTCTGAACAATATTTCCCTACAAGACCTGATACCCAGGGTGCGCCACGGGGAGGCTGCTCTCATGCACCCCGCTAGTGCCATTAGCTTCTGCCAAGAACACGCAAATACCCGCCAATGTGACCACAGCATCTCCGTGTTGGAGGGACTGACGGCGCATTCTGAAAGGGTACTTTTGACAGAAACACCCATTATGTGACAAGAAATTCAAAATCAAATCTGCAAGGAAGACATTTAAAAATCTTTGCCCGTCTACACACACGGGAATGTTTTATTCATTGCTGCAGGAAGTGGATTTGCGACTGTGTCAGCAATGATGCGGTTTGCAGGCGGCAGCCACTCAAGTGTCGCGGCTGTTTATCTTCCATTATATATACAAAATGTTAAAAAACATACTACCCATACACAAACTTGGGGTACTAAAAAGGCCTATTTCTTTACATTTAGACCTGGGGTAGACGCCATCAATCAATTTATTTCAACTGTATACTAGGTGCGTGCTAAAGCGCTTCTATGCTAGTCAAAATCACCCAAGCGTTGTAACAAACATCCCATTACCTGCAGCGCACCGCTGCAGTTGCTAATACTGAGTTTTTCGGCTAACCAGGAAGCTTTGCTGAAATATAACCGTGTGTGATTGTAGAAGCAATGTCGTTCGCACAGGTGGACTCTTCCTCTGTGCCATTTAGACATTATATATTTTTCTAATGCTGTCACAGGGATGGTGATCTAAACTTGAGAACTTTGGATATTGGGCTGTCGAAAACAATTCTTATGTATCTACATTGTACAGATATACAGCAGTGACCGACTTGTCGGATACATAGGCACTTGTGCGATGCCTACCACACACTCGGATACATAGGCACTTGTGCGATGCCTACCACACACTAACACGCATGTTTTTCGGACCGTAACGACATACTAATGCAAAGTGAATGTCTATAAATTCAGTGATATGGTATTCGGGCAGCAACAGATGTAACTGCGAAAAAGAAGACACTTTATTTGGTGGCCACAAAGATTTTATTCATTGGAAGTAATATCATGTGGCTTATACGTTATACTGTGGCTTTGGTCCTCCATCTAGCCGTTTTTTTGTTCATTGGCATTACAGTGGGCCCAAAAGCTCGAGCCAGTATGTATAACACTAAGTCATATTGTTAGTTCGATACAAAATTGTGGCTGAAAGGCTCCTTATGGTAGCCAATTCATATATTTTTTTATTTACATCAATGCGTTCTATACATTGTGATTTGCTAATTAGTAAAGGAAATACTAATCATCGGAATGTCTGGTACTGTGTCTGATTGCAGTAGTAACAAGAGAGAAAGAAGGCATGTACCTACTGCAAATGGTTTTCTCTTTCAGTCAATTTACCATTCATCTGTGATTTCGAGCAGGATTTTTGTGGACTATCACAAGAACAAAATGATCAATTTGACTGGACACGGCATAAGGATACAACAAACACGGTCGGTACAGGGCCAGACGGAGCTTACACTGGAGACTGGTATATCTATACTGAAGCTGATGGCCTGGATCGAGGCGACACGGCAGGGTTTGTTGCATTTGAAATATTTCCATGATCATTTAACACTCTTTATGCTCTGGTGATATTAATAATATAGTTAATTGGCTTGGCTGCGGTCATTATTCATTGAGCCATTTGAGTAATGGTTGTTTTGAGTAAAAATAGCTCCAAATTGCATGTTGCTTTGTGACATTTCACAAAGTTCATTTCAGTTTTGGTCAGCTTTGAGCTATTCCAGTAACATTACTGCAAAATGTATTCCATCAGACCAAGCTCTGTGAGGAAAAATGCATATTCACTGTGTAAACTAAATTTTAATCGATTCTCTGAAAGTCAACGTACTTTTCTACACTTTGTTACCGTGTGTATTTTTCCCAACCGGGGTGCACAGCACCGACTGCCTAGCTTTACTGTACAAGTCAAAAATATATAATAGCATTAGACGTCTTGATGCGTTAGGTTATCCAGTGTTCAGGCATGATTGTGATTGTTACCAGGATTACGCTGGCCCAGCTGAATTACCAGGGGCTTGTTTGTATCATGTTTGCCTATCACATGAGAGACGACACTACTTTCTTTGAGATAGGGACACTTGATGTTGTCTTGGTAAAAGAGCAACCATCCGAAACGGTTTCACTATGGGTAGCACATGGAGAACAAGGAACGGCGTGGCTAACGGCCAGCATTGATACCGCAATGACGGAAACTGACACGGTAGGAGATATGTCCCTATATTTATCTTATAGCAGTCATAATTTTATTTTTTAAAATGTCATAATTAAACAAGAGGCCCATGGGGTTTTGTCGCTTTGATTATGGTGCCTAGCCACTTGCCGTATGACATCCAGTCAACGTTCATGCCATATGGGCATGTTGCTGATGTGAAGTATCTGTTTGTTTTCAAAGGTTCAAGTTTATTTATATTCATCTGTTTCACACCACGTTCAGCTGTTTTCTATATATTTAAGGTTCAAACTTCTCCATTTACCATCATGTTAAAATTTCAAAGTGCCATACTCTCACATAATCTAATAACAGAAACAAGTTACAGGCCATTTTAAGACAACTACGCCGAGTGTCCCTCAACTTACCTTTAACACCACAGGGTCAAAGATACCTCCTATGTGATCTACTATTACCCTTGAATCTCTAATTCCATTCATTTCGCTTTATGCGAATCTGTTGTCGAGTTACGTGCCATTTTCAGACAAGTGTAGTGAATGACCACAATTGACACTAAAAGGCTAAATGAATCCAACATAATACCACAACTACCCCGGAGTCCAAAAGTTTGCCCCATTTCTCTCTTGGGCCAGCCATTTTGGAGTTACAGTCCATTTTGAGACAAGTGCACTGAATGACTCCCAAATGACTTTGAACTCTGAAAGATCAAAGGCACTACAACTACTCCATGTCCCAAATTTCAATCCCTTTGACTCTACGACACCACCGAATCCAACTTGCAGTCGGTGATATGACCATGAGTGGTTGAAAGCAAACTATAAACCTGATTCACCCACCCCTTTGACTCTACGGCCAGCCGAGTTCCTGTTACAGTCCATTTTGAGGCAATTGTACCGAATGACGTTAAGGACCATTTGCTAGTGGACGTTTCAAACGACATCTCCTCTGAAAGTGCACCACAGATTCACTCCTCAAAGCTCGTGTATACTCATAGGGAGGGTCTTTTCCAAAATTGGTGAAGGAATTGTGAACAAAAATTTTGTTTCTATTTTGAACCCGTTTAACATGGGAGTCAATGGGGAATTATACAATGTGCATATTAACAGCTGCCGGTCGTAGAGGAAACGGACCAAAATTTGGGCATCAGGGCAAGAACTTTGGCGTATGCAGGGTTCTTTTGACCGTTAAGTGTCCATGGTCAGTTAAAGGTCATTCGATGAATTTCCGATTTTGCCAATTTTCGGTAACCTGGTATCTTGAAAATGGCTGGTCTGACCAAAATTTGGACCTGGGACAAGTATTTATTGTGTTTGTATACAGGGTACGTTTGATTGTTAACTGTTCAAGATCATTCGGAGGTCATTCAGTGTAATTCTTAATATTTCCGAATTATGGCAATCTTGCATCTGGAAAACGGCTGGTCACAGAGTGAAAGGGACCAAAAGTTTGACCTAGTGGGAAAGTTATTAGTGTATTCAGGGTACTCTTTACTGTTGGGTGTTTAAGGTCATTCCTTGTGTCGCAAAAACGGCTGATCGTAGAGTAAAACGGCAAAAAAAAGTTTCTGGGATAATTACTTAATGTATAAAGGCTACCTATGAGTGCCAAGTGTTCAAGGTCATTCTGGTGCATTTCCGATTTTTACTCTGCTTGACTATGTCAGCAGAGCTCATGAAATTGAAATTCGTTCCTCGTCCGTCCGTCCGTCGTCAATTTTAGTTGTTGCTCCCCCTGGGTCATACAGCTCAGACATTTACATATTTATTTTCCTTTCTTAAAACGCTATTCCTCCTACGAATCACATCCGAAAGTTTTAAAACTTTCCTGAATTTTCTTCTCAATAATCCTTGTAAAACTACGTTTGGGATTTTTGAAAATTTGAAATTTAAACTATTTTGCTTCGTTTTTGTTAACATGGGCACACATGGGAGCGAAAATTTCAAATTTCACTACTACTCCTACAAATCGCAGTCAAACGTTTTCAAACTTGGCTGAATTTTCCTCCAAATGGTAATCCCAAAACTGCGTTGGGGACTTCTAAAATTTTGAGTTTACGATTTTTAACGATTTTTCCCGAAAATTTCAAGTTCACCATTGTGATCTATAGAGAAACCATAAATCACAATTATCTGTAAAAGGAGCGATCGTAGAACGAAATGGAGTGAAATTTAGGACTCGCGAGTAGTAGTTATACATACATAGGATACCTTTGGCCATTTAGCGTTCAAGGTCATGTTAGGGTCATTAAATGCACTCATGATGTATCCGAAATTTTAACCTAATAAGAGCTAAGGGGAAAAGAATTCGGGCTGCTATAACAGCTAAACAGTGAGATATTGTTCCCATTAGATAAAAATAAAGCCCCGGAAGTCGTATATGAAGAATTCAATGGCACTATCACATTTGACCTTAGTGACCTCGAAAGGTCAATGTTAAGGTCACTAAGATTTCGAAGGCCTACCCCAGTATATCACGTAAAATAACCGAGTTAGGCCATGTTACTATTAAACACCAATTGGAAATCACATATGGGGAGACCAACATCCCCGTCACATTTGAACTTGAAAGGTCAAAGTCACTCAAATTTTGAAGGCTTATATATTGTAAATGGGTCAAGGTAGGCAATATGTTATCTGTAAACCTTAATAGGAAACCATATACGGGGAGGCCAATGGTATGATTATATTTGACGTTGACTGACCTTGAAAGGTCAAAGTCAAGGTCACTCATATTTTGAAGGCTTATATCTCGTAAAAGAGCCGAGTTAGGCAATATGTTACTATTAAACATAATAGGAAATCATATATGGGATGCCCAACTGCACCATCAGATTTGACTTTGACCGACCTTCAACGGTTAAAATAAAAAATCACTCAGTTTTTGAAGGCTGGTACATCATGAAGGAGTCCAGTTAGGCTATATGTCACTAATAAACACTAATATGACATTGTATGTGAGGAGTCCAATTCCAACCGAATCATCACGTTTCACTTTGGGCGACATTGAAAGCTCGAACTAAATAATTTGATTGGGTAATACACCGTAGATGTGGTTAACTTTACTTCCGAGCTAGCGTTGACTGGGCGACATTGAAAGCTCGAACTAAATAATTTGATTGGGTAATACACCGTAGATGTGGTTAACTTTACTTCCGAGCTAGCGTTGACAGGTTAAGGTGCTGAAATGATTAAAGATTGATAGAAGAATAGTGAGGTACTGTGTGACAGTTAGCCGCAAATTTCAATTGTTTTAGTCTGCAGTAGTGAGTTTTTTGGTAAAAGTCTGCAGAAAATTGCCATTTGGCATACCAACTGCAGTTGTCCAGGAGAGCGCAGAGGTCCATGGACCTCTTGTTCCGATTTTCAACAACCCCATACTCTGAAAATAGGTGGCCGTAGAGAAAAAAGGAACAAAATTTGAGCCTCGGGGGACCGTAGTTAATGTATACACGGTACTTTGACTGTTAAGTATTCAGCGTCAGTATGAGGTTATTCGACGCATTTCCCATTTTTAACATCCTTGTGTCTCGAAACCGGCTGGTCGTAGAACGACACGGAGCAAAATGTGGACCTCGGGGTACTTACTTCATGTATGTAGCGTACGTTTGACCATGAAGTGTTCAAAGTTAGTCTGAGGCCATTCAGTGCATTTCCGATTTTCGACAGGATTACATAAGTCACCTGAGCTACATAGCTATTTAGCTAGTAGCTATGTGGCCGTTAGATATGACCACGCAGATTGTCAAGGCCCATAGGCCTCTTCTTCATTTTCCCATTATCTACAATGTTAAATTCAATCTTTTTTGAAATCAATTTGAATTTACAAAATTCCCATACCTTTTGTAAGGACTGTCACAGACTTCCATAGGGTCCCATGTTAACGAAAACGAAAATAATGCGTCAAAATTCTAAAATGTAAAACTTGATGATCAGGAGATATAGTCGATAGCTACCTTTCCACAGTACTTTGGCATTAATTCGCTTGATGGTTTCTAAACAAAACGGTTTTTACGGGCGGACGATTGACGCTGTGATGACACAGTAAAGCAGAGCTGACAAAATCGGTGGACTCCTTGAATAGTCTGCCTCGGAGCTCCTGTCCCACGCTCGATTCAACAAACTCCTGATTACGACGTCGGTCGCATGTATTGAATCTTTGACGCATGCCTTTTGCTGTCATCATCTGGTCATTGCCTGTCCATACAGCCGCAACAAAGTGCAGTGGGTCGCGAAATAAGGAACTTACGTTGGAAAATATACAAATATGAACCGAAGTATTCCATTTATAAGGAGAGAAAAAATCAAATAAGACAAGCCAGTAAAGTCCATACAAACTTGCTGCCACTAGGTTTGAATGGCAAAATTGCCAAAATCATCTGCAAGGGTCTATGATGGCAAGTTAAATGCACACGGAAACATACTCAACACATAGACAGTGTCCGGGGATCCTTTGCCCTTGAATCATGTGAATAAAACAGACTTGTGTTCCGACTAGGGGTTTCATGCAGTTAGCCATTATTTGTATTTTCGAGCTTCCTATGTTTGGTGGAGAGGAAATCCGACAAATTCTTTTCATGGTCATTGTGAGTTCCCAAGCCCTACCCGGTTACCAGTCTGAAAAGGATCGCAATACGTTTCGCGCCTAGAGGTGAATATTAATATTCTCTTGTGTACCTCTTTAGACAAATACAAGTTTATACAAAAAAAGTTTCGGGGTTTAAGGTCAAGGTTCACCCGTGTCTTTTTAAACGCTATGTAAACTGGTATTTTCACACAATTCTAACCAACGTCAGATGGTCACATTAAAATCTGTTGGATATGCTCAAGCCTCAGTGCTCCTGTGTCACTTATTTCTTCTAGATTCGCTTTATTGGAACGAGAGGATACACGTCGATTTCAGACATAGCGCTGGACAACATCAGGATTACCAAGGGACAATGTTCAGTACAGGGTATGTATACCCATTAGACAGAAAGTCCTATCTGCGATTACTACAATTGCTACGATTGTATCATAGTAGTGGTGTTGCGGAAGAATTGTTGCTGATGTTGTATCTGCTCCTGCTGCCGATTAGGACTGTGTTATTTTCATGTAAAAGAGTATTTATTAACAAAAACATGCAATACACACATATTCCATTAAAATTTCCATTAAGGGTTCAGTCCTGTGTTTCTATTGTAGTGTCGTAGCCTCATATCCCCCCTGGTAATGTTATTATAGGACTTTGGTCAACAGATACGTGGTGGAGAGAGAGATGAGCCAAACTTAGAACCAAACCAGAGACTAGCGAGCCACACAAATATAAGCCATTTCTGGGAGCTAAGCAGAGATATTAGCACGATTGAGGATAGCGGTACGCCACAGATGTAAACCTAGTAGTCAGATACGTTTCGTGTCGAATGAACATGCCAGTTTTCCTGACCACAAAGAACTGGTTAAGGAGATATTGGCACAGCTGCATCACGGGGCCCAGCCCCGTGACTGAGATGTGCGCCGAGAGCTGCCTACACCTGGACCAAAACGGGTACGGAGTGTTGATGAGGGAGATGGAGATACAGTCCTCCTCCTCCTCCAGGACTCCGTCCAGAGACAGCGAAGGGGATGGTCTACATCCACAGACAGACGTTCCCGTAGCAGAGATGGCCCTCTACAGTGTTTCCGGTGCAAGGGCTATGGGCACTTCGCCAGTGTCTGCCCGTCAGAAGGTTTCTACAATATAGGACCCAATGGCCTGCCTGTCAGATTTAGGGATTCATCAAAAGATACTCCCCCTGAGTCAGCAGGCCAAAGACAAGGCGGCACCATCTAAGTCTTTAAACTAGATGAGGGTCGCCCAAAGAGCCATGGGAGCGACCCAGACGGTGAAACTGGGGGTACTGGATCTTCCTGGTAGGGCTTTGAAGGTCAGGCCAGTCTAAAGACTGTGACGGCCCCTAAATCTTCCAAAGAAGACCAGCTGGTGAAGCCTTTTCCGACTTTGCCAAACCCTGCGCACTCCTCACCAGAACGACTACGTTCTCAATCTATATCCAGGGACCATACAAAAAAACCAGACATCGTACATGGACTCTCACGTCAGACTCTGACGTGTTAAGTGACCTTAGTGCTGAAGTCACCAGCCATAACAATTGTTGGTTGATTCCGGTTCCTTTAAAGAGCGTAAAAGTTTGGCGCTGATCAACACTGGACGACGATGATGGGCCGTCCTCTGCATGAAAAGATACAAAAGTTATGGCCTCTGCATCTTAAGACGTAAGAAATGCCTTGGCGCGAATGAGTTGGAGGCAACCCTGTACCTACCTTAGGCACTGCTGAAGTGGGAATGGCCATAGGCGCAGGAACGTACCAGGCTACAGTCATGGCTAGTGCATGTAGGGAGAGGCCCAATTTTACTATTGGAGCCGATTTCTTGTCCACCCATGATTGTGACTTGTCTCTGTGCCAGAAGCTCTTCCTGATAGGGGAACAGAAACTTGAATGCATCCCTGAGAAGGCTAGAGTAAATCACACCAAGCAGATGGTGGCAAAGTGTGTCGAGCTACCTCCACATACTAAAGTGTTGGTTAGCTGTAAGGCAGGCCAGGGCATTAAGTACTTTGTCACACCGCATATCATGGCGCAATCCAGTGACAACAGCTTCCGGCGAGGACCGCCTTGTCATAGGATCTCCATTACTGACACAGACTTTGTCTGATGCGCTGTGCACCTTATACCAAGGGGCCCGAATTGGGGAAGTGTATCCAGTCACGTCTCTGAAACAACTTAAAAAGGTACTAGAGGTGGGCCTGCAGTTGTCCAACTGGGACTGGTAGCGATGACGAGGAGTTGAAGGATGTGTGTACGATGGACATCGCAGGTTTTAGTGGGAGACACTCGCTCTAACATGCATACCGACGTCCGCATTGATCCAAAGGATCTACCTGAGCACCTTCAGCCCTTAATGGAAGGGCTAGCTGAGTACCTCACCCTCCAGTCTGTATGAAATTCCACTGATGTGAGCTGGTACTTTGGCGTATCCTTTCCACTCTGTTGCTGACATACACATAGAATCGGCTCTTCTCATTTGTAATGTACCCTAGTGCCACTTTACTATCAGAGAAGAACCCTGCAGTAGCGATTTTCAAGTAAAGTTCTCGTTGAATGAATTCAAAAAGTTCCACACCCAGCACTGCTGCATACAACTCAAGTCGTGGAGTTGCAGTTGCATGCATAGGCGAGACCTTCGTCTTTCCCATGACGATTGATTGATTGATTATATCAAAGTTTAACGGCACATCAACACCA
>JAAUYG010003457.1_pt1 | contig 12289 bp, 11 predicted proteins | sample 7278091 | NCBI WGS metagenome assembly JAAUYG01 (sample SAMN14350201, study PRJNA611818) | marine sediment metagenome | isolation source: surface marine sediment (0.6m) | place: French Polynesia: Moorea | collected 2018-08
AAACCAACTCAGTATTAATACGGAATCTACTCTTTAACTTGAGAGAGAGAGAGATAGAGAGAGAGAGTGAGAGAGAGAGAGAGAGAGAGAGAGAGAGAGAGAGAGAGAGAGAAAGAGAGAGAGAACGTTTAGTAAAGAAGGAAAAGCTACATGCAAGTCATAGTAATAACTATAATAAAGAAGATGAAAGGAATAGAATTAATTTGTCCTGACGCACGATGACTGAGGTGAGAAAATTACTAATAGGTTAGGCCAGACATCCTGATGCAACCTGGGCATGTAGCTATCTCAAGCTGTTCCGTGTAGCATTTTAACTACGATCATGCAAGATAATCTGCATTTCGCCATTCTAAGCCTGTGTCAGTGTCAGTGGTGCTGCTAAATGTCGAAAGATTTTCTTATATAACACTTACCTACCAGTATTCTGTTGCTTTCTACCATTTAATATCGTAAATAAAATGTGCCTTGAACGATTGTGACCTGCTCTTGGAAAAAAAATACCAAAGGGATGCAGAACCGTTTGTGCAAATTCATTGAGCAACTATACACCACTCAAGTGGTCTCTGCAGTTCTGTAACATTTGGGCAATTTTCTTTTTAAACACGAGGTTTGAGAAGCAAAGCAAGGCATCCTGCCCACCAAGGCATCACGAGACCCTGTTTCCATTCTTCACACATTAAGAACAAGGAAGAAGTTGAAAGGATGGAACTTACCAGATATCCCCTTATACGACCACCATTCCGACCACGTGGAACCTGAACCTGAAAAAAAAAATGAAACAAACTGTCATGTATGCCACATAACATTACTTTCGCAGCTGTTAGCTTATATTATATACTTGAAGTCTTCAGTGCAAAAGAGCGTTTTTGAAAAGTGATATTTTACTGCATGTGTATGCATGTCGTGTTTGAGAAAAATGCCCAAACTGAAATTTGCCTCACAAAACAACTCATTCGCTATTTGATCTTGCCATTTAATATTTAGTGTACAGAAATGAAAATCAGCATGAAGAAAAAGACTCGTGTGTGCAATGACGCACTGCAATACTGAAACTTCATCCCATCCAACCGTTTCTCAAACCAGAAACTTCTTGTAATTTGGTACATATATAATCTCATGGTCTTTCTTGTTTGGTGAACTCCTCCATAACGCATTAGGAAGCCACATGAGTTTTGCACTCTTTGTACTCTCTCGTTGTACACAAGTCCTTTGTGCTTTGTGCTCCCGGAGGAAAGTGTCCTTTAAATGTAGTAATCCCCTAGTCTTTTCAGAGATTATTCGCACGTGCCGTGTGAGTTAAATCAATTATTTAAACAGTACCACACTGTGTGAGGCATTAAACTATTCTGTTTCCGGCGTTTGTCTCCGGATTTTTATCGCTGCTGCCACCACAAGGAATTCCAATCTGTAGCGTGTAAATTTGTCGGTTGATTTACAACACCAACAGCAACAGGGAACTTAATTGAGTCATTTTATGTGTTTTATGATTAATTGCAGCCCTATTAACTACGGCGTCTGCTCTGGAGAGTTCTGCAGAAGCAACGGTCACGTTGGTCCTGTAGTGAAAATTTGAGAAACGAGAGTTATTTACTGGAGAAAGACGTTTTGGCACCGGTCTGTCTTTTTGTGCCTGGTACTTTTCAACCTCGAGTGGCATTATAATAACCACAATGACCAGTGTCCAATATGTTTACTTTTTTATTTGAAACTGCTAGTGCCAATAAATATTTTCTTTGAGTGTTGCGAATGCGGCAGCGAGTTTATAATTTCTGAAGCATCTGTATCTAACAGCATTCCAAGCACATAAAACCGATTAATGTAACCCTCTATTGTGGGTTCGCACTACTAATTTTTCTCCCCGCTGACTGCTGACATCAAATTGTAATTTCTGGAAGTATGACTACCCTTCTGCCCCGCTGACTCATTGGTAAATACTGCTGAGGATAGCAATTAAGCGCTGAAGAGGAGTTGCAGCAAATATTATAAAGGCTTCGTTAAAACACACATTACTCACACAACGATACACCTACGCACAGTCACTCCTATATATACCCCCCCCCCCCCCCCCAGGGGTGAGTGCCCGGTGGTCTCAGACATGAACGAGCATTCTATTCTGGTTAATTGGTTATTACTGGCGTTTCGTCTCCAGTGTCTCACACTGATATGCACAGTCACAGACTTTGCTTCAGAGGAAGTCTTTGATTGACGGTGACATTTTGTCGACTGACCCTACTGCACCAGAAAATCAATGAGTAGCGCACTGTTTCCTTCTTAGAAAGTAACCTCAAGAATCGGCGTCGTTATCAAAAAAAGCTATTCTGTTGGTGAAAGTGTCTGAGTTGGCATGCATTGATTAGGTGATGGAGGGGGCTACAGGGGGCATGCTATAATCGCCGACGAACTATTTCCAGTATAATTACTACTACTATAATATTATTATTATTACCCATAATTGGCTGCAGAGTAGTGAAAGGTTTATGCTCGCTCGTAAAACCCATGTAATTGCCACATAAACGTACACTACGCTGTACACACAATAAGCACGAGTTAGATTGATGAATGTGACGGCAAAATTGGAGGGATGGGGCGTATATATATAACATTGACCTTTCAAAGGCACATATAACTGTATGGTGAAAATTGTGCGGTAGGTGAAAGCTGAAAGATCAGTAAAATTTTGTGTCCAAATTCGTAGAGCAACGCTGCATGTACTTATTACAGCAGAGTTTTTTTATATTTAAGTTTTCTCCGCAGTTGCATATAGAAAGTCAAACTGTTACAATGTCAAACAAGAGGCACAGAGGCCTTGACGATCTACTTGACTTTTTGCCATATCCAACATACTAGTAGCTATATGGACTTAGGCAATGTAGATGAGATAACTTGTCTTCAAAGCGCCATATACTTTTAAAATTTTGTATATCGCCAGCAAAAGTACTAGTAATGGCCTTATCTCCCCCCGATTACATGCTTTCTCTAAGTTTGGTAGAAATTGGATGAAAATTGTGGGACCAATAGCCTTTTGAAAATCTTGACAGGAATTTTGCTAAGTGCACCGAATGACTCAAAACTGAACTCAAAGAATCAGACATCAAAGTACCTTACATATGCACCTACTAGGACTATGAGTTCCAATTTTTCATCTGTTTCACTCTACGATCAGCAGTTGTCAAGATATTGCACATTTTAAGATTTTCCATTGACTCCCATATTAAAATTGCCACAATGTTTTTTTTTTTTAATTTTTGGCAGATTACAGAAACATGCCTAATTTTATATTCCCTTTTGGCTCCCTTATTTATCATAAGTTTGGCTGACATCGGATAAAAATTACAGGAGGAGAAGCATTATAAAATTTTCAGCCTCATATGGTCCTGTGTTAACAAAAATTCAAAGTGCCATAAAATTTTTAAATTTTGGCAGATCTCCCAAAAAAACAGTAGTTTATATTCCCTCATGACCAACATACTTACAATAAAGTTTGGTTGAAATTGATTGAAAACTGTGGGAGATAGTAGATTTTTTAAAATCTTAACATCGGAAATTTTGTGAACCGAATAAGCCCAGACTGAACTCATACAATCAGACATGAAAGTACCCTACATATACAGTACATAGGACCGCGGGTCCCAAATTTTCATCCGTTCCCTCTACGATCAGCCCTTTTCAATGTATTGCACCTTCTATGATTTTCCCATTGACTCCCATGTTAATATTTCAAAGTGCCACAAACTTTGCCACATCACCAAAACATCCATTACTTTATATTCCCTTATGCCTTTTATATCATAAAGCTGGATAAAAAAATGCAGTAGGAGTAGCGTTTTAAAATTTCTAGCCCCATATGGTCCTGTGTTAACAAAAATTCAAAGTTTTATGTAAAAGTTTTAATTTTTGGCAGATCACCAATACACCCATAACTTTATATACCCTCATGACTACCTCATTTATCACAAAGTTTGGCTCAGATCGGATGAAAATTAGAGGAGGAGTAGCGTTTTGAAATTTTTGCTCCTCCCATAGGGTCCCATGCTAACGAAAAAAATCGTAAAATTCTGAAAATTGAAAATTTTGAAAAGAGAAAAACATAGTTTGGAGATAATGATGTTAGGGAGCTGCACACAATATTTGGGATGGATCCATGCAGTGGTTTCCGAGAAACTTGAGTTACGGACGACGGACGGACGACGGACGACAGACGTTGGACGACAGATGGCCGCACCATGACAGTAGCTCTGCTGACACAGTCAAGGAGAGCAAAAAAAAAAACCCTTAGTTTATCCGGATTCACGTTTTAGTCGCACATATTGACGTTCATTTTTTGTCTTAAAGTTTACTTTCCGTCAAGCTCTTTAATAGAGCACGAAAGGAAAATGCTAAATTCTGCATATAAAGGAAGGAACGTCGAACAACGACACAGTCTGATGGAAAATTTGCAGTCTCTTCTCTTCTTCGCATTGCCACAGTGCTTCAACACACGTCTGTGGCTTAAAATGAGATATGGTGTAAATAACCTGGGCAATCGGTAAACTTTTCCACGGGTTGTTAACAGAACCCGTAAACCTTCCCACTGATTGTTGAGAAAACTTCCTAAAGCTAATTGTCGGCAGCGCTAGCCATGGAATGAAATCAGCGCTAACGCCATTGTAGTTCGAAAAAGCCCATGTGTGCAATGGTCTTAGATGTGATCCTGAGTGTTGGGTAAATTTGCCAACTGTTTGTACCAAATGTCACAAATTGTTGTATTTTAGTATATAAAGCTACATAATAAAGTTGAAATTTTATATAGGAATGCGCTATTTGTCAGTCTTCAGACTGTTGAATCGGTCAATGTGAGATCTGAACCCGAACACAAACCACAGGCTATCAAAAGTTCATGTAATAGACATCTCTTTAGCAGTGTGCGAAAATCTTTAATTCAACCTATTTACGAAGAAAAAATATATCTCTCGTCAAGACAAGACTACGAACCTAGATAGTTTATCTCTAGATGTTTTCTATCCCGATATTAGGGGTATGTATATATATGTTTATTCAGATCCGAAATATACAACACCACATTTCTTTCGTATCACATATCATATTATTATTTATAATACCATAATACTGACTTCGGAACTGGGCCATACTCTAGAGCCTTAAAGGCTGTATGGTGAACACCATGCCCTACAATCTCTAAACATTCAAGCATGACCGTTCCTCTATTGCATTCACCCAAATACTCTTATACAGCGCAACATCTATTCCAGACATAGTGTCTATCATTTCACGTCTAAAATTTCGTGTGTGCTGAACGTGGAACTTACTCAGTGACGCGCATAGCAACAGCTGTAAGAGACGCCACAGCCCAAGGTTGTTTGGTACATCCCCCATGGCTCACAGATAGGCGACACTCGAGCTAATACGATCCAGGGAATCCCCACCGTAAGATACTGCTACCTGGGTGTTATAACGATGTAGCTATTCTCATGTTATCCGTTGGAGTGACAGATCGTTCTACTCCAGGGTAAAGGTAGTTTGTTGTATTCCACCTATCAATGTAGATTGTTTTGCTCCGGCGTCATCATCCGGCCTCTTCGCAGACGAACCAAGAGGGGCAAAGTCGCAGTTGGTTATCTTTCTACCAGGTGTCCTAGAATTGCACTAAACAGCCCGAGTCGTATCCAATGAGACACCCCAGTAAACCTTGTTTTGAGCGTCGTCCCCAGATGAGACCGTGTCCCGAGAGCCAGCCTACGATCTGCCCCGGCTGCTGTGACTGCGGACAATACGGACGCTGCTCTGACTGCCGCAGCACGAGTCCTGATCCCGGCCGCAGTTTAAAATGGACGGGACATTGATTGCTTTCCGAGCACGTCCCGGTAATTAATTGTGCGCCCCCAAGTACGTTTCTTTGCGACACAAAGAGAAAAGGAGCGCCGGTATTTAGCCTCGCTAGCCCTGTCACATAAATTATTTGCCGGGAAGCAGCGAAATCAGTGACACCATCCGTCGTCCGTCACCTCGAGAACCTGGACATCTCCCAGGTAATTGACTGTCGCCCCTTGTTGGGAGCTACCGTCAGCTGTCACGGAAAGAAAAGTTCTCCGGAGACACCACAACAAGTCAACAAAGCAATTAACGCCTGCGGCTGCTGAGTGGCATCCTAGCTGTTGGTCTGGGACCGTAAGCCCCAATTCGATCCACCCTGCTAGCCCATCACAGGCCACCGTGTGGCCCTCATCTCCCTGTCTCTCCCTCTCTGGCTGTGGTGGTAGAGCTACCTCCCTCCCTGCCTACCGCACATCCTCCCCACGGCAAACCACCCAGCACCAAGTCTCTAATGCCGTAGACCTTGCGACAGGAATTTATCTCAATACGGCCACTTGAAAGAGGCACGCTTCTCCTTTGGCCCCGCTGGTCGTCACGCTAGAGACAGGAAGAAGGCCGGGCCGACAGGAGACTGGGGCATCTTACCGCCAGCAGCAGTAGGCTGTGAGAGACGCGGTGTCACTGTGTCAAGCCATACCTCTGGCACCACAACACTGACACGGTCATAGCCTCGTGGAGGACGGAGTCTCCTCAGGAACACTGCCCATCGGGTAGAGCAGCCCACTTCAGCAGAAAGATGAATGGTCTCATGTTTACCGTCGCATCTCCGGAGAAGCATATTTTGTGTGCCAAAAACCGGTCCACGGACCGTCACTTGTACCTCCGACCCCCAAGGAAGAAACATTTCCTTTCTTCTCTACTGGCATTTATCCAGAAGGGACAAGGAGGTTTATATCGAAATCCATTGGGGAAGCTTTTACGTGAAATATGGCTCCCTTGTCAAATGCGAGTCTTATGTTCCTCTCTCCACTCTTGACAGAATCCAGGCAAAAACGGGTAGGGGACATACACCGAGGAAGACGTTTCCACAGGTTACGGTCACAGAGGATAACCATATTCCTTTTAATCTTCGACCTTGTCCCCCGTCTGGCTCCCTGTTACCTGTCTGCCGTGTGTCAGGTGACAGAAATTGTTACTTCCGTCACCACCGACTGTGCGACAGCTTTCTTATATCAGTGGCACTTTATGAATACACGAAATAACCATCAGAAAATACAACACACACAGGCACTCTCATTAGAAGAAAATCTATTGCTAAAAGTGTCTCAGGTACGTCGGGCTTTGGATGTAGATATTTTAAGGAAGACCATTTCCGGGATAGATAAATCGGCGAACCACTTCTTGAAATGAAAATCACCGGAACTCATGTTATATCATGACATATGTTCATTCCTCATGCAAGATGATCAAGAAACTTTAAACATTTTTTTTTTCGCCGAACAAGGAGGCTCGGGTGCGATTCGAACCTGGCCTTTTCCGTGGCGAGTTCTATGATTATGGTTTACATGAAGGAATTACGATAATATAAAGGTACCTTGTATAAATCAACACATAAATTTTCGAATTTGGTTAGCAGTTTTTTATAACTGCAATGAATTAAAAGACAGAAACGAATGAATATCCATGCATTTCGCTGTACACGTCTGCATTTTACTAGAATAATAAATACCAAAGATGCTGTTTTCTTATAATCCATTCAAAATTAGTGCCAATATTAAGGACACTGGCACTATTTAAGGAGAGACAGGATCCCCGCTACCAATTCCGACATCTAGTATGAAGCAGCACAGCTGTCCTTGATGCGACCAGAGCTCAGCGAGCTACATGGGCGTCACCAGAGCCTCTGGGGTTCCAATGTCGCGGTCACAAGGTCCTAATGAAACCAATTATGCTCGTCCCGGGGAAGACGCAAGGCTACATATGTCAGATTAAGGATATCCGACGGCTGAAATAAAGGTAATTTCGATCGAGTTTTAACACCTGCGTACATGCCAACTAACAAGGATGTTACTTACAAATCAAGCTCAGACGAACATTCAGAAACATGAGGTTTCCAAGTGCCGCGCATGGCAAAAAAAAAAAAAAAAATGTTTATAGCTAAATTGCTTGCCGAGACAGTCGATGACTTGTACAAGCGTGAGAGCGCCATCTAAACAGAACCACAGATTAAACAGCAGGCCATATAAAAAAGAATGTTGAATGTATTAATATTAAGTGGAGGCACCAGTGGTTCCAAAATAATAGTTTCATTAAAACAGGAGGCTGTGAACCCCGACATACATACAAGTGATATCGTCAGGTTCTGCGAAGAATAGCTGCACGGGTATATATTCTGACATATGTCAGGGTCATAGTAATGTGAGTAAAGTGTGACCCATCTATATAGGCAATCATATAAACAAATCGCATCCCAAGGACTGTAACCTATGCTATCTGACAGGTGAGTGTTTGCGTGAGATGTTTTTTTTTAATTATTATTACGTGTTTGAAATGTCAGTTTGATTTGTTTAACGCGGCAGCATATGCAGGGAGTTTGGAATACGGATTATGAGCGATATTTCTGATAACGAATTGATGCGTCTCACTAAAGGGGGAAAGGGACTCCTCGCTGGGATATCCAACATACATGTACTTGGACGCGGTACTGTCGCCATTCTTATCGTAGTAGCAATCAATCAATCATTAAAAATGTATTGCGCCATTCCACGAACTGTGCTTTGCGCAGGTCCCTCAACATTATTGTGTCTGATTTGTGCGAAAAGATTGGAAGTGGAGAGTTTACAGCAACCATTCGTTGCAAGCTACAAGGGCCACAAAACCCTTCAAACACAATGCATAGAATCATGGTTAAAGAGTAAGGGGCATATTTATGTAGTTATTTTTTATATATATGCCATTTGTGTATTTATAATTTACTTATGTCTGTCTTTATTTATTTAAATTTAGCGGCAAATAAAATTAAATTTGTATTCCACATTGACCCCAACTTATACAAAACACAAAACAAAAACAAGAAAAAAAAACCACAGTAAAGCTAGATGTCTTTCACACAAATTTAATAAATTAACAAGATAACAGTCATAACAGGTTTCCAGTTATTAAAGGTGTCGTCGTCTCCCTAAAAGATTTGGAATAACTTGACAAATTTTAAGTTCAAAACGAAAGACAATTCAATAAATTAGGCCCTGGATAAGATATACATTTCTTACAAGGCCCACAAATTCACACAAGTGGTATCCAATTGCCACCTGCTGTAATCCTGCATATATACATGATCATTAAATCCCACTGTTAACTTATTAGAGGACACTTTAGAATTTTTTTTCTCCTGCCTCATATCACTGGGCTAAACGTTTGCACCTCCATTGCCAGTGTCACCCCTTTTATCCTCTTTTTTTCCCAAAGTTGAATTTTCTCATCCTTGGGTCTGTTCGAAGATTTCCTCCAAAGATGAAGCTGACAAGTGAATTATTTACTGAGACGATTTGTTCACAGGCATTTCCACAAGGCGAAAATAATTCCAACCGTGCAAGACGACCCGGAGGGGAAATCCTCACCGCTCACAAAATTATAATACCGTAAACCCCGATATGAAAATTCAGATAAGGGCAACCTATGGTAACCTTGTTTGACCTTTCCATTTCACAGTGACATCCAACAGTGCTGCTAGTAGTGATTCCCCATTTATGACTTTCTATTAATGCTCAATAATACCATATGCGTCTACTCTACCCCTTTCTGGGATAGAAGGGTGATATATAAATCACCTTGAACTCTCAAGGTCAATTAATGTCGAGTGAATGACCCATGTGCATTCTTATTAGTGTCTATCAATAACATTTGGCCTAACTCAGCACTTTTTAGAGAGACAAGAATTCAAAATCTGACAGATGTTGACTTCACTTTCAGGGTGCTTCAAGGTCAAATCTAATGGTGTGGTTAGACACCCCGATAACTTCCTGGTAGTGTTTAATATTACTCTAGGCGATAAACCTGGTCTTTTACGGAATATGAGCCATCAATGAAAATGGGCAACCTTGAATGTGAACTTTCATGGTCACACGCGGTCAAATCTAATGGTACAGCCGGACTTCCCTTGTATGACTACCAATTAGTGTCTAATAGTAACTGGGCACTTCATCGAATATTGTTTCTTCGTCGAATGAGAGAAGATAGGTATGCACGAGATATGTTGTTACACACTCCCTCTTAGCAAATGTAGAAATAATTGTCAACTGCTCGCAGAACTACAGAAGACTAAAAATAGACTTTGGGATGCACCTTGTATATGCACAAATCATACTGTAAAAGACAAGCGCCTTTCCTATGTGAAAGATACACAATGGTCTACTGAAATTCGTTGGTAGAACCTGTGCTATAATCATGATAATAAAGTATAAGCCGTCTAAGATGGGGAAATTTAGCGTGGCACCTACAGTAGAAGTATGTGAGATGAAAACAGTCAGACAAAATGCAATAGAACAACTACCGGCTGCTCCTCCATTGGTACAAGCCCCTTCTTCTGAAATCATTCGTGTGGAGTTCATCCTATTATGACAGGCTATTTGTCATCAAAGCGGCTGTCCCTCTCTGCAAACAGGCTTCATTCCACTGAGCTCCAAATCGGATTACAGCTGCGCTTCATGAGGAGGGAATGAATCGACGGGCTGTCAGGGGTGGTTTCATCCTATTCCCTACTATTAACAACACCTGACAGATCTTGAGATCGATCGTCTCTCAGGGGATGTACATACACCGGCTGCCGTTGTACGCAGCTACCAGCAAGGTACCGCAAACTGCCAACTTCACTTTCTGAGTTATGGCTTGGGATTTACGAAAAACTACTGCAGACGACACACTTTTGCCGTCAGCTTAGAAGTTTTGACAAACCGTTTATAGTTCCCATTTATCTTAAATTCCAATCTCTGAAACCTTAGCTGCATGAATGACCTGGGTTCTGCCACTGGGGTTTCTAATCCGAGGTGGTGGATGGATACTGTGGATTCATTTAGTGAGTAGTGTCTAATACACCTCCAGTTTAAAACGCTCTGAAGTGTCTCCTCCCCCCAAAAAATAAACATCTGGATGTAAAGTTAGACACCGGTGAACTATAGGCTAGAACTGGCAGTGTTTTAAAACTGAAGTTCATTAATAAGCAGCTTCCCAAAACATTAAAGCCAACTCCAGACACATAACTCTAAGTTGTTATAATCGATCTTAATTTAAAGAACGGCATAGAACTCTAACTAGAGTAATCTGCAAATAATACTCAGTGGATGTTCGTGGATTCAATGGGACTGACATCATAAGTTTGACGCCAAAACGTTAGAATGGGTCAGGTTCAAAAATATTGCTTCAAAATATCACAATTTGGTTCTTGCAAGAAGATTGGAGCAGATATTGAACGTTATGAAAACACTGCACAATGTATAAATATGCCCAGGTTTATTCAGCAGTATCGAGGTTAAAGTTAGTAAATCGACTATAAACAAAGAAAAAGAGAACAGAAAAGCGTACGATGCGTAGGAAAAGCTCGTTCCTTAGAACATGCTTCGCCACTTTTTTTAAATGCTACACATTTTACATGATTCAGGATATTTTCATTTCACAAATTTCAATTTGGGAATTTAAAATGTTTAAGCCAATGCATTTTGTTGCAACAATAAGTCTTCACAACCGTTCAGCGTCACAACAACAGACATGTGAAATACGAAATGAATTATGGTATTTTATATCTTGCGTATTTACCATATAAGTCAATAAATTACCTTAGATTTATTAAATTTTCTTAAATTTTCTTGGTCACTCTAATATTGTTGACAAGTAATACACAAATAGAACTAAACATACATATAAATAGGTGATGCTCAATTACCCTTAGTACTTGCATAAAGCATACTCATTGCGTCACATTCTATGCAATGATTTGTCGTTTGTGCAGTAACTTACTATATGAAAAGATTTTCCTACAACACCAAATCGACAAGGTTCATACATCGCAGTTTCAACACAGCAAGGTTCATTCATCGGAAATCTTTTTGGCAGCTGCTTTAGCCTGGAAATTTACTTAACCACGTCAACGCTCAAGCTGTTCCCGCGTGCAGCTAAAGCACTTGACAATATCTACACGGCATGTTATCTTTGCGATGGTGTGCTTATCCCCATAGTCATTCCTTTACTTGATTGCTTTACTTTATTTTGTAAAAAACGTCATTAAAATATAAAGAACTCTCACTAAAAAAAGTAACGAACACGGTCATCACAACAGGTGGGAAAAGGCCCTCTAGCAGCCTTGGTAGCGCAGTAGGCAGCGCGTCAGTCTCATAATCCACTATGGCCGTTGAGCCATCTGAAGGTCGTGAGTTCGATCCTCACCCGGGGCAATTTTTTTAGCTACTCACAAACAGGACAAACAATT
>JAAUYG010111587.1_pt1 | contig 12288 bp, 8 predicted proteins | sample 7278091 | NCBI WGS metagenome assembly JAAUYG01 (sample SAMN14350201, study PRJNA611818) | marine sediment metagenome | isolation source: surface marine sediment (0.6m) | place: French Polynesia: Moorea | collected 2018-08
CATTAAATCACCACGCATACACCTGCATACAGCACCGAATCCAACTTGCAGTCGGTGATATGACCATGAGTGGTTGAAAGCCGACTATAAGCCTGATTCACCCACCCACCCCTATACATCAATACAGCAGTAAAACAATCTCTGAGCTCTACAACAGCTTCACCTTTCAGTAGCTCCTCCACATCTATACCACGAATAGCCCAGTCATAATTACCCGAGACTACTCTGGCAGCTATATTTTGAGACTTTGGACTTTGTCAATGTGAACATTGGGGCGTAACCCCATACGTGATATAATAGTGTAATATACGGGTTATCGTATAATCGTCCTGATCAGACGAAAACACGATAACACGATAAATGCACATTGTCGTGTTATCTTGTCGCATGTTCGCCCCCACAACGTGATTGTTATTATTATCTCGACATTTATACCGCCTCATACTCCGGAAACCGTTCACAGGCGCCAATTACATTATCACTAGGATCGTGATTATACGATAACACCATAATATGCATGATATGACCGGTCATGCTTCTTTCATCGCGCATGTGCAGGAATTCCAAACTAGCTATTAAAAAAATTGAAGTATTAGCGAACGATATAGCTGCTGTGACGCAATAGCTGGCTCTACCTGTACCAACATTTGCGGCGATCCTGATTACTAGTGTACAGAAACCTGCAAGACTCTCGTGCGACTTCACGGGAAGAACAAACCTACAGGCTTTGATGAAGCACATAATTTGTACCTCTGCTTTCTTCACATTATGACCTAGATATTTTCTTTCTTGCATGGTTCTTCTTGTCGCCCCTTGTACAGCTGCATGTATACGAACTTCACACGTGCAGTGGTTGTCCTGTTAAGTTAACATCTCATCGAAATGTACACTAAAGGTAAAATATGCTGCTTTACTGTATACGTATGGCATATAGTGGCCAGTAGTGATGTTCGGCCCATTTTAGGCAATATTGTGTACTTGGCCCACTTTGGGCCAGTTTAGCCAACACTCTACATGAGTATTGTCTGCATACATGTATCTCACGGAGAGTATATGTACACATGGAATAATAAATTAAGGCTCGCATGCAAAAATATGTCTCATTATTTTGCTTGCTGCTGTAGTGCAACTGTTTCACAAACAGTTTTTCTTGCAAAAATGTATTTAAGAATGTACACTCAGTCACCCAAAATAGATCTGCGTGCCAAGATTGTTCACGATATTGTTTCACTTCTTTTTATTTATTCCCTATTCCTGATATGTATTCCTAAACTTTCAACATTGAAATAGAGAAATATTATCACAATGGGTATTTAAAAGATTATTAATTATATTAATGCATATCGGCATATCAGTCAACACCAAAAGGGTCATACACTGCCAAAGTAATTGTAAACTGCCCTATAGGTCTAAACAGAGTTCACTAGAAAAGAATGTTTTGGTCAAATGACTGCAAAGTACAAGGCAAAATGGCAAGTCACATCTTGAAAAAGTCCAGCAATGAACAAGGTAATGCCCACTATGGTCTGCGGCCAGCTAAAGTAGCTGGCTAACCTTTAACTAAAGGTCATTCCCCTATCCGCCACCTGGGGACGCGCCGAGGTTGCTCTGGGGGCTGAGCACCTGGGAAAATAGCCCAGGTTCCCCGCATCGGCATATTCAGTTTCATCCATTTCTCAACGAATTTCTAATAATGAAATCGACTACAGTTTCATCCAAAAATAAAAATGCAAATCTTACTTGTAAATACATATACTGATTTGTTTTCATCATGAATGATGTTCATCCGTTTAAATCATGTCTTACGAAGCTACCTATTGCTCTATAGAAAGCTTTATTGATTTGAGATTTTAATTTAATACTTTAGACATGGGTCCTAAATCTGGCGTGCGTGTTAATTTGAAAGAGTTCATTAACGAAGCATTATGCTCATATGGCGTACATTCTATACAGATATTAATTCTTAGCCATAAGAAAATGATCATTGTGCCTCGAGTGTCCATTACTTCGGGTAACCCTTGCCTCAGGTAACCCTCAAGTCATCATTGCCTCAGGCAACAGCCGAGTAGTTATTTCTTGATGAGAGTTTTGGTTGCCTATTGTTTTATATAACATTTCCAACAGTCTGATGCTTCCATTGAGACAAATCCTGATGTGTGATAATCCAATCTTCTGAGAAAATCCCGCGCTCAGTAGCAGCAACCAACGTGGAGAGGATTCCTTGATGTCGCCCCCAGCCAGTTGGTACCGTATATTCAACGTCCCCTCTCCTTCCCAGCTCAGCCAGAAATTGTAGAATTTACTAGGGTTACAACTTACTAACCCGGAAATCCGTTTTGCGACAATAATTCCAATTCATTGTTCCCTTTCCTGTACCTAAAGCAATCAGACAAGCACTGCGGATGATACATACCTTCACTTTTGGAGGCCGTTTCTTTCCCAACAAGAAAGACTAAGTGAAAAACCTCCGCCCACCTATAAATTTTCCTAGTTCCCATCCAAGATCATATAATACCATGAAATACAAGTAAATACAGATCTCATTACCACTACAACCCTAAATAACCTTAGGTTAGACCTTCCAAGGTCACTCAAAAGTAATGGTAAAACCGGATTCCTCATATATGTTTACCTGCAGCTGTTTAATACATATGCTCTAACGTGTCTCCGCACCCACCCTTCCTTACTATGGGGTGATTTAGCTCTGCTTGAATTTGGCAACAGAGCTAATAGCATGACATGGGCGTCCGTCGTTCATCTGTCTGTCTGTAAAGCCACTTCCTTGGTAACCCAGCAAGTGAATTAATGCACAATTTTGTGGAAACGGTGGCTAACGGCCTAATGGTCATATATCTAGCCATTTGTTTTTTGCTTGTTTGTTTTTTTCATTTTTTTTTTTTTTTTAGTTTTTAATGATTTTTGTTCCGTTTTCGTTAATATGGAAGTAAAATTTTAAACCGTACTGCACCGGATTTCACCTAATTTCAACCAAACTTCATGATAAATAGTCTGCTGGTGTCGAAATGCTGGCTTTTAAGATTCGTGCCGATCTGCTAATTATTAACAATGTTATGGGACTTGGAATTTCTCTTAATAAAGCACCATACGTGCTCGAAAATTTCACAAACAGCTACTTCTCCTACATTTGAAAAGTGCTTTGAATATTCACAACGCGTTTGAGACATTAGCAACGTGTAAGTGACTAAGCGAAAAACCTCCGATCAGACTCATGGCGCTGACAACTGTGAGTCTAGACACGAAAGCTGGACTTTAAGGTGGTCTTGAAGTATACTGAGTACTAGAAGCGTGATACTTTAAACATTTTCAACTACCGGCGCTCTGGCAATTAAGGTTTATTAGATACTATCATGTTTTCCCTAAAGCAGTCAAGTGGGACAAACGAGCCACTTTGTGGCTGGGAAACTTTTGCCTCCTTTAGCTCCTTTGAGTCTGTGCCCAAACACAATGCTCGCACTTGCTAGGGTACCAGTAGACAGCTGTCTGAGCTAAAAGGAACACCACCCATTCACGATTTCCCAAGCCCGCTGCTTCACCGACCACAGCACTCAAGCAGCACACCCCGCACTGACGAAGTGAACAGTTTCCAACACCGGCATGCAAATCTATACTACTATTATAATAGAATGCCATACAACTTGTGACTAAAGTCACACACCATAGAATAGCACCAAAGGATAACACAGGGACAGAGACTGGTAGCGATAACACCCAAACATTACACAATAAAGCCTGACTGCTACTGCTTGACTAAACTCTCCCAAGTTCCATGTGGGGTAAAAATCCTCAGAAATACTATGAACACACAGAATAAAAATATAGAAGTTTCCACCCACTAGGCACAAATGTTATCCTAGAACTCTCTGGCTTGACAAGCAAGTCAATAAGTTCCAGTGATAGTTCATCGCAGGTATCCTGACAATAACAGTTCAAATCCCAATCCAGAGAGAAAGTTCATCCATACCCCCAAGTCATTCGTGCACCATCACAAAGAGATGTCACAGAACAAAGACAGTTCTTGCACAAGCCCATCCTCTCTGCTGTTCTCTGCTACTCCCGAACTAGTAAAGCTCCATTTTGTAGCCCTCGTAGTTAGAAGTAGCTCAGCCCATCTTCACATTCGATAACAATCATGGCACGCCACCATCCACCCAAGGTTTTCATTCTCGTTTTCTTGCTTTTTTCACAGCGCCAAACTGATCCTCTCACCTCCGCCAAGACATTCAGGTGATACAAGGTGCTGTGACAGCTGCAGACTACTGTCAGCACTAGCACACTCTATGATCTTAAGCCCTCCGAATAAAGCTCCAAACTGGGTTCGGATTTGACTCCTCCACGAGAGTTAGCAGATAATTCCAGGGCCTAGGCCAACGCTCTAATCTGCTAACTATCTAGTCCCAGACTTACTGGGTGGCTGGGTAGTCGCTGCCATAGAGACAGGACTAGTGCTAGCCTTGATGCTGGCGCCCATTGTAACACTGGCCACTGGTGAGGGACGAGCGTACATACGAGATACTGCATTGCAATCCCTCCCTGATATGACCTAAAGACCACACCTGGCACCCCAACTTGTGGTGCCAGTGAGACTGGTAGACCTTGCCAAATCTCAAGGAGTGGGTAGATGTAAGAAGCCAATCCTGACGGTGCCAACACTGATGAAGCCATCATGGCCAACATGCCTTGGCCCATCCCTTGAGAGGATGGCGCCCGCACAGTGTCAAAGTGCCTCAATCCTATCTCGGGGTGGGGTGGCATCTGCACCATCCATTCACCTTCAATCTTACCAAAAGTTGAGGACTGGGTCTGGACAGTAAAAAGCTGGATGAGAGGAAACCTTCAACTCTATATGCGATTTACACTCCGATTTTAGGACCAAATATTGAAGCTAAATTGTGTTCTTCACCCTGGTTACCTGTTCCTGGAGGTGACCCACCTCTGCCTCTGCAGTCGCTAGTCTCTCTTATGAAGCAGGTCGACTGTGCTGGGTTGTGCCTGCTGTCCAGTGGTGTAGGCTTCCGCAGTCTTCCGCACTGAGCACAGTCAGATGTTCTCACAATGCCCAGCATCACGCTCCTCAGTCACCTTACTGACCTCTCGGCATGCTGCTCCACATTCTTGCTGTCGAGCTTCTTGCTTGTTGGATTGGCCCTTGAAAACAACTAGTCCCTCTTGGAGCTCTGTGGGAGAAATCCCCTCACGCAGCCTTTGCAGCTGGACAGCCTAGTTAAGTTTATGCTTGAGCGACTCAATCTTGACACTATTAACCCAACTTTGGGTTTGAAAGTCCCCCTCCCCGGCTTCATTGCACTGCTGTTCACTCTCTTGCACCTGTAGCTGTGTGTCATGGGCAGCTTTCCCAGCTGTTGCAACACGTTCATGCAACCAAAGAACCTCCTCTATTGCAGTGCACCCCTTGTTGGTGGTGTTCCCAATCCTCATAGGCCAAAGATAATTAGTCCAGGCTTCTGAGAGTGTCTGTTGTAGCTCCCATATATGGTAGCTAACACAGTACCACACAAAGCCTCATCAATGAAGGCTGAGTCTGGTAGGTGTTGTCGTCACTGTTTGGCTTCTAGACATTGCACAGTTTCGAGAAACTTCTGGTGAACCGCCTTAGGGCCAGCAGGTACCAAATGCTGGTGCTCAGTTTCCTCTTTCCCATTTTGGGCGGGTACTGTCACGCTGGAAGTCCTGGAAATCTCAGCAGTGATGAGGTCCTCTTCCACCTTTCCCTCCTCATGAGCAACAGGGTGCACGGCATGTTGAGTAGTGGCCCTTCCAGCTCCTTAGGAGGTGTGTTGAGTCAGAAGGCCAATTATGACCTCAGGACTCATCTTTGGTAAGCTGAAGGCTGCCCTTGACCATGCTTTGGGGTCAGAGCTTCCCGTCTTCCTGGACGTAGCAGTGACATATTCAGTTGCCGCTGCTGCTCTGGCTGTAGTGATCTGCCTTCCTAAGGGCATCTGGACAGCGTCAAAGGAGGTGTTATTGGTATTCTTATCTCTCCGTCGGAACCGCCGATACCCAGTCTTTGCAGCTGACTTTAGGGCCGAATGATCATTCTTAGTCAACTAAGTTACCGTAGTCAAGTGTCATGTGGGTACAAAAACGTCACCAATGCACTCGTTAACCTTTGGTGCATCTCCACATGCAATTTTGTGCACATAACTTTCCGTTTGATCATGTAATTTCACTTTTTGCTCAGTTGTCACACCAGTAACCTGCCTGTAGTCAGCAGTACCGTCCATGGTTGTTGTTAGGCGGCTGTTTATCTACATGTAGCTTGGCTAGATAGATTGTTTTTTGCCAGTGTAGCCATCGTTCTGTTTACCTCAAGAAAATGGATGATTTCTCCAAGAACAAAGGGTATTTTAGGCAATAAGGCTATGCATTTGAATAAGAAATAGGCTATGAATCAGTTTCTTTCAGAAAGAAATGATGATTATTCTATTTCGTTTGATCTAGAGCTGGAATACGCCGTAGTGCATAGGCAGCACGGCTTGCTTATGTGCATGTAACTTTATTGCTCTAAGGAGCACAATTTATTGCTACAGATCACAGCTGAAACCGGAATCAAGGGTATCAACATGGAATCTCAGGTAAAAGACTATGTTATATTCAAATCTTTGTTACAATTGGTATTTACTGAATGTCTGACCTCCTATCTTCGGGAACTGTCAAGCAGCAACCTGTAGCGCTTCACAATAAGTTTTAGTCATAGGTAGGTGGTGTGCCTGTATGGTTCCTCACCATCGTTAGTCTTACTGCATTGTTTTACCCCTTTTCCTGTTTTGGAGATCAAGTACACTTCCCAACCTTGAAACAATTTTTTTCACTAAGGTGATTGAACAAATATATTATTTTTAAATCTCCACAGGTACCCTTTAAGCTGTTTTGCTGTGCGTGTGCTTGTACTTATTATTGTGCCGTGTTGACATGTCCAAGTCTACTGTTATAGCGGTGGTGGCTCTGGCTCCAGAGGCAGAGCGTATAGTGAGAGCACCCTAAAAAACCATCTCGGTGTTGGGCCAGGAAGCAGCATAGCAAGGTCATCGTGTGATATAGCTATACAATAATGGTAAAGTATATAACAGATATATAATAATGACATGTATTGGCTAATTATCTATATTAATTTTCCCTATGCATTGTGCTTAATGTACCGTCGCTATAGCCAGATAAATACAGCAGTAAGAAATAAATGGCAAACGTATTAATATGTATATTATATTTACGTCAATTATAATATATTATTTATAATCAGGGAGTATTGTTATTTATTCGATTGTATTCACCAAGAAATAACATTTTGGTTTGTATAGCTGACAACTGGCAAATATTTTATTTTTAAAATTACTATTAATACTTTTCCAGCTTGCAAAACCAACAGTGGATGTATTCTGTGACACAATTCCACTTTGTCAGTTTGCAGCAGCAAGAATACTGATGTGTAGCAGAGTGCAGAAATGTGGCTATACTATCGGCTTACGTTTTTGCTAGAGTTACCTTGAATAAAGAGGAAATTACGTCACATCTGGATTCAGACTTCAACAACTTCATGCATATCAGACATGCACGAAACACACGTTTGAGACACATGAGACACTCTTGTAAAATCACTGTGTTAGGGCATGCACTAACATGAATTATTATATGGAGTGTCCATGAGCACTAACAGATTTGCCCATGCTTGACATTAAAAGGTTAGGCTGAATATTACTTTAAGACCTGCAAATAAACTGGGAAAACTTCTTTATTAGTCTAAAAAATAAAATTAACTTTACAAATGATCTGAATACTATTAACTATTAATAGGAAACAATATATGGCGAGTCCAATGACACCATCAGTTTTGACCTTTAGCGACCATGAAAGGTCAAAATCAAGGTCACTCAGATTTCAAAGCCTTATATCTCGTAGAGGAGTCGAGTTAGGCCCTATGTTACTATTAACTATTAATAGGAAACCCTATATGGCGAGTCTAATGACATCATCACTTTTAATCTTAAGTGACCTTGAAAGGTAAAAGTCAAGGTCACTCAGATTTCAAAGCGTCATATCTCATAAAGGAGCCGAGTTGGGCCCTGTGTTTACTATTAACCATCCATAGGAAACCATGTATGGTGAGTCCAATGACATCATCACTTTTGACCTTGAGTGACCTTGAAAAGTCAAAGTCAAGGTCACTCAGATTTCAAAGCCTGATATCTCATAAAGGACCCGAGTTAGGCCCTATATTACCATAACTATTAATAGGCAATGCTATATGGCGAGGCCAATGCCATGATCACTTTTGACCTTGAGTGACCTTTTGAAATGTCAAAGACAGTTACAGTAGATCTGTATTGCATACATATGTATTTGCCAGCAGGTTATTACCACGAGCGTCTGAATGTCACAAATGAGAGTTTGTTGGTGGGCGGGGTTTTCCGCTGCCCCAGCGGTTTTTCTTGTTAGTCATCTTTTCTGAATTTTATGTTGGTCATGTTTTCACATACAACTGATTTTTATTCAAATATCCTTCACATAGATCAGATTTTTTATTAAATGTGTTGTAAATAATATTTGAATATGACATAGCGTTTATCCATACATCACATTTTCTACTAAGTCTAGATATGTGACGTATATGCGGATGCTGCTGTCGGTACTGCAGGGACCAAGGCAAAGCGTGATGTATGCAGGCATCATCCATTTTCCTTCATCTTTGATGATGTGATGTCAAAATATGTCACTGTAAACATGTAGAGTATGTCAGATAAAAACTGCATATCGTCTGCCACAATTATAGCATATCTTAAGAAAATAAATATAAATTTCAACAATAATTATTTTCTTATCACTTATGAAGTTCAATAGTTGTGTTTACAATTTCAGTTGTGACACGTTAGAATGTCTTATTGCAGGCATCTACAGTCTGCGTATCTCACAGACACGTCTCTGTACATATGGAATTGGAACATGTCTCATGATAGCACACTGTAGTGTTAGTGTTTCACAAACAACAGGTTTATTCTTGCAAAAATGTAATTAAGAAGGAACATTCAGTCAAGCTCACTATGATCATACGTCTGCGTGCTGCCACTGTTACACTACACCTCAAATGTATAAACATTACGACAAAAACGTTAAGGAAACTTTAGAACCTCCATAAACTATCTAGCTAGTATTATTTCGGACCTTATCTTCAGAGACATTTTGTCTGACATACCATAGGCTTGCGTCCTCAGACCATTTTTGAGAGAAGCAGAAGGGACGATGCAACCATTAGCGAGGTAATGTCTCTGCTGCACTTCCCGGCACGGCTGCTCTCAGTTCTAGGTTGATTCTGATCTGGGTCGGTATAGACCGATTCCCGGTCGGTATCGGCCGATGCCCTATCGGTATCGGCCGATTCCGGGTCGATATCAGCTGATTCCACAGACGTTACAGAGTTGTGGATTGCTTCCCACGTGGATTGCTTCCCTACTGTTGTAGACATAGCATGGCCGCTGTCGGTGTTTCCACTTGTCACAGAATCTGGAACACATTTAGTTTGATCATTACTCTCCCGGGTCAATAGGGAAAATAGCTGAGGAGAAGTTAAGGCTATAGTAGAAACAGCCAGAAGTATATAGAATACAGTAAAACGACAGAAATTGAATATTATGTTACCTGTAGTAAGTTTGGGTAAAATTATTTACACCAAAGTACATCTGGCCGAATGTTTTAACACTCACATGAGCTGTTATTAGCAAGGTGATAGCAAGTATAAATAAAAATTAAAATAGTTGCTTCAGTATTTTCCTTAAATACTTTAGCTCTGCTAATAGTTACAGGACAGAACTACTGCCGTGACACAGGTCTCCAGTTGTCACTATGCCTGCCCTTCAACTGATTGTCTCAGATATCATTGCGTGGCAGACCCCAAAGTGTTATAGCAAGCTACCTAACAATCACATCTTAGAGCTTTGTTTATCTTATTGTTTTTGTTTGTTTTTGTTTTTTGTTGTTGTTGTTTTTTTTTTTTGTTGTTGTTGTTGTTCTTTTAAAGCACTTCTGTAGCTTTCTTTCTATTTCAGCAAAGGTTTATGGGGACACTGGTAGCCATAGCTTAGTATATGCTGGGACTAAAACGGGACACGGATATTTTCTTATTGTATGACATCAGGCTTTGATGTTCTTCTTATTAAGAGTATGTTACATTTTTGTGTATTTTGGCTTCATGTGGTCATCATAACAATTTATTGTGATTCCGTTCTGTCATGCCAGGTAGCCCTGGAAGACTTCGAAGAACCGTAAAAACATGGCTATGTGTATTTAAGATTAATCTGCCAGAGGAAAAAAAATCTAAATGTGATTGTAGCAGACTGCTGGACCAATTACCGAGGCAAAATATATTATAAATAAAAAAGGTGGAATACGCTCTTTCTTATTATCTGGGTTATGTATAATCTCAGAATTCATTAAAATTCAGGATTATTCAGAAGTCAACTTTATTGTGATGCCGCTCTACTTTTGGATATGCACAAGACAGAGTGTGTAACTATATCTGAGAACTTGTGATTTGGTATCATTTTTGTAAAACTTGACCATACCGTCTTGATTGTAGTATGGTTCACAAAATTCTTGTATATCTTGTAATTTCCACTCGAGAGTTATTTTTTGTATTCAATGTTTTAACCTTTGACCTTCTGCCATTTGTTCTGGAACTCACAAACAACAGAACTCTTGGTGTTAAATATCCACAGTAACATTAAACACATCCAGACAATCTTGAGGAATGATTACAGATTCGTGACAGAGATGAGTTTTTAGCTCTAATTGCTCTGTGTCAGCAGAGCTAACGTTGACGTGGGCGTCGATCGTTCCTTCCTCCGTCTGCAGTCGCAAAACGCATTTACTCAAGCAATTTAATGTCAAATTTTGTGAAAAGGTGTCTATCCATCATATCTTCAAAGATTTTTTTTTTAATTTTAAAAGATTTTTTTTTTTTCATTTTCCGTAATATGGGAGCCTGTGGAAGTGACTTTTTTAAAGCCTACTCCTACGGTTTTAACTTTCTTGAACGAAACTTTCTGATAAATATCCTAGTGAATGGAGTACGTGCTACTAAATTCTTTGCAAACTTCTAATTACTAAGCATTTTATGGAACTTTAAATTTTTTCTTTAACAAATCAGGATCATATTGGGCAGGAAAACCCATCATAGTTCGTCGGATTGCAGCCATGCTTTATGACAAATATCCTGGTTACGAGAGCAGATAATCATACAGCAAAATGGACGAAATTTGGGACACTGGTTATTATAAAGTATATACATATATCATGGATACTTCTCATGGCAGATTGGTCGATTTCAGTTTGCGGTTATTCGGAGCAAAGTGTCTGATGTTAATTGTTGTATCTACTACGGTCGTCAAGCAGACCGTCAAGGTCCTTCGTCCTCTTGTTCACAATCCCGCTCAGTAACTTGAGAGAAGGGTGGCAGTATTTGAAACATCTTTGGGTGGCATGGGTTTTTTTAGTGGAGAGTACAAGACCGAAATATAATTTGTAACTGCATTGCTTTAAACTTACTGGTCTCTAAAAAGCATCCAATATAGTGGGCAAGTTCTGAATGTACAGAAAGAATCATTTCATGGGATGTACATGATGTTGATAATCGTCTTCTGTAGTTTCTTGGGCTCATTGCTCTTTTCTTTAACCAGGGTGCTGTATTGTTTTTGTCATAACTTTGTAATAACACAAATATTTTAAATTTATAAACACAATCAATTTGAACAATGTATGCATGCAGTCTCTGAGGGTATAACTTACATGCTATTAGAGGGAATTTCACGTCAGTCATATGACAAAAGGTCAGGGTAAGCAGTGGTATCTCCCTCTCATAACGTGCTGCTACAATCTCTACCCAGGTCCGAGTTTCTGTCTCGAAATATGACAGCATCAGTAGAGGGCGCCGGCCTGAATCTACATCGCTCCATTCGACCTTGTACAGTTTGGCAGTGTTACAGCTAGACAGACCCTTTCTTGACACCTTAGCAACACGTTCAAAGGAACTATCGTTTCTGAAATGTATTATGATGATACACAATGGGATTATTATTATTATTATTATTATTATTATTATTATTATTAGTAGTAGTAGTAGTAGTAGTAGTAGTAGTAGTAGTAGTAGTAGTAGTAGTAGTAGTAGTAGTAATGGTGGTAGTAGTAGTAGTAGTAGTAGTAGTAGTAGTAGTAGTAGTAGTAGTAGTAGTAGTAGTAGTAGTAGTTGTTGCTCTTGAA
>JAAUYG010237209.1_pt1 | contig 12288 bp, 11 predicted proteins | sample 7278091 | NCBI WGS metagenome assembly JAAUYG01 (sample SAMN14350201, study PRJNA611818) | marine sediment metagenome | isolation source: surface marine sediment (0.6m) | place: French Polynesia: Moorea | collected 2018-08
GTCGATGAGAAATTCTTGATTTCGAACGTCCGTTGTGTGGAGATTCTATACGATGATTGTGGTTACTTAATGTTGCCTTTATGGCAAGAAATCCCCAGGATGAAAGGACAAGTTTGTACAGTCGTGGCAAAGCCTGCAAGATACAAATGCCACATCTATGGGAATTAATCAGCCCGTCTTGTGGCGTGGAGAGGCGAACAGCAAACACAGGCCGGTTGACGTGGGTACAAACAGTGGGATTGCACTCAGCCATTGCCTCTTTCTCTTGACCTGCGTGGCTCTGTCTTCCTGCAGGTTTCACTGTGAGCAGAATCCCTGTCAGATGAAACGCTTTGCTGCCTGCACAGATCACTTCAGAAGGACTCGTCGCCATTCTGGATTTCATGTTGCTCGACTGAATTAGAAATGAACTGTTCCAAGGTGAACGCAACGCAGCTTGCGCCAACTCCTTGGCAGGATTTCTCTGGGACAAATTCAATGCAAAGAATTTTCCATGAGAACACAGTTCTCGGCCCACAGCACTTTGCCCGCGAGTTTCTTGGTAACCGCGCTGCCATACGGACACTTGTTCGAATGAAGTCCCTTACCGGGCAAGTCACGGCTGACAAAGCTGTCTTCTAGTTTGTGCTATCTCGACCAACATACGGTCTATCTATCTGGGTGTGGGGAGGGCAAATCAAATTAGCTATCGACAAAGCGGGCATGGATAGCGGGTCATGGGTATTATCTATGTAAAGAATGTGAGTCGCTTACAAATGGCATTGGACGTGTGCTGGTGTTCCCAGTGATAGCGTTTGCGCTCTTTTCTGGCTCCGTATGTCAGGTCCAACCATCCAAACCACTGGCGCAATTCAATTGTTTCATCAACATCGATTTGTACTCAATTGTTTTTTTTTTTTTACGTACAACCGAGAATTTCTGTTTTTCATGCAGCTGTTGCAAAAGCGAAGAGAATTGCAAATAAAATTTTGCTGCAGGACAGAATAAAAACGAGATGCATTTGAATGGCTGCAAGTGGGCCATTTTCCCATTAACGTAGCATCTGAATAATTGCTTGTCTGTTTTAATTAATCAACGTGAAAGGCTGTAATTGAAAACCCTATTTGATTGTCTTTTGAAATATTGACATTTTAGGTGAAATATTGGCTGCCTTTCTGTACAAGCTATTGAACTGGTTATTTAGTGCGCGCGTAATGGGACCAAAAATAACTGGTGCTTCTCTTAAAACGTCAAAAGAAAAATTGACTGGGATTTTATTTCGGCAGCGAACCTAACAAAAGGGCTCACAGACAGAGCAGACAGCCGCAACTAGCCGAGGCAGTGTTTCAAATGAAGAGAACATATGCTACACTGCGAGGGCTATTCAATCTGGAATGTCAATACATGTACATTGATTTTGGATGACCAAATTGGAGATTGTGTGTGGAAGCTGGAGCAGTCGGGCTCCCGCTGATGAGGCTCTTGTGTTGGATGAATTGATGGATGGATGAGCGCATGTTTATAGATGGATGAATAACTATGGATTAGATTGAGTGTGTAATTAGTGTGACGAGCGCTGAATGTCTGATTGTTTCTGGCCTCCAGTCTGTGCAAGCCGCCTCCCTCCCTCCCTTTCTCCCTGTGCGAGTACGGGACGCGTCCTTGAAAATCTCAATGTGAATAAACGTGGGCTGGCAGGCTCTCAGTGTGTGCAAGGGCATGTGGACAGAGTGAATGAAAGGGATGTGAAGTGTGAGAGAATGAGACGGAATTGTGGAAGGGGATGTGAATGTGGCTTGTCTTTTTGTTGTTCATTGGTGGCCAGTGTGTGCTTCTGTCCGTCAGTGATGTCTTTCCTTTCTTGTACTTCGTTTGTCTTGTCCTTTTTTCGTATAAGGTTTGGCTGGATATAGGGTGTGGTTCAGGAAAGGTTTTTTGATTCGGGTCTTGGAGACGGTTCTGCAAATTGATTTTTGCTGTGTGATGCTCGTTCCAATGCGTGAATGGGGCCGGAGTGGTGCGATTGGTGGCTGCAGGCTTTTTTTGCTCTTTATTCTGCAAAACTAATTGGAACCAATTTGCAAATTTGCAGGTGTGTAAAGAGCAATCAACTAATGGCATTTTTATTCCAGATTTCGTTTTGACCTGCATATCCATTTCTCCTGTTTGTTTTTCCAAAATGTGTGTGCTTTTTAGGTGTTGTCATTTTTTTCTGAACGTGGATCTGAAGACTAACACGAATTTATCATTTTAGCTGCACCATGTTTCATCTTAAACTAATCTTACCATAGCTTTTTTTGTGTGTGAATGTGTATACATTCGACAAGGCTTCACATACTTGTCAGAATCAATCACTATTCAATCACTGTTGAAACTTTGTACATATTTATAGTCATTTTCCATTTATTTAAACTCTCCATTGGGGTATGCGTAGACATTTTATGTACAGTGTTTTAACGTTACATTAACATTTGCTATGTACTACTACTTTTTCTGGGGAAAATTGATTTATGACAAACTGGCTCTGCTGCTGTGTGCCCGGGGTTTGAAAAAAATTCATTCCTTGGTAAATTTCATGTTGTTCTACTTTTTTATTCGTTGTAGTTACTAAGAAACAATAGTAGCTTGAAAGATCTTCGATTCATGCCTTACACCAATAGCAGGGTAATTTCATAGTTTCCATTCTTTAACTCTCTAGTTTAACTACTGCTCTACTATTTTTCGGTAGAAATAGTTAACTCTTTCGGTGTGATATCCACCCGCCCAGCTGCCCTTCACGGCTACTTTGAAGCCAGAAGACACTCGATTGCCCCCATTCCAACTCATCAAAAGTTGAACAGAAGGGACCTTCAGAAAACAGGCTACTTCCATTCTTAGTACTCATCTGCTGCAAAGTACACGGGAGTTGTGTGATTTGGATTGCCACTTAGAAAGTACAGTTACAACACTGCAAACTAATTTTTCTTCCTTTAGTTTTTTTTTTGACCTGAGTACTACACAAATTGTGAATTGGATTTCGGCACTGTGAATACCATTGTTTTGCATTTGCGAGAGGAACACATGGTGGTTCTGATAACGAAGGAACGAATGGTCAGAACCCACATTGTTACTCCGAAAGAGTTGAATATGTTCTGCTTTATAGAATTTAAATTTGTCATAGAAACAGAAAAAAATGGAGCATTTTGTGAGTAAGAAACAGAGAGATTGCTTCTATTTTTTGCTTCATCAAGAACATGATAAAAGCAATTAAAACAGCCAGAAAAATTGGTTAAGATCGGGCTGAAAGCAAAGTGATGCAATCGAATTATGGTCCTTTAGTGGTTACGATAATCGAGTTATCGAAACACGTTCGGCCGAGAATAATAAACTTAAATAATTTATCATCCTCGGTTGATGCAGAAAAAGACAAAAAGCAACAGCACTCTCATTCTTCTATCTGCAGATCTTGAAATATTAATGGAAATTCTAAATTACTTTTGTCATCGTGCAAAAACGAATTTTGCCTAGTTGCTGCGTGGCGCAGTGTTTTGGGAGGGGAAAGGAAAATTGTTTCATTAGCGCTTGGTGGCATCTCAAACGACTCCACATGAAAAAGATTGAAAATTATGGAATTACCCATAAAAAAGAGAACATCCATCTAATTTTGTACATGTGTCCTTTTACGTACACTTTATGATTATTGGAACAATTATGTTGTATTCTAAATCATTCTTTTGTTACATCATACCCCTTCATGTACAATGAGTATTTTACATTTTTATAGTCATGGCCTGATTGTTTTTTTGCATTACTCAAACGAAATTGGATAATTTTCATACCTAGTCTTTTTGTAATGCTTCATGGTTATTGCATCCACTTTCAAAAGACACATTCTTACAAATCATTGACAACTGTGCTGTGTGTTTCTTATACTCGTAGTTTTTAACACCACGAATCACACATTTTTTCCCACTTTTTCTCTCCACTTTTTTTTCTGCCTCTAAACTGCGTGACCTTGATCTTTGACCTTGACCTTAACGTGAGGAATTGTTTTGGAATTTGTAGGAGATGAAGGTGAACTGGGCGACATCCCCGGGGAACCAACCCAAGCAGGACACGAGTAGTGAGTATCACGTTTTCTTCACTTTTCCTCCATCTCTCTTGTTTCAACAATTTATCATTTAACATTCCTGGCAAATGGCAACACAAAACGCATCCTCTCTCTGCTAGAAAAAAGATCAGATCTTCAAAATTTTATCAACGCGATATCAGCCAAGCCGTGTTTGGGTTGACGAAACGTGCCACAAGCGTTGGGAAATGAAATCGCCTGCAGTCTTGAACATCCAAGGGTGCGTCCATGTCGTAATGGTTCTGGGTTTAAAACGCGTCCACAAGTGTGGTTGGTTCAAAAACAAAAACAAAAAAAAATTGGTAATTTATGTTGCAAAGAACTGTAGAAGCAAAAGGGATTTTCTTCGAGGAAATTTCAATCCTTTTGTCATTTTGTGCACTAATTAATTTGCAAGGAACAAATTCCACGAAACAAAGCCACCTAACAAAATGGCAAAAGACTTTGCAGGAGTGAAATGACATTAGGCCTGGATTTTAATAATTCATTTTCTCCACTTTTTTCAAGGGGAAGGGAATTTGTAAGTTATTAAAGTTTTACAAGATATGAAATTGCGATTTGAAATTTGTGCGGCGGTGTCGGTGGTGTTATTGTGATGGGGAGCCGTGCAACGAGCGCAATAATGAACCGCACAGTGGTGATCAATAAGTCGACAAGTGACACTGCAATCATGATGTAACTAGATAGGTAAATTGCTCCATTAAGTCTTTTCCTGGACGAATCATTTTCATCGTTTCAGCAGTTTTCCCCCTTGTGGATGGTAATTCACCAGGGAAGAGTATCTTCCCGTCAGGTTTGCTGGTTTCTAGACTTGTTGTTCGTTTCGCTGTCTCGTGAATAGTTCCTTAGAGCTTCAAGTTTGTGGTTCTCAAGAAGCTGGACAAGAAGCGATTGAAAGTGTTGGTCCCTGAGTGTGACAGGTCAGCAGTGCAATTGCCGCAGGCGTTGGAAGTGTCAACTCTGAGTAGTGCAACGTTCAGCAGTGAGCGGTGCTCAATACATACGAGGCGCAATGCAAGTGCAGTGAAATGGCAACCCGAACTGAGCTGGGTGTGGTTATTGCTTGTGTAAATAGGACGGCTAATTTTGAAAAAAAAAAAACTGAATTGAGATTGGAGACAAATCATGTTCCTTGTATTTTATTGATGTCATTGCGGAAAAAACTGCACCTATCAGGGGACCTGTGTCGCCGTGCTGAACGAGCGGCTGTTTGTTTTCGGTGGAGTATTATTGCGCTCAACTGCAATGTCGCTTTTTTGGGCAGACAAAACGAGGCTGCTTGTCTGTCTTCATCACCACTCTCCTTGTGACATTCACCCTGCATTTTCTTTGTGGCTTGGACTTTGGTGTATCCAACGCCCACCAGGGTACCCTCGAACGGACTCGAACCCCTCCCTTTGCCAATTCGCAGCCACTGCGCGCTGGGCCATTTGCCTGGGGAAGAAGCATTCCTGCTTTTCTCACACCATGTTTCTCGGCAAGAGCAGTTCTGCTGCAGTATATTTTGTGCCAAGTACATGTTCCCTGCAAACGAAATGTGTCGCAGTCTGATCAATAAAGGTCGCGCGTCCAACACAAGGTTACATCACATCAATGACATGGAATTATCTCATAATCCACGCTCCTCTTCAGTCTCTTGTTTTTGCCTGTTGTTACTAGTGAGGGAGGTGCTTTCTGCTGGAGAGCAAATAATGGCTGGACAAGCTAAACCTGGATGAACTGCAGTGTAACCTTGGTTTGACTGGTTGTGACTGCTGTGGACTGTCTGTACCGCGTGCACCACCAGCCTTTGAGCCATTGTGTTGCCTGCAGCATCCACAATAGAGACCGGTCATTGCTCCTGTGCTTCTTCTGGTTGAGCCATAAGGTCAAAGCGCCTGTGGTGTGCGTGTGCGTGTGTGTGTGTGAACCACCCGTGTGATATTGTCTGTGAGGGAACATCCTCTCGAATATGGAGACCTTTGTTGGGAAAAAACGTGTCAGAAACCAATTATTGCCACAGAAGCTGTCACCAGGACTCAGATGGGCCTGGGTCTTCTTGTTAAATTGCGTGTGCAGGGAAAGTAAAGGAAGGCACAAGGTATCTGGGCTGCGCAGTCTTGGAAAGCCACTACATCATCAAAGCGTCGGAGCGTGGCCTCACTTAGTAGGTTACATCAGACATGCAGATGCTTGTCAAGTACCAAAATGTAATATATTGGCAAAACCTATCGATTGAAAAGTGCCTTGGTTGGCCCCAGATTTGCAATTCTAAATGTATATCGTTTGACCTGTGCCAAATAGATGTCAGGGTAATGTTTCTTATATCAGGCCTGCTTTTTGCAGGCGCACGGTATTTTGTGCCATGCCAGGCGTTCATGTCTAAATATGGAATGGTAAGTGTAGCTCTTTTCTTGCTCCATGTTTGCTTTAATGCACCCATTGCATTTTTCTCCTTCAAAGCAGCTGAGATGTCTTCCCATCTCAGGTATAGGCGAGAAGCGGAATTGATTTTCTTTTGGCAGATCTGGCTTTTTGTCCTTTGTAGTTTACAGAAACGGAGACAAATGTGAAACTGGCACTTAACTGCCATTTAGCTCTTGCTGGAGACGTTGTACAATAGCAACAAAGGGAAAAGACCAGCCACGGCGGCTTTCTTCTCAGAACAAGACTCTGGTTACACAAGAACAACTGGGAAAGGCGCTGCTTTCCGTGGAATGAGCTCTGCCTGGTAAATTCATGAAGTGGGAACAGCAGACAATGTGGGGACACATTTTAGATTTCAGAGGGAAAAACTTTCCCACACAATGTGCCGAAGAAGGCGCGAGGAATAATTGCTTTTGTGCAACAACGACAAGCATACCCCGTGAGTTGTGACTTCTTTATGGAAATGAGATGGTTCCCATTTTAATAAGTCGTTTTGCACGAAGGCAAGAAGGTCTAACGAAGTTTATCAGGGAAAGTTGTTCAAATGCCCTTGGCAGGAGTTTCAGTTTTTCGTACAGAAAGGGAGACAAGACTTAAGCAGTTAAGTGAAGGCACTGTACTCTCAGTATCAGGCCTTTTTCGCATGAGCTGAAGGGTTGACGACCTTGACGTGAAAACATGACGTTGTCCATGGCTGCCTGAACCCGGTAATCATTCTCCCAAAAGTGCCGCTGAAATTCTTGGTCTGCAAAGAAACATGATCGCCCTGGTCTCCAAGGGCGTTGTTATTCAGATTCGAGAGAACGAGGATTTGGAAAGAGGGACCCGATACTTTTGGCGTTGCATCTGAAAAAAGTCTGAATGTCGTGCGAAATCAGGGACCGTCACCTCTGTCTACAGAACTCTACATTGAGAGGTTTCAAGTCTTGCCAAAAGTTACCCCCCAACCACCCAAACACAGCTGACTGAAGTCATGAGCATTGATTTTGTGACACAACAGAGGTAGACAACAGTCCTGAGAGGCACTGGGCCTGTTTTCTTTCTCCAATTCTTGGAGGATGGCTGCTGATTTTCCAGAGGCGCCAAGTTCGTGTCTTTTGTTTTGCCTTTCTCTTCAGATAAACTGCCACTCTCACGCTGTATTATCTCATTCTCGTGCGAAGTGAAAATGTTGACAAACTATCAGAAAAGAAAGCCAGTCCCAAAATAAAATTAAATAACACAGAGAGAAGAAGCCAACACCTGCTAAAAAGTTGGTACAGCTTGAGTTTTGTGCTCAGCTGCTGAAAACAACGCGGGTTTCCTGTGTCTGTGACGCAAAGAGGACGTTGACTCAAGTCTGCTTCTTGTGAAAACATTCAATAAGCGAGGAATGCACTTCTCGATCTCACAACTTCGATCATTCACCGAGTCACTTCGCATCACATCACATCACGCGATGAGGCTTAATTGTGTGAATCCACACCGCGGATAGAACTCTCTTCAGCGATAAATGTCTGTCAGAAAAGAGAGAACGACACATGTTGTATTCAAAGTCCTAGTTTCCGATGTCGCTTTGGTTCAGGATCTTCACACAACAATAGCTCGGAAACACGACAAATGCCTTTGTTGTCGCAATAGAAGAGGAAGCGAGGTATCAGCCCCTCGTGCCTGCGGTGCCTGCGAGGTGTTCCGGTGCTCTTCTCATTGTCTTTGTCTCGTCGGATGATTCATCCAGGAAGATGAAATACCTGCAGACTGCGAGGCATCATCAATTCATTGAATAGCTGCGTAAAAAGTGCCTTCCTTCTTGTCCTTGGTTGACCTGAATGTCGCGTTGCTCCGGGTCGTAAAACAGAACCACGCGTGTTGTAACATTGACTGATGTAGCCACAGATTAGAATGCGCCCATTTGTGGAACTGCAGCAGAGTGGGTTTACCTGAACGTCCTTTGTACGTGTTCGGTTTATGGTTCTGGCACTCGGTACTAATTTGAGTACAGCACGCATTGTTACACAAAGAGACCTCGGCAAATGTCGATCACGAGCTCAGCTCCACTTTGCAGTGACACAGTGCAAGTGCAAAAAAATTGGGTGGAAACGTTTGCCTTTCATGTTTTTGGACATCACATCAGCAGATGTTCAGTATCCTGATCCTGTAATAAATTTTTCTGGTTAGTACGTATGTCGTGTTTCATGGGGAAGAAAAGAGTGCAAACCACCTGAAGATTTTTTCCGGGATGTTTTCTTTTTCTGAGGTGGGGCTGAAACCCAGCTGAGCTTGCAGTCGAGATGTTGTTGTCTCACAAAACTGTTCCAAGTCTGGTTCCGTTGGTGTGGCTTTCATTGTGGTCAACGCATTGAAACGATGTTGATCTGGGAAGATAGTGGCCTGAAGGGATTAGACTTCGTGGATGGTAATCTCCCGTGTATTGTTGTGTGTGATGAAATTACAGATGTAATTTTACGATAGAAGCATCTAATCGCTCTGGCTTAGCAACAGGAATTGACATCTGCCTGTGGTACTGACATTCGCAAACAGATGAGCTGCTCGTCTCAGTTGTTTGTTTCCATTCGGTTTCCATGTTGCTCTGTTGTTTCCCATTGTACTGAGTGGCGTCCAGTTTAAGTTTCGCCATTTCGCCTTCTGTTCCCGCAGCTTGAACAACCTGCTCACTGAGACTGAGAACCGCGAACAAAGATCATCATCACCGCTTGGGTTTCTTTTTTTCCGCAGCAAGCCTAATTAGCACTGCAGCAAATTGTCCTATTCATGCTGGCTAGAGTTGCCTGCTTCAAACAGCTCGCAGTGTTTTGTCGTGTGTAATGACACCGTGGTATTAGCCTGTTAGCAGTGTATAATTTCCAACTATTTGCTGCACTTGGAATTGATGGTTGATTTGATATGAGATGTGAGCGGAACTTCATCACGGAGATCAATGGTAGTTGTCTTGACAGGTTGGATCTTGGTAATGAGAGGCTCCTGATAAATGACGAATGCCGTGCGCACTGTGTGCTGCACCTGCATTGCGGACCCAGGCTGTTTGCTGTTTCACCGTCAGCGTGTCTGCTGCAGCTTGCTGGACTTGGACAAACGGGTCCAGGGTTCACCTCTTGCGCAAAGAACTTATCGTTTCACAGCGACATTGCCTCATCACCATGCGTACTGACGTCAGGTGTCACGTGGTAATTTTTTGCGCCAAACGCGATGCGTTTACGAACGTGACTTCAGCCCTGCTGTTTTGATGTTTGCTGTGCTGCTGATGACAGTGTGATTTCCCCCGTACATCACGTTGTCGGGGTGTCAAATGAAACTCCGGTTTCTCAACCGGAAGCGACTTGGCGGTAATCCCAAATCCGCCGTCTCCTCGAGTCGGTTAATCCGCCGCGTTACAGGCCTGGCTTTCCGACGCGACGCCCTCATTAGTTTTCCGCGAGACCCTGTTCTCACTGCTGATGCTGTCGCCTCACAAGGTGCGAGATGCTTTCAGTTTAGGTTCCTTACCTTTCAGAACTTGGCCTGGAATCTCGAAACGCTCAAAAAGAAGTCATTCTGGCCGAACAGGCTCAAATGCGTGAAAGACTGCGGGAACGTTCTTGGCAGACTTGGGGTTCTCAAAAGACAGAAAGAAAAAAAAGCTGAAAACAAAAGTTTGTGGTGGTGGAAAAATGACGCCGGCTGACGTTGAGTAAAACGCCAGGAAACAGATGTGGACGGTTGAGTGCTTCCTGGGCGTCACAGCCGATCAGTCAGCGGCGGAAACAGCGCACAGCGCGACACCTGTTCCTGCAGCCGCAGCTGCTGCCGCGATGACTAATTGTTCCCGTGTTCGACGCGAAGTGTTCAACCCCTGATGTTTCCAGATCAAATCACCTGACAACTTACCGCCCAATTGGAACAAATTGACCTTGGGACAAATGCTAGTCTGGGTGCTTGCCAAACTGCAGGTTCCCACAAGTTGTTCCTTTGCTTGATTCAGAGAGCTTTTCTTTTGGTGTGACGTCTGCAGTGTCACGATAACTTTGGGGAAACAATTGTAAGCAGTATTTTGGGCAAAAAACTCTTGATCAGTCACTTCAATGGTTGTTATTCTCTGTCTTCGAAGATGCGTGTCTCTTTGTTGGAAGGGTTGTCTCTCGCATCAAGAGCAGAACACAAGGGGAAAGGGCTGCGGAACCCGGGTGTTCGGCGTGTGTTATTCGGTAGCAGGATGAAAGGCTTCATGTAATGCACCTGCTGATGACGGCAATATGCATCTACATGAACGCGACTGATGCAGCTTGGGTTTCCTCTGAACAATGCTGTTCAAACACAATCCCATATTCCGCAGCTGACGGAGAATAGAAAGCCTATCCCTCCATCATTGGCGTGGTTTTCTCCACGGAGGTGTCAATTTTCTGGATGCGCTTGTTCGCGTTAAATTTTTCTCGGGAATAAAAATGGAAGTGGAAACCACAGAAAAAATATGCCTTCCCAGTGTTGTTAGTTGTGGGTGCACAGATGTTTTGTTACATCAGAAATAAAACATGGATATATGATTTCAATCAAATGACGGACGATGGCAGTAAAAAGGTTTTGTTGCATTGATGTGCGGACTGTGTGTTGATTATGGTGATGCATATGCGCGTTGTTGAATGAGTCACCCAGAACATAACGCGCATCTGTGGCCGCGAGCGTAACCGCTGCGAGATCGGCAGAGAGAGATAACTTGTGCCGTGACGATGATTGTAATGTGATTGGGGCGGCCGTGGTGAACAGTGATGGACAAAAGCTGCACATTGTCGAGTCCCATGTAGCCAGTGAATGTAGCACAATAGACGCTCAATAAACGCAGGAGAGTGGCCGTGTAATGAAATGGAATGACTTTGCATGCAAACATGGACTGGGCTCATTGGCAAACAGCTTGCCTGTGTTAAAACAACTTAAGTCGTTCCATTAGTTGAGATGTAAGAAATTCTACCCGGCCGGGGCTTTTGCTTTCATTCTCGTGTTTCAATGAACAGCTCTGAAAGAGAATCACCACTTCTGTGCCCTCTTACTCTTCTCCTTTTGCAAATTCTGCGTGCACTTTGTGCGAAACATGAAAGTTCCATGTCTAAGTGGTTTGATATGGGAAGACTTGACTGTTCCTTAGTAGTATTGGGGTGAGACTGTCGTTAGATTCTGCTTTCCTATTCCTTTTTACTGACGCTAAATGCGCTCGCTTGCCTTCTGGTGTCCAGACTTTCGCCTTGTGCAGGAATGTTCTGTGCAACCCAAAAACTGGCACTTGACCTGAGCCAGCCGCCTCAGCACGCAGCCTCTGTGCCTGACGGTATCTGCGGATGCCTTCTTGTGGAGCCCGGCTTTGCGACTAATGCTCTCCAGCGATGCAAGGTCCAAGCTGCTTATTTCTGTTTTATGTCTTCTAATGCGTTTGTACCGAGAAAGATGGCTGACACCTTGTAAAACCATCGCAAGATTAAGACGGTCGCACAGGCGCAGCGTGAACTCGGGAGACATGGGCATGGGGGCATTGAGACAGTACGAAAGAGTTCCAATCAGTCTCCAAGGAAAACTGAGGTCACTTTTGCAATGGAGTGTGAAGTTCTTGTATTTGAACGTCTTGAAACTTTCCGTGCAGGATGATTCTGCTGGATTCCGGATGGACTCTGTGCCCGCTGACCTACATTCGGCACATGATTTCGCATAATGGAGGTAAATTCCACGACAGCAGTCGCAAATCATCAAAACTCAATTCACTGCCAGCCATCGAAAAGGCAATTCCCCACGACGGAATTGAAACAGCCATTGATCTTTCTCTGTGTTTCCTTGTA
>JAAUYG010129539.1_pt1 | contig 12285 bp, 3 predicted proteins | sample 7278091 | NCBI WGS metagenome assembly JAAUYG01 (sample SAMN14350201, study PRJNA611818) | marine sediment metagenome | isolation source: surface marine sediment (0.6m) | place: French Polynesia: Moorea | collected 2018-08
ATGGGTCTATAAAATATGGCCTGATTAGAGTTTTATTTTTTAACAGAGAACTACGAATAGCAGATCATTAGTTAAGACCCTTATCTGAATCGTATATCAATATTTAACAGCCATGGTGACTCGCAGATCACTCTTTAACAGAAATGGTCTAGTCGCAGATCAATCTTTAACAGAAATGGTCTAGTCACAGATCAATCTTTTAACGGCCATGGTCTACATGTAGTCACAAATTCACCCTGCAGACCCAAGATTCGAATTTAACAGCAACTGCAAGCCGAGCATCACTATTTTAGTGAGGGACTGGCTCATCAGATTGTAGTTTTATAGGTGGGCTAGGTCATGAATCAGCAGTTAACAAATCACTAATCACTCTTTAGTAAGGAGTGCAGATCGTGACTCGAAAAGAATTTAGTCGGTTCGCTACATCGATTTGCCTGTTCAGCCTGTTTGCACGATTCGGTCGATTCAATTTTAACCCATGTATACCCTATTATTAAAGATTCCTATTTTGCATGATCCTGCATTCCCTTTTCCCTCATTTTATTTTGTGTTGAGTGAAAAGGGATCATAAAGGCATATTTCAAAATGAATATTTCCGGCCTCAGGCTTCATAAATATGACATAAGAAACTACAATGAAACCAATCTTGAGAGACCACTACCATGAGAGACCACCTATATTGAAAGACCAGATATTTCTGGCAGAAGGTCCTACATTTTCAATGTACTGCACCTGTCACCAAAGTCCACCTGTCTCCAGAGACCACATTTGTACGGCTAAAGGGTTGGTCTTCAAGAGAGGTTCTACTGTACTTTTTACGGAGTTATGATCCAAGAGATTTTAATCCCCCAAGTTTATTGAAAACGTCATCGACAAGAAAGACGAAGAGCCGTCAATATTTCAAAAAGAACAGAAAATTTCTCCAGTTATGGGTTCCTTCCTGTCAGCTATTCAATCTAAAAAGGTTGACAGATGCTTAAACCGAATTCAAACCACGCAAGTAAGCCAAGCTGCTCCAATGCATGGACAGTGGTTCCCTGACTTAACTAAGGATGAGATTTATGCATAATCCTACTCTAAAAAAGACAGTCAACTTTTGTTGTAATCGTGACTAAAAACAAAACTTATATACAAATAAATAATACCAGAACAATCATAGGCATTTTTTTTATTTTTATACTAAATAGTTCAATCATAAAACTCACTAATATGGGGAAAGATGGATATCACATCACTGCCGTTTAAAATATTAAATCCAATTTTCTTGTTTTCTTTTTTTTTTTTGCACTGGAACCTTTTCTCAAAAATAGAAATATAGTCCTGTTCTGTACTGTCATAGCTGAGTCTCAATGTCACGGAGCTCTTGTACTTTCCTGCAACATGCCAGAAAAGTCATGGTAAAACATTTAATCAGGACTATTGTAGGCGATTATATAATTTCACACAGATAAAAGCCAAAAAATATTAAGAAACCAAAATACTGTACCATAAAAGAAACAAGAAACAAAATCAAAACCATAACAGTTACATGTCACTACTGGTATATATACAGTTACCGATATTATAAAACTGGATTTTAAATTCACAAGCTGCTGCTCACCAATAGGTACAGTGGACAAACATTTTATATATCTCTCTATTGCCATACCGTCATATTGGTGCACAAGGCTTCAACTTATACTAAAATTTGTGCATAGCCAAGTTATAATTTCTCACAATCACCATTCGGTGCAACTAGTGAACAAACTGGGGTACTGCAGATATACATGCAAATATATTAATTATTTTGAGCAATTTATTTTGCCATTGACTGTTTTGAAGTTCTATTGAATGTACAGTGGTGGATTTTTGAACACAAGTACCATCTGTGACATTCATAAAGATAACCTATAAACAAGATAAAGAATAAATATTTACATCTAAAACAACAAATTGCCAGTTTTAAAATGTAAACAAAATACTCATAAACAACTCCTTCACCCGCTTTAAGAAAACAAGTTCTTGAAACATAACATAACGATTTGTCTAATAAAATTAACAACAGTAAATATTTACAGTGATGCATTGAAGACTTAGTGTTATGTCCAAAGTAAAAGTCTGTTGCTGCATCTTGGTGGTATTTTCAACTCCATCACCAGCCTGATCCATGTAAGAGCATAATGCTTTCCCACTTCCTTTCCCACTTTCAAATTCAATTGTTCAGTTACAGCGCCTCAACACCAGACATTGTCAGTATGATTTTACCAGAAAAACAGACTTTATTCAGCCTGCAGTTATCAATGCATACATAATGTCCTCTGATGAAAGGAATTAAAAAACACTGATGGTTGCAGGCAAAGCCAGATTGGAACATGTTGCAGTCAAAGTACAAATGTACCAAGGGTCTTCATACTACGACAACTTAAATCTAAACTATGAGCTTGAGGAACACACTGAACAGATGAAAATATTGGCAACATGCGTACAAAAGGATGCCCACTTTTATGTCACATGAAATCAAAATTTAATATGCAACAAAATTTCTGTGATTACAATATTTTGTTAGCCTGCCAATATGGACCAGTGATCTGTCAGTACATATTCATATAGTCAGGGTTTCTTTGTATTTTTTAAGTAAACCTTTAAGTAAAACACATGCATGGAGAATTTGTACACATACAACAGACAACTCAGTGTATAGCAACTGCTTCATGTCTCAGTCTGTCTGGCCAAATCTCCATTCCAGCTAAAATCAAAACGTAATTCCCAAACACAAACCGATAAAGCAACATAGCAACAACAAATAAGTACTAAAAACAGAATTTTTCTTATTCACAAAGCTGGTTGCAAACAGCTGCACATGAGAACATATTCTACTCATGTACCACCCGTACATGACCAGACTTGTATATATTGTTATCAGCAGACACTGGATGTTCTGCTGACCGCAGTTTAAGTCAAAGAAATTCTATAAAACTACCACATGAAACTTTCTGTAAAAAGTCACACAGGAAGATACACCGTCAGGACTGGGGTTGCTTAAGTCTAAAGTGTTCTTAGATAATCCCATTTGGTGACAAGACAAAACTTAACACTGTAACTATTTTTTAGAACACCAGTCCAGTGCCTTTAATAGTGATATAGAAACTGGAGAGTTACATGTAACTGTTCAAGGTTTCCTACAGTTTTGTCTTTTTCATGTTACGCTGTCTGGTGGTGGAGCCATTAATATTTGTATCTTCAAATTTTCTCTTCCTGCTTGAACCAGCATGCAATACTTCTGCAGATCGTTGTTCAAACCTTGTCCCAAGACTGGTGGTGCCAAAGTTACCATGGTTACCACTAGGCATTGACTGGCCTTGCCTTGGTTGTGACGTCATTGTAACAGTACGTTCCGTGTCGGAATCATTGGGGAGCAGCCAGTTCTGGACACGTGGCATGACTGGTTGATTCGGTGGACTCAACGCTATCTTTTTCAGTTCAGGACCCGAAAGCTTTGTATTCATTAGCCAGTGAATAGGTGTCGAAGTGTTCCTCCCCTGGTCTTTGATGGTGGTTGTTTGAGTGTTGAGGTTTATTGAATGCAGATTTGACTGAATATGATCCAGAGATTTCTTCTTGTGAAAAGTTGGGACTTCTTGATCGCCGACGGTTAGGCCACCTTCCTTATCTGCATCTGCATCAGTCTCATCATCAGTGTCAATGACCAAATAACCACTAGCAGATGAAGCATATAACACTGAGTCATCTCTGGGATGGGATGTAGCAATGTTGGTTACATCACTCGAGCTCGAGACCTCCACAGCTACACCGTCAGTGCTCTCTGGAGCTTCTACTTGCGAAATATTGATCGAGATTTCTGATTCATCACTAAGGTCACTTCCAGCACTGCTTTGAGTATCACCATCTTCAAACTTGCTTTCGTTAACTTCTTCCACCAGGGTTTCTATGATGACGAGTGGCGGTGTTATGCTACGTCGACTTCGCAGTTCATCAAATCCTGAATCTTGTTCCGACGTGTGGCTGAGTGCACTGTCGGGTCGTCCAGAGCTGAGGGAACTACCCGGTCGCTGATAGTTCACCTGCTGCAATGCTGCCCCAGTACTTACTGAGCTCAGGCGGTCCTCACACGGTGTTTCCATGGCGGAGATGTCGGCCAATGTGGCATAACAGAGATTGGTCCATTTGGATTTTCCTGCGGGAACTTGCGCATGGTGAAACGAGGTCTCCCATTCTGACCAATCAGAAGGCAGGATTGTCGGATTGGAGCCTGCTGAGGCATAAAGAATGGAATCGGCTGCAGGCATCGGGGAGCTCTGCAATGTCGGCCATGAGTTACCTTCAGATACACTCTCCACCCTCGATGAAGCTGTAGCAACTGCAAACTTTTCCATGGAAACCCTGTTGTCATGGCAATGTTTTGGCACAGTCACTCCACCACTTGGATACAGCCCAGGCTTTGCTGCATTTTTTTTCTGGCTGGTTGAGTTATATGCGTCGCAGCATAGATTGTCCCGGCGGCAGTTACGCGGTAAGTACACGATTCTGTTTGGCGTAAGCGTGTGCTCCTCACCATACTGGAAAACCTGGACAAACGGCAGTGCCCATGATGACAGCCCTGGAGATATTCCTCTCTGGGACAGACCATGAGGTCCTGTTGGTGCTCCCTGCTCTGCTTGAGAATCCCGCCGATTCGACAAACCTTGATGACCAAGCAGGTTAGCCTTTACACACTGTCGACACCTGCACTCCGCGCTTCGACTGCGAACACGAACAGGCCGTGATTTGGCCAAAGCTGCGGATGGTTTCACATTTGGAGACATTGATGTCATCACTCCATGTGGAATACTGGGACGGCAGCCACGCAATGTAGTGTAGGAGAGAACACCAACATCGGACATGTCGTACATGGTCAAATGTGGAAACTGTAATGGTTGTGATAACATACCCTTCCATTCATTGTGCGAATTCATTGCTATCACTTCGTGGATTTATCTTTTTCTTGATTGCGTGTATAAACAGGCTTGCACGAGGAAGCTATACAAATGTAGGCCAACTGTCCAGCTATGTTTTTGCTGCTTAAGTCCGAAAAGAAAGACTTGTGGTTTATTGTCAGCACAGAAAAATACAGTCCGAAATGTTTGCTGTTGGTGACAACAGGATAATCTGTATCCTACATCAGGATCATCCCTTATCACTATGGAAACTGAGATATGATCTGCTTAATCATGTCCCATCTTCTGCAGGGATTTCCCCTGAGTTGAGAATCACAAATATCCAACAAGTCTCAACTACAATATATATTTGCCTGCAAAGGATTCCCTCAACATAGAATCCTACTTCACAGCTACAGAATGGCACCTTATATGGCTATGGTCAATATGTGGTCTGGTTCATATTATTTTGAAGGGTCAAACATGTTAAATGACCAACTAACCCCTCCACCCCACCTCCACCCCACCCAAACATGTTGACCCCCACAGCCGCCGTTCACACCTAACCAAGTTGGCATAGCACTGAGGAAATATTGGGTGTCACCAACCCGGCCAAATATCTTGTCACCCACCAAACACCTTCCAAGTCACCAAGATTCAGAAACAACGACAACAAAAACAACCTTCAAGTGCCATGTTAATCCATGGCTGTGTGAAGGTCAGTGAGGAGTTAAGCCGAGCTAATGGATTAGTGTCAGAATCAAATCCTTTCAGCACGTTTAGCAGTTACAGCCAGGGCCAGCAGTTCTTACACATAACAATATTAGGGCTACTGCAAGACCTTGAATAAAGCCTGGTACAAGAATTACACTACATCTCCATCTATTCCATAAATGGCTAAAAATCCATCACTGTTTAGATGGCATTTTGCCACCCACTAGGACTGGGTAGAGGATTGCGCTCAGCAGCTAGCCGCCAGCCCAATGTCACAGCAGCCCCAGTCACGGGGATTTGCTGCAGTCTAAATAGAGTTGTTTACAGGTCCACAGGCTACTTGTTTATTGATCACTTATGTGGAGCACGCGGTTGTGTAACAGATTACCAATAATATACATGTAAGCATATATGTCTCACCTGTAAAGAGAGCACCCTGTCACCCATTGGGTTAGCTGTATACTATGTTTACTGCATTTATAGACAGCTGCTGTATTTAATTTTAGGCAGCTACTGACAACAAGAATGAAAGCACACACTGTACTGTTCATGTACAACAAATATAACAAATGCATCTACAGCAAATGTATTTTTATTTACTTTTTAATTTAATTAATTAATTTACATTGTAAAGCCTATTTTATGGTGTGGGTGTGTAAAGTCTGTATTTAATTTTTATGTAACAGTTGCAATAATTGATTAATCAATTTATTTATTCATCATTTTTGTCTTTCCTTTCTTTTTTTTTTTTTTTTTTTCATAATTCGCATGCACTGTAACATATGCCAGAACACACACATATGACCTGAACAGATGCGGAGTTCCAAAGAAAACACACAGAGATCTTACTGGGGTCAATGTTTTCAGGATGGATGAAAAGCTTTTGAACTATGGGCTAACTACATGCATCTACTGCTACATGTATTTGTTGACTGTACTTCGACCAGGAAATTACAAATTTTTGGATGATGCACTGTTGGATCGCGATGAGCAACTCAACAGGTTGAGCCAATCGATTTTATTATACATTTATTTTCTTTCTTTTTATAGCTTTTTTTTTTTTCAAACAGCCTTGCAATAGAGCGACCCTCCATGTTTGTCCACCCAATGTCAAGTGACAGTATAAGATGTCATGAGACACTGACTAACACATCCCACCGACCCAGCCAGGCCTAGGAAGTACATGTACATGTAGTTTCCAAGGCCAGTTATCTATCCAGCAGCCATAAGAGGGTTGAAGCAAGCCTTCTTGGTATATGATGCAGTATTGCATATCAATTCATGATTTCTCCTTTACATTTAAGTACATCTTAACAGAATTCTCATTGTTTACCAACCCTACCCCCACCCCCCACCCTACATGCTTTGTGTTGTGTATTGGAGTCTTCAGTTAGGGCTGGTTCATGCATGCATGCGTGTGCATTGTACATGTATTTGAAGTTCCTGATACATACTAAATTGCTTCCGGTACAGTTCTGCTTGGCAATGAATTATTACGTGTAACAGCATTTTATTTCTGCAACCAAAAGACTTTAAATAAATCAAATTTAAAACAAAATACATAATCATGTATTTGCATACCCTGAAGGACTACAACAGGTAACAAAACAAAGAATTATGGGATGGTAATACAGTAGTCCCCCTGTAATAGGGACGCCCCCTTTGCCAAACAATTCCGTCCTTACTAGAAAGGTAGGCTTTGGATAGAGGGAGAATCACATTTATTCACAGCATATGCTGATAAGAGTTTACGTCCTTACTATAGGGGCAGGGTTGGCAACTCATTTTGAGACTTGTCCTGTCGGACAAGTAGGGTAATTTTCACTTGTCTGAAATGAAAATTTACTTGCCCATATTTTTTGTCTGGTTCTCATTGGCAGGGTTTTCTGTTCCTACAACGGCTTTTAGCATAAAGAGGGTTCAAATTTTACTTGTCCTTGTCCTGTCGGACAAGTGGCGTGGGAAGTTCAATTGCCCGACAGTTACTTTCAGTTGTCCCGGGCAGTGGGACAATCCTTAATGTTCATCCCTGAGAGGTGTCCTCCGTTACAGTATCCTTTAAGAGAGATGACTGTACCTGACTCTACAGAATCCATCCTTAAAAAGACACCCTATAAAGGACACAACAACTTGACAGGAAGTATCATGTGTGCTTTTGATGACCCTTTTCACCACAGGAAAAGCTCTCTAATATGGACAGAATTTGATTTAACAGAATGGGTGTCCTAATTGGAAGGTGACCACAATGGTGTCTACATGCTGTATAGTGGTTTTCCTTTCCTCACCCACCTCACTCTAAGCATATTGCATATATACTACCACGTTATTTATGACATCATATAATGTATATAATGTTAAATGGATGAACCCATATGATGGTATGTTGTGATCTGTGACTCATGCCTAACAAGTATTGATTTATTGGAAATATCTTCGTCTTCATATAGGTAGAATGATTCACTGGGTTGATCACTGCGCTGGTGTGGTAAGCAGTGATTCAGGGAGCACTTCACCTACACAAGAGCTACTTGGAGTACCTTGATACTGGGTAGTTAGCATGGCTAGATATGACATTGCTGGTCATCTGTGCATTTGTCATTCATCTTGTTCAAGGAAGTGTTGGACAATGCCAATGGGATCTTCAGTCTAGCGAAACCTGGGCCATTCAATAATATTATGCCTGTGCCATTGGTATTAATTTCTTATCAAGGTCTAAGTATGACAAAATTTAATATCATAGGGATTCATAGTAAGAAATGACAGGGCCCTGTACATATGTACCCCATCACCAACAAAATTTACCGTATTCATTCTGTTAAGTGCAAATGCTCTAATAAGAACACACTGTGGATTCTAGATGGCTTTCAGCAGAGTCCCAACCATTTAGCCAATAGGGCTAAACTGCAAGGAAAAATCAATTGGAAATATGTCCTATAATAATATTCGATACTCTCCCCTTTGCTAAAGGAACAAATAAGTTATAGATGTGATGCATCACTTTTATGGAATGATGAATACAGTATATGTGTTCACTGACTTCATTCTAATAGATGAGCAGTGCACAATTTCTAGGGCTTGGGTGTGTGACATGCCTAACAATTCAATAATAATACTTGCCATCCCATACCTACCGGTACTACCGGATGGTATACACACATATAGATTTTGTATTTGGTACAGGGACCACGTGAACCTTTGTTTACAAGAAAGTAGCGAAATGTGCATGTGAGCCTTGTGAGGTGACCCAACGGACCCGAATATCCTTTGGATTTTACTACATGTTATGTATATTTTGACGATCTTCTAATATTTTATCAGGCATTGGGTATGAAGTTGCCCTTTAGCTGGTACGGTACATGTTTGTTACTGGCGGGACAATTAGCTCCTGCACTTCTACAAGGACGATCACGGTATATCACACGACAAGCATAATTAAAAGCTCTTAATTTATAAGACCGCAGTACATATACTGTGTGTATCTCTTGCTGATGTACATACACCGTACTGCTGATTGCAATGTACACTCCCCCCCCCCCCCAAAAAAAAAAATCTCGCAAAGATACGGTACTGTAAATTCAGTGTGGAACATTTCCCCTTTTAATATTGGTTCTTATCCACATTTAGTTTGTTAGTGAGTTATAGTTTGTTAGTACTGTTAGCCAGAAGAACTTAAGAGTCAAGACGCACTGGTAAGGCCGGTTTGTTTATGTAGCAATAGGTGTTAAATGTAACAATGTGTAATGGAGCAGAACCAGGTACGCACTCCAGGTAGTGGCAGTTACTACACCTACTATACAGGTGTGCTTAGTGTCAAACTGGAAGTGTCTTGCCACTTTTGGTAAATACATGTACAGTAAAACCTGTCTTAAGAGACCACTGCCATGACAGACCACCTGTGTTAAATGGCCACATATTCCAGGCAGAATAACCTCCAGTTCAATATATGTATGAACCTGTCATGGGGGACCACCTGTCTTGTAAGGCCACAATTATGTGGCCAATGGGGAGGTCTTTCAAAACAGGTTCCACTGTATAAGTACTGGTATATCCCAACAATCTGGTTCTACTTACTGGGCTAAAGACACAAAAACTGTTAGTAGGAAAGAAATGCCTTGCTTTAGGGCAGGGTTGGGGCTATAGTGAGGAGTGAGCAGATAACATTGACAGTTCTGTCTTTTGATATTTTTCAAAGTCAATGTGATCATGTCCGCTCTTTCTGGCTCATCAATGTACAGGCTGTAGATTGCTTCTCCACACCATACCAGCACACCCCATTCCATACTGTACAGGGGACAGATTACTGTAAATTCATTAATGTTCGCAGGGATTAATGTTTGCGTTTTGGAGACAAAACCATGTTTGTGAGGATTAATATTTGTAGTTAGCTCAGGTCTTGTTAGTTATCTAGGTACATGAATTATGTTTGCGGAGTATTTATTTTTGTGATGTAAAGATGGTCGCGAAATTCGCCAAATGAATCCCTCGCAAACATTAATGAATTTACAGCATACTGGTAACAGATATACATAAACTATAATCTACATAAACTATAATCTAAAAAGGTTGCTATATACAAAGGTATATATATATACATGGGTATCATGGGTACAGCATGTAGCATGCATCAATACTTAGTAAATTTCATGCAGATATATACAATGGACATGTATAATGGAAGACAATGAAATGGTATTGTAGCTTTGGAAATACAGTGGTCCCTCTATTTTAAGACAACCCATGGGACCAAGAAAATGTGGTCTTATAAAGTAGGTGGTCTTAAAATAAAGGTCATTAGACACAGAAAATTTCCCCTTGGGACCAAACGAAGCGGTCTTATAATCAAGGGTGGTCTTAAAATAGAGGGATGTAAAATAAAGGGACTACTGTATACACTTGATACACATGTAGATCCATTTTACATATTGAGTGAACATTCAAGTACAGTGGTCCCTGCAATTTAAGACCCCTCTATTTAACAATTCCCTGCATTTTTAGACTGGATACCAGTGGTACCACTTGTATATTTTCAGTATAAACATCCCTCTATTTTAAGACCACCTTCAATTTAAGACCATATTTTTCTGGTTGAATGGGTGGTCTTAAATCACAAGGACCACTGTAGTTCATACTTTGACTTAGTCACCATTGGAACTTTTTTTTTGATAGTCAGTCACATTCTGTCTCCTACCACTAGTCAGTCATTGACTTATTGTGAAAACTTTACACAGTGGGGGATCACCCACAAAGACCCTCCATGATATTGGTCTAAAAGATCTCAACGTTGCGATGAAATTACTCTGAAACAACCAGCATTAAGATTTGTTTTTTTAAGGACTACAAGGTTCAAGGCCTTGTTAGCCACTTTAGAATCATTTCTGCTCCCCCCCCCCTCCAGTGCTGTACTGTTGAACCTGTAGAAGTTATTTTAATTTCCATAACATACGCTAGCTTCGAGGTCAGTGGTTTTGTCCATGAGATCGTCCAGCCGCTCTCCGCGTTCCAAAACGCTCTCGATATTTTTCACCATCACTCCCTTTACTTCTTCCACCTGTGACTGGAGAGTAGATAGGGCATCATTCGAGGCTCCGCCCACAACCGCCACTTCCGGTGCACCTGCACTGGCAGGGACAACCGAATACCGTTCCTGAAACAAGAAATCATTTACTGAGACATTTGGGGTAAACGTTGTTATTACATATATTTACTCCATGGCAGTGCATGCCTAGGTATTATACTTAAACCTTCATCTGTAGATGAAGGTAAAACCATAATTTGAGCCACGACACCACCAACTATTTAATGTATTGCTACACAGGAAACCATTAGTACATAAATAAGTGCTTATTAGCCATGTCCTAGTAGCCTATCTGGCAACAAAAGAACTGCTGGTACCAGCACCCACCTTGTGTGCAAACATTGACCTTAAACTGTTATTCCAAATTTTATCCTGCATTTCACCCTCTCCTTGTGTAGATCTGAGTTTTACTGTCCATTCTGGGTCATTTTCTAACTAGATTCCAATATTATACATGTATCCCTTCTGAACAATGGCCCTGATTAAACTGACACCACCGGATATATACACGCAGAGACTAGTAAGACCTTAATTATACCCAGAAATACCATAATCCTCACAATTCCAGTAGTTACATATTCACTACAGCCAACCTGTGTTGAGAGAGTACTGCCATAATAGGCCGCTAGTCTTGATAGAGAAACAGCCTGATACAGCAACCTACATTTTGATATTTGCAACTGAACCTGTCACCAGAGACCGTCTTAAAAAGTCACACACGTTTGTGCAGTAGAGGTGGTCTCTCTCCCAAGGGAGAGGTTCTACTGTATTAAGGGCTATAATTACCATCTGAGTGGCCATGACGGGAGAGAAATCCCTCTGTAGTTCTCCCTGTGAGGCAAACTGCGCCCGCTGAGTTAATCCCGAAGTGCCAAACTCGCGCTTGATCTGGTGGAAGAAGAGACAAAAACTGAATGATCATGACCATGGTTAAAAGATTATTTGCTCAACAACAATAACAGACGCTTAGCGGTACAGTGGTCCCTCTCTTAAAGGCCACTCTCACGAGAGGCCACCCCTCTTATGAGGCCAGAATTTTCTGTCCTCACTACTATAAAGTCAATAGATTTCTCCCTCTCACCA
>JAAUYG010124723.1_pt1 | contig 12283 bp, 12 predicted proteins | sample 7278091 | NCBI WGS metagenome assembly JAAUYG01 (sample SAMN14350201, study PRJNA611818) | marine sediment metagenome | isolation source: surface marine sediment (0.6m) | place: French Polynesia: Moorea | collected 2018-08
AACAGAGGTACATGTTTGTGTCTAGTAAAGAAGTGACAAAGGTACATTATTGTGTGTCTAGTAAGGAAGTAACAGGGGTACATGCTTGTGTGTCTAGTAAGGAAGTAACAGAGGTACATGATTGTGTGTCTAGTAAGGAAGTAACATGGTTACATGATTGTGTGTGTAGTAAGGGAGTAACAGCTATCTGATTGTGTGTCTACAGAGTTACATAATTGTGTTTCTAGGGAAGTAACAGAGGTACATGATCGTGTGTCTATATAAAGAAGTAACAGGGGTACATGATTGCTTGTCTAGTGAGAAAGCAACAGACGTACATGATTGTGCGTTTAGTAAGGACGTTACAGAGGTAGATGATTGTGTGTCTAGTACAGGCCACTGCACTAACCACACATGTACCTCCTCGTGTGCTATTTTCTTAGAATACGCATACACCACACACTCGGACACTGAACACAATGGTGGAGGTCCAATGGGTAGAATTAACTGTTTGCGTTAATCCCCAATCTGATCATTATCATGACGTGAGTGGCAGAATAGATAGTATGTTGTCGGAATTGGATGGAAGCCGATGGACAAGATCGGCGCCTAACAGCTGGCCAAGTACTTTTCTTAAACAACTTCAAGGAGGTTTTCAAGAAACAGTTAAATTGGATTCACATGATTACATGTACCTCTAGCAAGAATACTATTTACGTGAGCACTGTTGATGAAGAAATCGAAAACAACAGCCTTAAAATACAAAATTATATTGACAGCTATTGTACAGGTGACCTGAGCCAAGGCATGAAAGATTATGGCATTCAAGCGGGGACTGCTTAATAAAATCCTGCGAAATGATCGTTACATACACTGTCGGCCAAAATGGTTGTCACGCCCATATTAGATGTGCACTTTTAGATGTATAGTTTAGAATAAGTAAGTAATCTTTATGTATTATTCTAACGTGCCTATACATATACAGCTAGGATGTGCAATAATCTGATTTTTAAGGCCCAGCCCTATGGGCTTACAAGTCCCCTTTGGATATATATCATTACAAAATGAATAGAGAGATTAGAATAGATAGGGTTTGTTCATAAAGTTTATTCCTAAATAAGACTAACGAAGGACTCGCGGGCATTGTCTTCAAATGTTTTTTTCTTCAAATGATTTTTTATTGATAAAGTTTCAAGAAAATGAAAAATACAAGATGTGTAGGAACGACCCCCATTGTGGCTGACAAGTGTACGTGCTAGGCTTCTCGGGCCTTCTTCAGAAGCATGACACCAGTTTGGCATGGGGTTCCTGATTTCAATGCTGGGAAAGGATTTTGTCAATCTCGACCTAAGGGCGGACAGTTGTAAACAACAGACCAAGGACAAGCTGTTAACACAGCTGAGGCAATGATAAGATGCCTGATGTGTTGTCTCTCCCAGAGAACAACAGTGGCAGAAATGTATTACTGCTAAACACACATCCTGTTGTGAGCTTCACTCTAAAATTCTGGAGCGTAGCATGACAGCTGACAACAGAGTTGAAATCGTCGTTCCTTATTACTTTAGAAGACGTATTACATTGTAAGGCAGGACGATGGTGATTATTCATGTTATGTACATCCAGCGATGCATACTGGTGCTAATAGTAGCGTTACAGATTAATACATGGAAGTAGTTAGAGTCCATACATACAGTACGGGATGTAAATGTAGGTCTTGCTTATGTGACTGTGTGCTTTGGTGAATTATCAGTTTATTTTGAAGTTTTGGGTGACGAAAACAATCGTGGGGGCGAGGGGGGGGGGGCGGGGGGCTTTGACGTTCCTACTGAGAAGAAGTAAATGGGATTAGTAACTATGGAAATCATAAACGGTGACAAACAAATTATCAAGACAGCTCTGTCGCTGTCCCACACCACTAGCTGAGCGTCTTCCGGGCCAGTGACCTCTGATCTACGTCATAGCCATTTGAAGGGAAGATGAAATGACGGATGGCTCTTACTTCTCACCTTTGCTCTCACCTCTACTGCAAAGTAGAAGCCAGCAATTTGCATTGCCAGCGATGCCGCTGCTGTAGACAGCAGCAGTCTCGGCCTGTAAACAGCCATCAGGCCTCCCTTTCTCCCCGCCGCAATTAGGCTCCGCATTGTCGTCGCCTCGGAAAACAAGGTTGTGACCGGCGAGTTGAGACAGCGGCAGTCGGACTCTGTGGTTTGGGTTTGTGGGGGCATTGATTGAATCTTACCATAGCTGGAATCGCCTTACGCGGCAGAGACCGGACGCAGGCGTAAACTGGTTTACCGTTGCCGGGTTGTAAATAGCAGAGGGAATGGATGTCCAGTTATCGCCGATGACTTGCTGACGGGGGACTCGTGGGAGGGATATCTCGGACCTCACGGACAAGCGACTTGGACGCTGTGGGTGGGTCCTGTGTAGGAATCTCATTGATTTTGATCCCTGTACTGTCTGTCATTGACCTGGTGAATAAGAATAAACCCTGCTGTTCTGGATTAAGCAACAGCAGCATTCAGACGAAGCGGTCGTTGGTTTTATATTTCTGGAAGGCGAAGTAGGTATGTGTGGTATAGCTGAATATATCCAGTGGTGTAGCAAGTAAGGGTTGTTTACCTGTGATGTTGAAAGGTTGAACGCGTTGGAAAGGGTACGGGGAATATTCTTCTGGCATGTGTGCGGAGATGCATATACACCTCACGCCCTTTCCTGCCCCCAAAACTTGCCGTAACTTGTTGTAACTTTTGTTGCGCATTTTCTTTTCAGGACGGTGAGAAGAGAGAGGGAGCTGGAGGGTAGCTGCGGGAAATTTATCGCCTCTGTTGCTGTTGCTGCTGGAGTTAACGTGGGGTGGAGTGAGAGTGGAGCAGAGAGGTTCGGTGGTAGTCCAGTGGAGTACGGTCTCAGATCCCGCTATCAGTGGTCTGGAAATAGCCGGCCAGCTGACTGCTGACCCTAACATTGGCCGCCAGCAAGCCTTTGTTCTGGCCAGCTAACACGGGGTGCTGGGAGAAGGAGAACGAGGAAAGAGGGGAGAAGAGAGCTATGTGCTGATTGCCTGGCCCTGGTCAGGTGTGTCTCTGTGTCAGTCTGTTATCGGTAAGCTGCTACCAACAGCCCAATGCCGAGCATGGCCACTGCCAACTACGAGTACAACGAGGTGACCAACACCACGGGGCCGGTCGGGGGGGAGGGGGATGTCAACGGTCTGGATCCCATGTACCATTATGACACTCACTTTCCGGAACGCATGTCCAGGTTGCATATGGCACCGGAATTTCCCAGTCCGTCCGCTAGGCGGAGCAAGGGTCGCATGAGGAACAGGAACGCCGCGCGGTTCAAGACCCAACCAATCACATTCGACGAGATCCAGGAAGTGGACGAGGAGGCGGCGCCGAGCGTGTCTGTGAACATCTTTGAGAAGACCATGGAGGGTCTGAAATACCAGTTCACTGCGTTCTCCCGCTCCATGGACGGTATCCTGCCATCACTGGGCGGCGAGGGAGGCGAGGGCGGCGACATCCGGCCCGTCCTCTCCCCGCTAGCACTGCCCACAAACCAGCAGACAGACGCCGGCCACACGGGAAGCTCGGCACCTGACCGGAAGGAAAAGACTGAGTCTGCGCATATAGAGACCGAAGGGGGTATCCGACTTCCGCCGGGATTGCCGATGGATGACACGCATTCGCGCACCAGGCGAAGACAGAAATTCAGGAACAGGAAACACAATAGGAGCATCGAAGAAGCTCCGGAACTTGACAAATAGCAGAGCGATATTTGAGAAGAGTCGAAATTGGTGACTTCCGGTAAGACAGGCGGATCATATCCGGTTCAGGTGTACTGCAGATGACAAGAAATAGGGATGATAGTCATACCTGGCTCTTCGGTAGCCTATATTCCGGCCAATGTCGGGTTATTGTATGCTTACGGAGAGACACACGGCTGCAGCAGGATATTCTGCGCACAAACGGATATCGTGAAGTGGACGCAGAGAATGTATCATGTGATGTAGAGAATGCAGAACAGGTACACCCACTGCCACCTCAGAAGCAAGACATCAAAGCTAAGCAGTCTACCTGCGAGCATAGTTCATGTCTATAGAGTTTCAGGAATGTGATATCTGTTACTTTCGATGTAGATGTTTTCGGTTATTTTTTATTTATTCTTTATTTATATTTCTATGAATTGGTTTCGTTATGAGTTATCAATATTGGATATTTCCTCCCCGCTATTGTACAGGAATAGTCTGGTGTTCCGACGTTGCTTTTACACTTGTTGGTGGGTTTATTGTACGTATCGCCAGTGACCGGTTTGAGTGTAGGTACATCGGATTACATGTGTAGGTCTAACACAAATTCTTACGTTTAAGGCATGCAAAGGTAAAGCGACCTCTCTAACAGACATTTCAGCTAGCCATTTCTCAGGTCATGGCTACTCCTTAATACTTCGCTTGTTAGTGAAATACTACCAAATAGCCAGTTCATGGTAATGTGTGTTAGAATACAGACAGTAAAGTAGGCCATTACAGTTTGCCCTGGTTTCATGTTCTCCTATATCATTCCCATGTGGGAGCAATGCCCCAGCGGTTAGCAATGTCTTTAGAATACAACCCCGGTTCCTCTCCCTCTGACGCCAGCTGCGGGACGATCGTCTGCCCTGGCTTACGTCAGAGCACGCGCGGGTTACAACCAGATCGACTGTCGACACCTTCTACATCCCGGTGGCTTATGGCCAGAGTGAGAGAATGGTTCAGATATTGGGCCTGGGGAGTCGGATCAGTTGGCAGCGTGTTATTAGAGTGGCAGAATGCTGTTTTCATAGCTAGGTCTCCCCGGGGAAAAGGGATTATATAGGGGCTATATGGGGTTCAGGGGAGCTAGCAAAACTTTGCTTCTATATAGTTTGCATTGTCCATACTTTTGGGACTCTGTTTACGTATTATAATTTGCGTCAGTCAGCAGTTGGTGCCATTAGGTTTAAATTTTGCAAAGTGTTTTTGTATAGTTTATGGATGTTTTGTTTATAGATCTGCCTCTTAAAATAGGACTTTATTTCTGCAACAAAAAACAAAATTGTCATCCAAATTTTGGCTTGAGAAGAAAAATCAATAAGTAAACCCCAGGATTTGGGACAGGCCTTCTGCCCACCAGATTCCTACATTGGCTGCATATTACGTTATAATCCAGCCCATTCGGTTCCCGAGATATGCACACAACGTTTTCTAATTGTAACCACAATCTTCAAAATGTGGATAGCAAAGACAGTTCAAGATGAATAGGAACTCTATTTGATACTAAAAGTGTGTTGTTTCATCACGCATGGGCTATGTCTATGGAGTGTATATGTTGAGAACATTTCGAGTCACAAGTCTGTTGTTATTGTGTGGATTATTAATGAAACACCTTCAAAATCTACTGGATACACTGGAGCTGTAAAAGGAGGAAGTACAAATGATGTATGAGAATAAGTATCAATGTTGTGTGATACCGTATCGCACATAGCTTGAGCGATTTGTAATGTAACAGCTTCTTAACACCCTCACTCGATACAAATGTGTACATTCGTGATGGAACTTTGAATTTATTTGCTCAAGTATACTGAGTAAATATGAAAATAAATTGTATATATAACTATGACTGATGATGGTTAGTTTTCTTGCACAAACAGAACTTGCACCTGAATGTGACAAAGGAGGAAGATTAAATCCTGTCCATAGGACAATCGATATGCATGGTCTATTCAAGTTACAGACTTTTTTTCATCAGCTGAAAATGTGTTCCCGGCAGTCAAACCCGTTGAAGGAAACATTGAACGAACCTGGCATTTTAGAGAAATATTTATATTGCTAGTCTTCAGTGCGAGTTTAAAACATTTTTAGAGAAATGTTTATATTGCTAGTCTTCAGTGCGAGTTTAAAACATTTTAACAGTTTTAGAGAAATATGTATATTGCTAGTTTTCAGTGCCAGTTTAAAACATTTGGCTGCGGTAATGTTTCGCCGAGCTTTGATTTCTTTTTGAGTAAAACTCAGTCTGTGCCAAAATGCATTCAGACGAAGCAAAGTAATGAAGGAAACATTGACTTGATCTTGCTTTTCAGAGAAACTAATCAGATCGGCATTCTCTAGGTACAGCTAAAAATCAGTCTCATGCATTTTCAGTTGAGATGTTTTCTTTTACTTTCTTTTTTCTTTTCGTTTATTTTATGACAGTAAAAAGTCCATTCCATGAGGCATACATGATGAAGGAAAACTTGTATCAACAGATTATTTCAGAGAAATAGTAGGTGGTTTTAGTGTGTGTGATTTTTTCAGTTTTGTGATAAGAGAGTTTCTACATTATTTACAAACGGTGTGGAGAAATATATCCATTCGGGTTCATAGTAGACAAAGTAAGCAAGGAATCCATGGGTCAAAGCACACTCTATGGCTGAATATGTTACAGAATTCCAAGCTAGTGCCAGCTAGAAGACGACTAGCCTGGCAAAAGCTGATTAGCTTGTTAAAATAGGAGAATACACATATTTCTCCGCTGTGCTATATAATATTGTGTTCCGTTTAGGCTCATTACCTGTCGGTTAGTATGCGTTGACTGTGATCTTCCCTAAATAGTCCCTTGTAACACTCATTAGAAGATGCAAGTAGCACTACTGGGTAAACATGGACGCTGCTGAGGTTTAGGTTTCTAATTAGTGCTTGTATTGCCTAGCTATTACCCATACAATAACTAGCAGGGATTCCCCCAGCACTAGATATTCTTCCCAAAAGACAAGGACCTAAGTATAAAGCAAACCTCATGAAGTAGCCCAAAGCTCGGTATGTGGCAAATTAGCTTCGTTCTGTGTTCTAGCTGGAAGCAGCTCACACCTGTCTCCAATACAAGTCTAATGAGATCGCACGGACCCTGTCAGTAGGAAGGACGGCACGCTGCTGGGTCAATACAAGTATAGTATTCATTACAAAGGGGTATAGATCTTATAGAATCAATATGTAACAGCCCTCCATACAGACCAGACAAGCCGCGAGACGCAGGCAAGGGCTCTCTCATTCTCCATCCCGATGTTTGCGCTCCTCTGCCCCTGATGGATGAGTCTGCTCCCACTCTCCTGTCCGGATCTCGGTGCCTGGAGCTCGATGTCGGCAGTAAATACCAGTTCCGGATCGCGGGCAATTGGCCAAGGCAGGGTAATTTGGAAGTAGCGACATAGGGACCAATGATGTATGCCTGACGTGGGTCGGCCTGGTTGCGGCCAGGCAGACGGGCAGTATCGGTTCAAGATGGAGGAAGAAGAAGAAAAAGAGAAGTGGGTGAGACGTCAGAAAGGAGAACGCAGGCAGGGCAGCCAGGCAGGAGACACGGGCAGGACGATTTATGAGTTCTACAACTGCAGGAACTCTTTGCTGTTGGAGCAGCCGGGTTGTGCGGACTGCGGCTTCAACCAGGGCTACAACTACTCCTGAGACTCGTTGCTGAGGCTTTTCTGGTATTCTCTCAGCTAGGGGGAAAGGTTCGAGAAGAATGTTACGTTTATACTACACAAAGAGGGCTGAAACCTTGACAGCTGCCCTCGGCAAAATATACACGATTTTACCAAAGGAAATATTGACTACATCCAATTGCGTAAAAAAAGTTGATCGCTCACAACGTAAATATTGATTGCATCTAATTGGGTAAAAAATAACTGTTTTCGTTGATTGTCCGTGGATGCTATCTAAGTTGCGTTCATGTACACATAGCAGATATGCCGGACAAACACGGCGGGGCATGCTCTCAAGATGAACACCCAGTCCAATAATGTGAGTTACGGAACATTATAACCACAAAAAAACGTAACTAAACACCATTTAATTTATATTAGTGGCTTAATCTTCGAATGTGTCTCTACATAAAGGCAAGTGTCATAGTTGCATAGTTATACAAGTGTTTCAACTGAGCTTGACGTTGAGCCGTAACTATAAGGCGATTTTGTGCTCAGTCTTGAAGTTTCCAGTGTTAGGTACCATGAGCTGCTGCTAGGTAAACATGCCACAAAAATTAGTCCAATTAGCCTTCAAAAAGCAATATTTACGTTACTTAGTAGCTATTAGTGTTTGTTAAAAAAATATTGAATATCGAATCCCATAGCGCATTTATTTTAAGATTTTACTAGATAGAGCTACTGCTAATCACCAATTAAAGCGGTTATCTGACTGCCGGAAGAGTAAACGCATTCGCTGAATGGGAAACTATGGCCGGGATACATAAACCATTGTCTACTATCGAGGACAACGTTTACCGTCACAGACATGACCCTTGCATCAGAGCGTTTTATGGATTCCTACCACAAAATCACTTTCAGAAAACAATTTTCCTTTCTCTCTTTTTAGGCTTTCCTCTTTTCCCATGACAGCAATTTTCTCTGCGCCTAATCTTGCTCCGTGAGGCATCTCGTGTCCAAAATAGAATCGAGGCCTCCAGTTAACGGCCTCAAAGTACTGGCCCTTAGTCGACCGACCTACCCGAATACCAGTCCTGGATAGTTACGCTTCTGACAGTTCCGGCAAGTGCCTTTGCTCGACATGACACTTTTGGGTAAAGAAGCCCACTGAGGAAGGCTAAAGCCCAGACGAAACAGTTTGCAGAGGGAACGATTTTTTTTCTTTCTCCTTCTTCTGAAATTTTGGGGGTTGGCTAACTCTGGTCGGGCTATTGCACCCGATGACTGAGATGATAACACGGACAGGAGTTTTGTTTTACAGCAAGTGGCACACTCCTCAGTGAAAACAACTGGCTGAGAGACAGTAAGAGGGATGGTGGCGGTGGGGGTGGAAGCCATTATTCAAGAGAATGTAGTATTGTCCGTGGCATCCGTGGTGTAACAGGGCCAAGGGAACTTCCTCGCATTCTCTGCATAGACAACAAAAGCTTTACACAATAGGATATAGCAGACTATATATGGCAGAAGAATGCTGTTAATTCGAAAGAGGTATCACATCAAATCAATAGAAGAAGAGCCTTAATTCCAAGCAGTCTCACTTGCAATCGAAACCAGCCAGTGCATACTTTCTGAAATGCAAAGGCATGTAATTTTCTATCCATATCATCCCTAATCACAAAATCCTATAGGTAAGCTTAGTAAATCTAAACAAGACATAACGTTGTAAGCCCTGGTGGTTAACATCCTCCCAAAATTGGGCCAGATCAATCCTTTTATCCCACAATACCAGGAAAGAGTAATGATTACCCTAGCTGCTCTCAGAGACTACAGGATGATCAGTGTTTCTCAGCACGTAATCCGGGCTCTTGTTGTCTGTTTTGTTCCAACCCCAAGTTTTTCCCCCTGTAGTTGACGTGATAGATTACCTATGCCTGACAGCCTGGATAGCCAAGATCCCCCTTTGAACTATGTAATGCACTTGCCACGTGGACTACCGAATTGACTTATTGATCATCACCGAACAACGGCCCATAGCGGAGGTAGGCGGTGGTCACCACCAGGGTGGGTATCAGGTCTACGTGACCCTACAGGGTGTGGCCACGGGCTTAGGAGAGGGAGGAAACAGAGATCACTGGGACCTGTAACATCAATGGCTGGCGTGAGGTCAAGGACCTCTAGTATCTGGTCAGGACACCGTCATGATACAGCTCCTTCCAACATGGAGGTCAAAGGAACCAGGATTTTCTTTCAAGTACGAGTCGCTGTAGTGTGAGTAATCGTGACCATGATCCAAGTGACACCATTTCCATGACATCATTACGATAGACGCTTCAGCTTTAAAGCTGAACCAAAAAGATATACATGTACGTACAACACAAAGCTATTACAGCTGATTATTTAATATTTATAAACAGTACACTACAGTGGTAAATATAGGCCACAGTTGTGTGAGCATCATGTACATAAGTCAAAAGGACAAGATTTTTCGTTCTGAAGTGTTTATGCTGTAGCTTTTTACATGCTTACTGTTTTCGAACCCACCTATACATCTATTTATTTTTTTACATACTTAATATTTTGTTCAAACTCTTGAGAGAGCGGAATTTGAGACAATCATACGGATATCATATGCATACAGTCAAATGACACATATATGTGACATACTGAATCCAATATGATAAAAGACGGTGGAGAATAAGCTCCTCAGATCCTGGTTAGGCAAGGCTGTGATGAAATAAAAAAAACACACAATGTGTGGATTAAGGGAAAATTTGCAATTGTAGGCTTAATTTTTTCGAGGAAAGGATTTTATCATATAATAAGCTAGTTATCTACCGTTATTTTGATTCATTTCCTGGTTCAACTCCAATCATCAAAATGGCGTGAGATTTTGTCATGTCACGTGATTCGCCCCTCGATGCTTTGTTTACAGACGAGAGTGCTGCGAACCCAGGAACCAGTACCATGACCCGTACTGCTTCCTCCCTGTACTCTCCAGGAACAATAGCCACCGTCGGCTGTCTGCATTGTCTTTGGTGCCAGGAAGAACCCAAAGGATAATTATTCCCTCCAGGCCAGGAGGTTGTTTATCAGCGGTCAGTCAAAGCACAGGGGTTTGTGTGGTTGTATATAATATGTGAATGCCTTATGCATTACTCATTCCGGAGATGAAGCCGACGCTGATGGCTTGTTGACAGACTAATCAATATGGCAGATATGTCAAGGAGACTAACAGATTTTGCTTTTACTGTGGAGTGTGGACGGTAGTCTCTCTCTCTCTCTCTCTCTCTCTCTCTCTCTCCAGCTGTCAAAATCAAAATGCCATAATTCCAAATAACAGTTTGAGCCATCCACATGAATTTGGGATAATCACTGAACAGATACAGATTAAGTCTATAAAAACACGTGATGCCACCTGCACGTCATACTGGAAATGCTGCAGTCATTGATTTTCACTGCCATCCACATACATCAACATAATGGGACCGTAAAACAAAAAGGAAATGTCATTTTTGCCGTTTTTTATTTCCACCTGTCGGAGACAGCTTCCGGTATTATATTGACAAAATAGATTTGTTGCTGAACCAGAGAGACACCGAGCAATGCGATTCCCTCATTTAAGGAAGACTTCAGTCAAACGAGCGTACAGCACAAATTGCCCCCTACAAGTTTTCGGCTTGTTATTTTCCCCTTGGTCTGGTTCAGCTGTTAGACGATAAAGCAGGTGGGTAGTTTCCTCCACACCTGTTAGCCAGGTTACAGGTGGTAACAACACTGTTACAGCTATTCGGCAAGTACACTAGGAGCGCCACAGACTCACTGCGTAGAAAAAAAGATATAGCGGCCCTGACCGGAGTGTACCGGGAGATTAGTAAACGATGTTTGGAAGCGGTTTTGTCTTTGATAACATTGCACTATTTTGTCAGTATTTCATTAATTTACAAGAAAGTCACAAATGCGTCTTAAACACTTCTGCAAGTCATTACCTAACATGTTAACGGATTCAACCAGGGGCAAGATCTGGTATATTTGAAAAGTATTATTCAAGCATGCCAATAATGAATGGGGATAACCACTGATCCATGGTTGCATTAACTGTTCGCGTGGGGCATTACTAAAGGTAGAAAGTCACTCTTTAGTTGGAAGAGGATTGTTTAATGTTATAGAACTGTTGCAACAGACAATGTGAAGAGGAGGGTTAGATTTTCTATTTAAAGTAACTGGGTCACTTGGTCGGTATTTAGACGCGGGTACATGGTTCTGGGAAGTGAAAAGCCAGTAGGGAGTACTCGAAAGGAGCAGGAGAATTTGTCCTGTGCTGGGTTTTTCTGGACGTGACTATAAGATCTAGCAAGGTCAACGCAGACTTAAAATCAAACTTTGTCAGATCCATTTACAATGGTGTGAGCACGACTGGATAAATGAGTCATCTACACAGTGGACATTAAATGAGTCATATACACAGTGGACATTAAATGAGTCATGTACACAGTGGACATTAGTTTTGCTGTTGGTCACTGCATATTTAAAATCATGTTTATATTTCACTTTATTGTTGGCATACATCTTGTCAGATTATTTACGTCCAAGCTAAAGTCTAGTTCTCGTCAGATTAAATGTTAACAGTAGATTCTATTCCTCTTTGATACAAATATGGCCAGGATTATTTCGAAACATTTATTACATTTTATACAGACCAACAACATTTTGCCTATTCCATATACGACAACGTAGTAGCAGCAGCAGCAGCAGCAGCAGTAGCAGCAGCAGCAGCAGCAGCAGCAGCAGCAGTAGTAGTAGTAGTAGCAGCAGCAGCAGCAGCAGCAGCAGCAGTAGTAGTAGTAGTAGTAGTAGTAGTAGTAGTAGTAGTAGTAGTAGT
>JAAUYG010275295.1_pt1 | contig 12282 bp, 5 predicted proteins | sample 7278091 | NCBI WGS metagenome assembly JAAUYG01 (sample SAMN14350201, study PRJNA611818) | marine sediment metagenome | isolation source: surface marine sediment (0.6m) | place: French Polynesia: Moorea | collected 2018-08
ATGTACATGTACCGAATGACCTCGGAATTATTTTGGACACTTAACGGTCAAAGTAGCCTTTATGCACGTAGTACTTGTCCCTGAGGCCCAAAGTTGGTCCGTTTCGATCAAAGAATAGCCATTTTTAAGATCTCGCACATTTATAATTCCCCACTATGTTAACGGAGAGAGAGAGAGAGAGAGAGAGAGAGAGAGAGAGAGAGAGAGAAGAATAAGAAGAATAATAAGAAGAAGAATAAGAAGTAGAAGAAAAAGAAGAAGAAGAAAAAAAACAACAACAAGAAGAAAACAATAAGAAGAAGAAGAAGAAGAAGAAGAAGAAGAAGAAGAAGAAGAAGAAGAAAAACAATAATAATAACCACAACCAGAGGCCTGGACGGGCCTTGACGCTCTGCTTGATCACTTGCCAGTTAGGAAGAAGTTAGACTTGTAACTAAGACCCAGGTAACTACTAGGTAATAGCTATGACCCCAGGTAACTACTAGGTAATAGCTATGAAGCTGAGGTGACTGTGCAAAGCCGAAAATCGGAAATACACTGAATGACCTCAGACTGACCTCACTGTGCCTGACCTTCAACACTTAGCGATCTAAAGTACTTGCCCTGGAGGCCCAAATTTTGCTCCGTTTTACTCCAAGACCAACCATTTTCGAGATACAAAACTCGGAAATGGACCGAAAAATCGGAAATGCACCGAATGACCTCTGACTAACCCTAATCAATTAAAGTGTCAAAAGTACCCTGCATACACTAAGATCCCTGACGACAGAGGAACGTTTAAATGCTAGGGTCTGTACGAAAACAAGATACACAGATAGAGTTTAAATATCAGGCTCTATACCATTTAAAGTTTGGTGCGTTTTTGATGTATCAGACGCCGTTTTCGAGGTGCAAAGTTGTCGAAAGTCAGAAAAATCGGAAATGCAATCCATAGATTTGTACTGCACCATTTCACAACAGTTATTTACTGTGATCATGGCGCACTGAAGATACACTGAATGACCTTAGCCGTCTCGAACACTTAATGGTCAAAAGTGCCCTGTATGCACTAAGTAATCCCCCCCCCCCGAGGCCCTGATTTTGGTCCGTTTAAGATCAGCCATTTTATCAGAAGGTTGTCGAAAATCGGGAATGCACCGAATGACGCCAGAATGACCTAAAATTTAAATGTCAAATATGTACCCAGTATACACCAAGTACTTGCCCATGAGGAACACATTGAACATAATTTGGTCTGTTTCGCTCTACGACCAGGCGTTTTCAAGATGTTGCAATTTTATCATTCCCCTTTGACCACCTTCTTAAACATCAAAAGCATTGTTAAAGTGATCGCCTTACCTGGTTTATACTGATGATGATGATGATGATGATGATGATGATGATGATGATGAAGCGAACTCAACAATTACTCTACTGCTGTTGCTGCTATTTCTACATTTGAACACAAGTACTATGACATCTACATGTTCCATCACCGCCTCCACAAATACAAGTCACGTTATCGTCGTTCCCTCTTTGCTGTTGGTTGTCAGGGTGATATGCTACCACGGACCTCCCCCACCAAGCTTGACGAGGAGACGCTACGCTTCATACGTCAGAAACGACCGCGGCTACAGTGTAAAGGCTCAGCGTCTACTGGGAAAGGTAGGGGCTACAGTGTAAAGACTCGGTGTCTATTGGAAAAAGGTAGGGATTAATATTAGAGATATATGAGTTTAAGTTCAGTGGTGAAAAGTTTGCTCATATATGACGGCTTGCGGAACAGTAAGAACTAAGAAAACACGCAATCAGTCTAACCTTCTCCATAGGTTGTAGTTCTACCTTTTTGTACTCTGTTTTTTTTTTTTTTTTTGCTCACGCATTCAATCAGTCCTGGACTCAGTCATTGACCTATTTCCAGCACTGACTCAGTCATTGATTCAGTCATCGACTGAGTCATTGACTCATTCATTCACCCAGTTATTGTCAGAAATTTGGAGCTCCGTCCTCGACTTTGTCCTCGATCATTCATCAGGTCATGGACAAAGTCTTGAACTCAGCCATTGACTCGCTCCTGGACAGATGGGTTGACTTCTTTCCAGACTCAGTCATTGACTCAGTCATTAACTCAGTCATTAACTCAGTCATTGACTCAGTCATTGACTCAGTCTTTCAACTCAGTCCAGAAGCAGTTATTAACTTAGTCACTGATTCATTCATTCACTCAGTCTCTGACAAAGATTTGTACTCTGTCCTCAATCATTCAGCCATTGGTTCAGTCCAGGACAGAGAGATTGGCTTATTTCGGGACTCAGTTACTTACTCTGTCATTCAGTCACTCAATCAGTGATGACGCCTTGGACTCAGTAATTGACTCAGGATTTCTGTTTCTCAGATCCCGGCGGGCGACGTGCGGGAGGCTTAAGGCGGAAGTTCGCAGCCAAGAGGCAGTCGGGCAGTCACGGGACGTATGAGGCATCCAGCGACGAGGATCACAGACCAGGGATTCTGGAACTGTCTCCAGAGAGAGCCAGTCAGGATCTGTCAGAGGAAGACTTCGTTCTTAACAGCCTACCCATACCGAACAGAAAAACCTCTCCGCATAAACTAAAAGGTAGAAGGCCTGTCAGTGACCCTAATAAATTAAAAAGTAGAAGCCTGGTCAGTGACCCACATAAGCTACAAGGTAAAAGGCCTGTCAGTGACCATGTAAACCAAAAGGTAGAAGGCCTGTCAGTGACCTAATAAAGTATAAGGTAGAAGGCCTGTCAGTGACCAGAATAAAGTAAAAAGGTAGAAGGCCTGTCACAGTGACGCAATAAAATAAAAGGTAGAAGGTCTGTCAGTGACCCCAAGTAAAGTAAAAGGTAGAAGGTCTGTCAGTGACCCCAAATAAAGGAAAAGGTAGAAGGTCTGTCAGTGACCCCAAATAAAGTAAAAGGTGGAAGGCTCTATCAGTGGCCCCATAAAGTAAAAAGGTACATGTAGAAGGCCTGTCAGTGACCCCAATACATTAAAAGGTAGAAGGCCTGTCAGAGACCCCAACAAAATAAAAGGTACAAGGCCTGTCAGTGGCCATAATATACTAAACGATAAAAGGCGTGTTAGTGACCCTTTTTAAAGGACTTTTTAAGGACTTTTCATGACCTGTTATAGCCCTTTATAGACTGTTCCACAGTATATAGTACACTCTGGAGCAATTCGCATGTACAGAACCAGGATACGGTCAACTGGCGACCTTCCTGCCTTGTTAATGCATTATAGTGAGGGATGAGTGGCTGTCTATCAATGCAGTTTAGCTTTGTTCTGAGTGTATGTATGAAAATTATCTGTTATCTGCAGATTGTAACCTCCTGGAGGCTGTGCCAGGTTGTTAATATCGACTCTTTCCTCCTGTCTCAGTTCAAGCGGACGTCCGACAGCACATATCGGCTGCCCGTCGCGTGCGACGGCAGCGCGCGGCCCCTGGTTACCCCAGCAACACCGCCCCGCTCACGCCTGCTGCCCCCTCCTACATATCCCCCGTCAGCAAGTCTGGAACCCTGGCCACGCCCGTCGCTTCCGGATCGTCGTCTGGATCCTGTATCCCCCGCTCCAGCTCCAGTACGGGGCCCGTGGGCGGCCAGTCTCTGCTGGACTATGACCTCCGACCTCCCAGCCAGGGTCAAGGTCAAGGTCATCCCCCCGGTGACGTCAGTGGGACGCGGCTGGCGGATATCGACTGTCGGCTGGAGGAGATGAACACGTAATGACACAACTCTGTTTGTTTCTTCGTTTCTTGGTCTCTTCCTCTCCTTGTATTACTGGGTTTCTGATTTACGGCTTTATGGGTTTCTGATTTACTTTCATTCGTTACTTTCGTAGGCGCGGTGCGCTTGCTCGAGGGGTAGAACGACTACAGAATACTGGGTCCCGGGTTCGAAACCCGGTGTATGGGGCAGTTTCATCTTTCATCTCTGAGCCATTGCCCAGTGCTCGGTCCGTCACCCATAAGACTCTGGCTGTTAAGAAGCGACGTTAAATAAACCAATTCACTCACTCACCCACTCGTTACTTTCGTTACATCGGTTGTCTTTGTTACTTTCGAAATTTCTTTCTTGTCACTGGTTCTTTCTCGCTTTGTGAGTTGTAGGGATCTTAGCTCGCTTAGTGAGTTGTATGGATCTTAGCTCGCTTAGTGAGTTGTATGGATCTTAGCTCGCTTAGTGAGTTGTAGGGATCTTAGCTCGCTTAGTGAGTTGTAGGAGCTCAGCGTTGGTATTTTGTAAATCATAACTATATTTTCTTCAAAAGTTCGGTCAAAATTATCTCAAAAGCACATGGTATATGTGGTATGGTAATTCAGAAGTCCTATAACGCAGATTGCACGTGCTGGACTTAACTGGTCTGTCACATCCCAGGGGTTTTATTCCCTCCCACACAAACAATTACTGGAAAAGGGGTTAGTCATTGATCGCTGGGAGTGTGATCAACAACTACGATTTTGAATAAAAATCCAAGGAGGTGACTGACCCGGCATCCGGACATGCCAAGGAAGTCGTGGGCACTGGATACAGATCCAGGAATCCCTGGGTTATCTAGCACCCAACACGGCACTTTGGCCTAATGCCACTGACCTTTATTTTTCTAAAAAGAAAAGAATATTGAATCTGAAAATACTTTAGAAAATATTGACTTTAACATACGAAATAGAAAAAAACAAAACAAATAAATTTATAACTGTTAAAATGATACTCTTTTCTATTGCCACAATATGACAGTATAGTCAACATATATTAGGTCTTTAGAAATTAATGATTTTATATTACCTAATGACAATATTCATATATACAACAGAGTGACTGGCTTGACTATTAAACATGAACTAATTGGTTTATAAATTATATTTTATTCATTACTCATATATTTCATGTTACATTTCATGTTACACTGGGTTATTATCAATAAAATTGATAATAACCCATATAACACCACTACCTACTACAGGCTGAGCCCGCTGTGATGAAGCTAGCACTGTGTATCACTGAATGTAACTGCAGCTAGCACTGTATGTAACTGTAACTAGCACTGTATGTAACTGTGTGTCCCCTCTTTCCTTCCCAGCCGTATGACGGCCTTTGAGCTGGAGCTGTGTACCACCGTGGACGCCATTCTGGAGCTGCTAGGTCACAAACCCAAGGTCGTCTTTCCGGACTCCGTACAGCGACCATCCCGCCCCTCCCCACCCAGTCCCCCGGCATCCCGCCCCAGCCCGCCCCCCTCCACCCCCCACAGACCCGCCCGGATAGACCTGAGTGGCCTGCCCCGGCCCCGGCCTCCCAGATTGGCCCGGATGGCCAGCGAGGTGGAGGAGCTGGTATGACACATCTGGATACACGGGAGGATTCGTAATAAGATTTCTGGATCTATTCATATGCGAAGTTCTGGAACGGAATGACGCACACACTGTTTCATGGATTAATGGAGTTATAGAATATTTACAAAGGGATTTAGGGGAGTAGTGTTGGATTTAGGTTGATCTCCGGAGCAGCTTTGACGATTTCTCTGGATTACAAAGAATATTGAGAACGATTATTACTTTTCTATCCAAAATAACAGAATACGTTATCGGCTTCCATCCACTCCACACGATATCTAGCGAGGAGAGAAATGTGGAGACGACACAAATATCATAACGCATCCCTCCAGTGTTCAGGGTGAGTGATATTCCCTCCTAGCCATGTGTTATCAATGCTATCGACTGAGGCGCAATGTGCACGGCTATCATACCAGCGCAGGCCATAAACCTTCGTAACGACTTTGGAGTAAATTGTGGAGTATGAAGACCACAGTGTGATTATAGTCACACTGATCTGTTGCCAGAAACCGTAGCCACTTAAACGCGTATGGCCCCACTCTCTGTGTTGCCTGTCTGTGACCGCCGACTAGGCCAGTCACTGTAGGATACAGTGATTACCACATCCATCTCCTGTCTGATAACCACAGTGTACTCACTCACCGGAAAGGTGCCATGGAGGGTCGGTGTCTGCTGTCTTGAGTGGGTCACTCACCAGTTACCAATGTGTGAGCACAATATGCGCAAGTCCGTGATTACGTCACAGACCGTACAGTGACGTCACGGGTCGTACAGTGACGTATTACACAAAACTTGGTTACGGTTACGAATGTCTTCGACTTCCTCCAATTCCGATATACCAAGCGGTGCACTGTACTGCATTTGTCTCGACGGTTTGGAAAAATTTGTGTCCGAGTCCCGAGTCAAATACTGCAGTAAGCAAAAGGTCTGCAATTTGTTTTAACTCCAATTAATATTGTTTATAGGGAGAAAATACAGTAGAAAAATTGTGGGCCTGTAACGAACAGATGTAGGCTACCTCAATGTCTTGCCATGACCTATGGAGCAGCTAACGGTAGCCGCCTGGGACAAGTGGATTGCAAATTAGTTTAGGTCATTTTATAGACACGTTATCCATTTACGACCTCCATAGGATATATAGAATAGAATTCGAACTGTAACTGCTAGTCACTTCGTGTAGTTTCAAGATCACTGAACGATCCTACTGAAACTTTTTACTGTGTCGACTTGTTCATTTACAGTTGTTTGTTTATTTGTTTGCTGCTTCTGTGATATAGACACGCCATAGGGAGCCTGCGTAATGACGTCATGACTACACAGCCATAGCTTGGCAGTCGCTGTTAAGCATTCCATTAGTTACCATGGTAACAGAGCCAGCCTAAACACTCGGTCACACGGCTTTTCTTGTTATGTTATCAGTATTAAGCAGTGCATGCAGTGTGTAATCGCGCTGGCAGATGTCGACTGGGGCAGACTGAAGAAAGTGAAATGTCCCACAATTCATTGGGGCATCTTCCGTTTATTATGGTTATTTTATATTCTAGGTTTGCACGAAAATAAAAGTTTTAAAACAATATCACCCAGAGTGATCACTTGTTTGTTTTACCGTAACCCTAGTGTGCATGTGAGTCAATCTGGAATATTAAATAATACTTGTAGCACCACAACTTTAATTTAACCTAAGGCCCAGGGCGCAGGCCTTCATATCATCTGTACTGGAGTAGCAGAAGTGGAAACCAATATCTGTAGGGAAAGTGCCATCGAGGCAATATCAATTTCGGAAAAGTAACATGAATACCAATATGTAGCGCCATTTGAACTGGACATGTTCGGTGTCAATAGTAGTTTATGTTCTATAATGCATTCTTATCCCTTCCACCCAAGCACAAAAAGTTTAGGATTTCCAGTTTTCTGTTCTGTTTTCCCCATGTGATACAATGATGAATTGATAAAACATATCATCAGATTTTTATATATAATTAGCTCTGCTTTGTTCTGCATAGCAGAGCTACTGTCATCTTGTGGGTGTCCGTCCGTAGAACCAGTATTCTCGAAACGCGTGCAGTGGATTAAAATTAAAAATTAATTTTTAATTTTTAAAAAATTTAAAAATTTCAAATTTTTAAATTTGAATTTAAAAATTCAAATTTTATCTATATATATATTTTTGGCATTTTTCAGTCGTGTTCGTTAACATAGGACCATATGTGAGTAAAAGTTGTAAACCCCCCCCCCCTGAAAGCATACACCTATTTGCTCCCCAAAATCCATGCATGCTCCAGGGGAGGGTCTCTACACTGTTGTTAAAAGATGTTTGGATTTTTGCCAATTTTTTTCGTTTTGCCTTTTGACATGATAGTCAATTGGGAATAAAAAATGTGCGATATCTTCAAAACTGCTGGTCGTAGAACAAAAGAGGGAAAATGGCCCGGGGAGGATTAAGTACCTAGTGTATGTAGGGTAGGGTACCTTTGACTGGTAAGTGTTCAATGTCATTTTGAAGTCATTCGGGGCATTCCCGATTTTGCTAATTCTCGACAACCTTAATTGTGTCTTGAAAGTGTCTGGCTATAGACTAAAACGGACCAAACTTTGGGCCTTGGGTTATACGTACTTTTTACATAGAAGGCACGTTTGCCTGTTAAGTGTTCAAGAATATCTTGAGGTCATTCGATGAATTTCCAATATTCGGATGTTCGACAATCTAGTATCTCATTAGGGGCAGTTCCAATGAAATTACAGAATGCCACCTCTCTTTCCATGTCATTCGTTTTGAATGTTTCATAACTGTGTGCATTTGTTTGAAAATAGGCCTGTAACTAAGAAACCCACCGCTGATTGTTACCAAACAAGGTTGCAACTCGCAAAGGCCACAAGGCTGCTTTATCCCTTAAAGATAAACCTGTTTTTTGAGTGTCAATGCCATTGGGCATCTTGTTTTGAACAAACATGATCTTGGTGGAATTAATTAGTTATTTAGATTGAGGTATGTAAGTGAAACTTTATTTAACGGGGACACTCACACAAAAACAGACAGCACAAGTGCTATTCACTGAAATGACACTGACATTTTAATGGTATTATGGCATTTATGGCAATAAGGTGGTGATGAAATGAAATGCTATGTACAACGTAATCGAAGGTGATTTAGTGTATGCATTAAAATTAAATATTACACTCTATATAAAAATCTTTCATAACAATATAAACCAAATGCAGGTGACTATGGCTAGATCTACTTTACATAAAATTACAGTCACCCTGTATAGTCCATTCCAAGGTGTCCTGCTACTACTGCACGCTAGCTGCGCAAAGGTTGGTGTATGCCGTTGTGCCATATATTATTTTGTCATTATAAATTTTGTTAACAACTGCAAAAAGTGAGCAAATTGCACTTTCAGTGTCCAAGTTCTATTGCCGGCATGACAGGATAGACAGTGCTCCCGGTTAAAGTGTCCGTTCTCTGTGTTTACCAAGGAACGGTGTTGCTCACGGAAAAGGCTCACTGGGCCACATCCAAGTCAGAAACGGCGCGACATTATACCCGGGAAACAACAAACACTTGGTTATTTCTACACCCCAATCTGTTGCATGTGTATGAGCCATAAGGCATCATCACTGAGAAAAACTATACGTAAGAGGACTTACAGCAAGCCCAGTAAGACATATAGTATTGCTGACCAAAGTGGTGAACCCCACTGTCAGGGTTATTATTAATGCCTAATTATAAAAGGACCTGTCAGTAATTGTTACCAGCGCGACACACTGAGTGACGATCCGGACTACCAACTCGCGACAAATTAGACATTTAATATCTATTGTAATTAATATCCTCCGCGAAAAAGGAGACAATAACCGCTGGATATCCTCGGCCCAGTTGCAATAGAGGCTTGAGTATGAATAGTAACTTAAGTCCAATATTCACCATCACAGCCAGTGTTTCCCTATGCTTAACTTCAGCTTTGGACGTGACCAGCGTCTTAAACCTGCTCGTTCTTTACTGATCGGCTTAACTAATAGCAAGAATTGGAAGATAGCAACTGTGGAAGAAGTAGTTTACTATTGAGAACGTTACACCGTCAGTCCCTTCGCGCAATACGCTCTGTCCTTATGTCAGGCGACGTTATGGATGTAGGTTCGTTTTCCAAAATCCACATGTCTGTGTTTAGTTGAAAACAAATTATTACTGATAAGTGACATAATTATCTTCTATAAATGGGTATGGTTTGCCAAGCAAATACAATGCATGTTAGTAATGACATGTGTGTGTCAACCTCCTGCCTGTTATACTGTTTATGTATATAATTCGGGTCATATCATCTTACTGTCCCATGCAGGGACCAGTCCAAAAATAAAGTCCCGATGCATTGTTTGCTCTACAAACAGCTTTCATATTGCAACTCCTAAAAATACGGATTCGCGGCCCCAGGACAGCTATATTATGTCATTACATCAAGCGAGTGATCCCGTAGCATCGTGCTATAACAGCGACTTCTGTTGTCAGTGGGATTTTTAGTTCATAGATTTCCTTTGGTGTCAGGATGAGAAACATCAGCTTTCTGGTCTGGATCAGTCTTCATATATCACGAGCTGCTGCACGACCTGCTGCACAAGATCCTAAAACTGCACAAGAACAGTCTGTTAATCTCGGATATGGAAGCTTCCGAACAACACACGCGATATGTAACGCTAAAATTTTCAATGCGGCCCACAACTGTGCGAGGGACCTGTATCCGTTAACACAGAATGGGTTCCCATGGGGGCTCGCGCATAAAAAAGAAAGTAAGGACGAAAGTCGAAATCGGCGACAACTAAAGAATACCATAGAAGATCCGCTGGATCCTGTGAACTATGTCTGCGGCGTGTTTGAAAATTTTCTAACATGCATAGAAGAGCATCGAATCCCAAATGTCTGCCTGCTTAATGGTGCTGGCCAAACATTCAGGATACACACCATATTCCGCTTTGTGTGCTACAAGGAACCGAGAAACATCGATTTACTGCACAATCTTCGCTGCTTACAGGAAAAGCGAGTTCTGGATTTGATGGTATTCCATCTGGCAGATATATATGGTACATCACTTATTGATATCCAAGCACAGGGAGTCACCAACGCTTTGTTCAGGTTTTTGGACAGTAATACACTTATTTCCGCATATTTCATCAACCCGCTTGCAATGTATAGGATGGCAAACCTCGGAATGATGTGTTTTCCAGAAAGTGTGATTTCGCATTATATTCCATTTATAGTCAACCAAAAGTGCGGATGTGGATCCCAAGCCGCGGACTTAGTACGCAGTTACTACTTGTATTTTCGTGCGCACTTTAACGAACTACTGAATGAAATGGGTGTTCCTACTGACATCTGTGATAGGAGGATACACAAAAATCCAACAACAGCTGATGGAGCTCGTGTGGGAACAGAAAACACTGATGGTAGACCTATAGTGAGACTGTTCGAGCAGTTTATCGAGAACAATAGCCCGGGTACAGCAATGGACACAGTATACGGACGTTACTTAAGGAGCAACATAAAGGGAATATCGGTACTAGAATTCTGCAACCCCGTCTCAGGCCTGATATCGTCCTTTCAAGCATGTGTTTTTTTGTCTTATGACGCATCGGGCAAAGGGATGTTCAACGTTCTACAATATGCACACTCAACGACGATGCCGTACACGGATTTCCCTGAAACGTCAAGCATGAAGATACTGAGCTCTTGTTGGCATCTCTTGCAGCAGATCTGTGGCGCAAACACTACCTATCTCGAGTACAGTTACCGGGTCTCCACTGGCAGTAGGCAGATCCAGGAAATGATGAATAATGTGACGTGTAAGTGGCAGGACATGCTGATTGGACACTATATTGCTGCTTCAGAAGGTGGCAACATTTGGCCCACTGCGTATAACGTGCCGGGAAGGCCGATGCTTCTCACGCGTGGAATTTACACTCTTGGGGACTTTCAAAACTCTGTCTCTGATCTTTCAGTTGCACTGGACGCCGGGATAAAGGAAATCTCCGGCAAGTGTAGCAAAGCATCAGCAAAGCGGATCAGGTTGTTTTATCATAGATTGAACTACTTTTTGTACGACGTGCTGAAACTTAACGATATGATAGCAAAGTACTTGTTTCCAGTCAATACACACTCTAGCTTATTCAACCACCTATTATTACCGTCCTGACTCAGATGCTTATCCTCGGCCTACGCCTGTCAGCAGCAGTTCCCAAGCCCACGATCGAGTGGCCGGATTGCCACAGCTCTCTAATCGTTACGTTTTAAGGTTAAAATTAAAGCGATGCAAAACGCTCTACACGATATGCCAGCTGTAGGCGAAATCAACTTATATTGTACACGTAAATCTATTAAAGGCCGACATTTTATTTTTTATTATCCAGTTGGCAGCCGTTTGCTATTGACGAAGTCTTGTTACAGCACACCTCGTACTTTACTTTGCATTATCGAAATTTATGATGTATACAACAATCGAATGAAGTTACTTATTTCAACGAGTGTGTCACTCATTTGGGAAATGTGAAGAGGGTTTGGTCTTTCCAGCACATTGCAGTGAGAATTGTACGTATACTTACCGTCCCTGCAAGATGTGACGTTATTGCTTAGCGGTAAAAAACTTCAAAATTGATAAAAGAAAATAGTCAGTAGGCTACATTTATTAGCAGCCTAATAGCAAGGCTTATTGCGGCCGTAGCGCTGAATCTGTGGTACTGTGACCAGAATTATTATAATGTCACCATTTTTTGATTACGTCGATTACTGTGGTTACTTTTGTTGACGAGTTATTCTAATCCACTAAACCAGTATTTTTTTTTTCAAATTATTCTCGGATCAATGGCATGTGTATGTGTGTGTGTGTGTGTGTGTGTGTGGGGGGGGGGGGTAAGGTACCGCAGGAGCCTGTTTAACAGCAATGTGAAGCGTCTTGATACTG